>Ga0105239_10002649_pt1 | contig 22589 bp, 29 predicted proteins | sample KBSC44metaG_FD_92761 | JGI IMG/M metagenome (GOLD analysis project Ga0105239, IMG submission 92761) | Corn rhizosphere microbial communities from Kellogg Biological Station, Michigan, USA - KBS C4-4 metaG | ecosystem: Host-associated > Plants > Roots > Rhizosphere > Soil | place: Michigan, USA... | reverse complement strand
CTGATTCGCAACAAAGCTTCACAATGGAGTACGGGTACTGGCGACTAACGTACTCCGTCCCCCGAACCCAGTGCCCAGCGCCCACACCTAGGGGCCGAGAGGGCCCATTTACCAAGGTAGGTATATCTATACCTCTTACTCCCTCCTCCGTAGTTGAACCCTGCGAAGGAACCAGGATGGAAATGATCCTTGGATTGGCACCTGGCATATGAACACCAAGTCAGGTACGGAGTATAGATATGTACATCTACGGATGGCAGGAAGCTGGTTCAGTCCCTCTTGTAGGGACGACGGCTTTCTTCATTTGCAAATATCGGGTACCAGGTCAACCAAAGACCTGAGCTGATGCAAGCGAGAGACCCACGTTTGGGACGCCTTGGCCTTCTTTTCAGTGCTAAGTTAGCACGCGTAACCGACGAAGTGCTCACTACCAACCAGCCCATAGGTCTTTCTCCTCGTACCGGAGAAGTCTCCTGCCACATGGCAACCAGGGGTTGTGTGCTCCGTACGGAGTCCTTCCATCAAAGACATCAAACCTAAGCGAGTTGGCAGCTAGAAGGATCCATTGAGCTAGCACAGCTGTCCCTCCGCAGCCTTGAGTTTCTGTACTTTTGCCGATTGTAGAAGCAAACTGGAGGGAAGGATTTGCGGCAGGAGGATTGGGGAGAGGGGACAGGAGCCAGTGTCCTGCGAATTAAAGTCAAGTGGAAGCGCGGGGAGAGGACAGCTCGAGCAGAGGCACTTGACTGGTCCTTTTCATCATCACACCACATCAAGCAATTCGAAGTGGTAGATGTACGAATACGCCCTGTGCAGAATTTAGTTAATACCAACTTGTTAGTTAGTGGTTGGTCGGGTGGATTAGGCGTGCCTGTACGGGGTAATCGAAAAGTAGTCAAGTATTGAGTATTACATACAGAGTACCTAACTACCTAGTAGGTATGTACTTATGTAGGTACCTAAGTGGGGATTTACTTAGCCGTTGTATGGGCCCTGTGAAGGAACCTAAGTAATAGTTACAGAGGCAGTTACCCACCAAAAGTTAGGTACCCAGGCGCTCGTAACTTACACCTTCAAACTCAGTACTACAAAGTACACACTACCTACTTAGGTACCTAGGTGGATGGGGTTGTAAGCAACCTCCAAAATCCTCCGTCCTTCGTAATAGCCTATGAGTGAGGGGATTTGAAACTGTAGACCATTGTAGTAAGCATTATAGGAGGCTATGAATAAGCAGCATGTCGGGCCAGTTGCCAGCCTTCATTTCTGGAGCCTGGTCGGAATGTGCATCTAAGTGGTTCAACAACCACAACCAGTGGATGACTAACGTGGGGTTGTTCTAGAGGTACTACTTCGTACTTAGGTGCTTAGGTACATGATTGGCAGTGGTTGGCGATCTCTCTTAGTTAAGTACATAGTACATATGACTTTAACTGCTGTGTCCTTGTATAGGTACCTATATAACCAGTTTAGATGTAGGTACCTAGGTGGTAATAATAACAGGTACTAGGCACCCACTAGGGAAGCCCCCCAGGAATAATTATTTCGTCATCATTGCCAAGGATGGTTCGTTCTCCGTGCCTGCGCTGGATTTCGAATCTCAACAGGACTTCACGCCAAGGAGTAGAGTTCTACTTGGGGAGGGTAATTACAACAGCATACGATCCTAGTTCAGCTCGACGACCTGTGTATCTCGCGCATGCGCATCCACCACTAGACTTTCCATCTGCCTCTCCACCTACGACCCAGGACAAGTAAGATATCTCCCCGACATAATGGCAGCGCCGCCTTCTGGGAAGGCACCAATTCCCGACGAGAAGGCCCTTCCATACACGCAGAAGAAGAACTTCGAGCCCAGTGAAGCAGATGAGACGAAACGGACGGCGAGAGGTTATATACATTACAACCAAGTCTTACCGGCGCTCCTCACTTTACTAGCCTTGCTCACCATCTTTCGTTCTGCGTTTGTCTCAGACCATCATTCTGCTCCAACTGGCCGACAGGGATTGCTCAACGAGATTGATGAAGGGGTGGACAAACCCAAAGTGGAGCTTGAAGCCCACGGAATGAGCAGATGTCCAGACTTCAGAGATTGTTTGCGTGAGCTTATTCTGCCAACAATGGAACGAGTCAGTGATCGCGTCAACTTTACGCTTAGTTTTATAGGACAGTATGCGTCCTCTGAGGGCTTCCAACGATGCGCTAGCTAATTCACTCTCAGGATTGACCCGAAATCTGATGCTGTTTCCTGCATGCACGGACCCGCCGAGTGCCTGGGGAACATTATTGAACTTTGCGCCGCAGAAATCTACCCCGATCCCAAGATTTACCTAGGCTTTACCAACTGCCTGACATCTGACTATCACAATATTCCAGATCGAGACCTCGTCGAAGATTGTGCAATGGAACACGGCATTGATTTCCAGAAGCTCAACCACTGCATCAGTGACGAGGGGGAAGGGCTCGACCTGCTTCGATCAAGTATATCCAGAAGCCAGGAGAACAACGTCACCAAAAGCTGTACCGTGAGGCTTGCAGGTAAAATTCGATGCATTAGAGATGGCGGCAAGTGGTATGATTGCCCCGGCGGGAGTTCCGTTGATGGCCTTGTCCGGGAGATAAACTCCCTGTACGAATAGCAATGGGCTTTGCACTCGGCCACTCGCCAAGGTCGTATTCAACATGCTTGGAATTCTCATTGTGTGCATGATACCCCCGGAGTTGGATGTGATTGGGATGGGACTTCTAGCGGATCCAGTGGATATGGATTTCATCAGATGTATCTGAACATGTTTTCTCTGACACCGCGTTTCATTGAAACAGCTTTTCCCTCTTCAAGTTCCAGCCCAGCCACACCCCCATCCCCTGCCAACCCTTCCATCGCAAGTCTCATTTCTTTATCAATTTCAGCCATGGTTTTCTCTTTTGCAGGGGGTTCTGGTCGTGTGACTCGTTTGTCGGCTTGGGTAGAACTTGTACCTTGCTCTGAACCTTCTTTTCGACTGATGGTGGAATTCAATCGTGTTGTCCGCAACTGTGATAGAGCTTTCCAGCAGCTATGCACCTGCAGCCTCGGTGTTGGCAGTGACATATAGGTGAATCTAAACACTGATCAAGTTGGTCACTGTGACACTGATTCAGAGAACGACAGTTGCTTGAAAACAGGATAGGATTGGTCGTAGTTGTGGAACTCAGCCTAGTGAGCTATCGATTTTCTACACATTCTCCGTTTGCCAGACTAGCATGACAATACTACCTGGGTAGTATAAAATCAGAGAATGACAGTGGTTCGTGAAGGTGGTTCCAAGGTCTGAATCATTGCCATCATTGCTCCGCCAAGCCTACCCAGCCTGTAGGTCACCAGTGGCAGGTGGCAGTCAACGAGCCAGTTAATAGTGAGGGGGATGGATTTGCTGGTAGCCAATCCTCGGATAAAAAACTCCGACCAGCCAATAAAGATCATTGGCCTTGAGCCTCCAGGATTTGGCTGCGCCCCTCCTTTACCAACCAGTGACTCTACCATTCCTTTTAGACTTATCATTCAACATAAAAATCCTTCTTCTTGTTGTTCGGCTTCTTACGACGGCCTGCGGCTTTTATGAATCTTTGAATGACCAACCTGCCTCTCCCTCTTGATCTTCGTTTGTCCTTAGGCTCGAGGTAGATATCAATGACCACGATGGCTACTCAACAATTCTATGAGCTCTATCGAGGCAGTAGGTTAGTTAGTCTCATGCCAGCGGTGGCTGGAGCGATGAACCTCATACGAGAAAGTGATTATTAATATTGCCCTACAGTATAGGCCTTGCGCTCATCGACACAATCGACGATCTCATCAACGATGGTCGTATCGAGCCACAACTAGCGATGAAGATCCTAAGTAACTTCGATCGCGCCATCGCCGAGACACTGGCAGAGAAGGTCAAGTCAAGACTCACTTTCAAGGTCAGATGAATTGAAGGCTTGGATTGGACCTGAATGTATAGCTGACCATTGGTGACAGGGTCATCTCGAGACCTACCGATTTTGCGATGACGTCTGGACATTCCTGGTCAAGGAGGTGAGATTCAAGAGTGATGGCGGCCAAGAATTCACTGCGGACAAGGTGAAGATTGTCAGTTGCAACTCGAAGAAGCCTGGAGAAGCGTAGTAGGAAAGAGACGGTACGGTTTGAAACAATTGCAAAGCCCGGAAGCTGCTCTTCCCGCAACGACTTCAGTTCTCGTTGCACGCATTCTGCTGCGAGCCCATTGATATTTTCGACCTGAATCAGACTATATGGGCGCGAGACGATCAAGGGTTCAAGCGATAGGGAACCAGTTTTGATCGTGGGTTCCAGAATCATTATCCGCATTCGGTGGCCTGCTCACGAGTTATGCATGCATGAGGAGTTAATGGACATGATACCCAGGTCTGCAGGGCTGCAGCCTAATTGGCGATTTCACAGGATAGAAATCCATCACACTATGAGGCTATCTTACATATTAAGTACTCAGCAAGTTTCTGAAATAAGTCTAGAGCGTTTGTGCGGTTTGTAATTTGCGATTTCTCTCGAGACGCAATCAATAGCTCTTTAGCCTGGGTAGGGAACGGTACATACGTAGCTATGAACCGTTGCTTGGATATCTACTTAGGGAAGCACTCGCAGAGGCTCCCATTGTCCGTTGGTCCCCAGATGACGATTCGGGAAATAAATAAACCCCACCACGACAGCGGCATTTAAAACCAAAGGCTCAGCAAAAGTTCGTTTAACCATAAACGAGAATCCATCCATCACTCTCTGTTGCTCGTGCTGCAGCTATCCGTCCCACTGCCTACTCTCCCCTTCATTTTTCCAGGCAGTCTTAAATGCAACTGATGACTGCATTGATCTTCCACCTTGAAAAAGAGGCAGACATGCTTTCTAACATATTTCTTGCTCCAGCTTGGCCGATGTAATGGCTCGTAAATTGCCCTGGGCTGTAAATGATGACCAGGTAGCAAAGAGAAGGCGAACAAGTCCACCAGCAGCTGGTTCATTGCTAGGCAAAGAATCTTCGTCCCCTGCACTGGATGAGGATGCCAACCAGACTCTACCATCAAATCGTGGCCGTGCGTCAGAAACCAATGCTAGAACAAGTTCACATTGTCAGCAGAATTTGCCATGATATCAATCGGAATATGCACTAACTGTTGGCAGTCAGAACACCTTCCACGTCTCCAGTCAGGGCACCGCCGTCTATAGCGTATGTTTGAAGCTGCTACGGCTGGAAGCATCACTGACAGATATTACAGCCTCATGCGTGGCGGGTATGATAAGGATGACATCTACATTATGGTCGAAGACGAATTTGAAACAGTCGCTCAGTCCTACACTGCCCACCTTCACCATGCAGAGTATAAGAGACTCATGAGAGAAGCCAGAACTGCACCACCAAAGGAACTTCCCGAGCCCACGTCACCGATGTCAAATGAAGCGAAACGCAGATTGCAAAGTGCTGCCCTTCAAAAAAGACAGGGTGATGCATTGCATCACGTTGTAGGGAAGACGTCGTCAGAACAGGACGAAGATGATAAGATGAGCAATCTCTGGTCGGGGACGAGTCTTGCTCCGTTGATGACACAAGGGAGTCAGCAGAAGACATCATTAGTGGGCTTGGAGAGGATTTCGAGCAGCACACGAGCCGGTTCAGGCTTCAGCAGACCCAAGAGCGATCCCAAGAGCAGTAGCGCTCATCTCAGAGATGAAGAGATCAGCGACAGCGACGAGCCGACCCCATTTCGGCCAGGTAGTCGATCTCGGCTGGATGGTCAAGCTCAACCTCCTCAAAGGGCGCCACATCATACCGACCAGCCACTACTTCCCAGAGGCACACCCTTACCAATCCATAAACAAGGCGAACGGGCCCATCGGCCCGCGTCTTCAATCCTTGATATTCATGAGCAGACAGTCGACAGACACGACAGCAGGAATAAATGGACTGATCACAGCACGAGGCCGAAGGCTCAAGCAATTGGCAGCAGTTTCATGAAACGAAAGTCGGACAAGGAGAAAGAGAGACAAGCCAGGCTCGATGATGTGCCGTTGTTCATTATTTGATATCCTGCCGAGCGCGTGTCTTTCCACCTACACGATCTTATCACTCGCTGAAGCTAGGAATACGTCCCTGCGGCATTTCTAGATTTCATCTCTTCTTGACGACTGGCTCCTGGATCAATCATATTTTCCGGTGCCCAAGTCTCTGGTGACGTTGTTTCGATACTCGGCCGAAACTGTGTTTAGGACTGGGGTAGGTAGGTTCTGCATCTTAGTAGCTGCATGCATTCGCTGGGCATCCTCTCGAGCCTGCTCGATTAGGACCGTATTCCTAGTGGGATATTTGTCAGCCAATCCGTAAGAAAGAAACCAAAACTCCGGCTCTTGTTCTTCCTTACCCATCGACATCCATGCCTAAGGTGATATTCTCGCGTCGAAAATCAGTTGGAGGACCCTGGAAGGAGCAAAATTGGTCAGCTTTTTTCAAATGCTACCAAGGTCAGTGCAAGTCTTGCATACTATCTCGAGTTTTCTCTCCTTGTGTGGAACAGTGTAATATGGTTGTATCTTCCTCTTCAGCCACCGTGAGCCGGCTCGAACTCGATCCATGGTGACTTGTTTCATGGGAAGACACAACAGCATCGACGAAGGATGTAGACGAGTGTCGGCTTATATCAGCATGAACAATTGGTGATGGTTGTGCATGGAGTCATAGGTTCGAAAGGAAGAGAGGAGTCTAGCTGCAGCAGCAGCAGAAAATTTGGCTCGTCTCCAATTTGAATGTGAAAGGTCAATGTCAGGAAGATGATCAAAACCCGCTGTTGGCGGACCTCAACGGCTCCAACGATCGAGGACAGATATAGCAGTGACACTGCTCGAGAGGAAAATGAAGAAAGCGAAGACTATCAGGAATATGAAACAGGGTTCAGAAAAAATGTACAGAGTGGAACTCAGACCACAGGGAGCGTGGTGCGGCAGAGGACGCCGTAGACACAGTGACTGAATATATGGTAGAGAATATGTGGAGCCTGGAATATCGGGGAGATCACGCATCGAAGCACCCATTGTTCCCCTGGAGACCGCCACTGCACCGCATGGAATACGGGATTACGAGTCTATGAGCGCTGTGAACACCCGTTCCATTCGGAAGAGAAGACTTGCGAGTCGGGACTGACAGTTCATCAAGCAGATCCATCATTTCTATGTTCTACAGATGGATGATTCTCCCTTCCATGACACGGGATAAGGCAAGAATCTCGCCGATCCAATGACCAACATGGATATAAAAGGCATTGGGTGTACGATTCCCCCGATTCCGACGGCTACGAACATGGTGCCACAGTCCGAGACTTCGCGCTCTGAAAGAATGAAACAATTATTCCCTTCTCATACCGAGATTCATGCGGCCTTGCGCCGTTGCTCAGGTCAACCCATCGGAGCGGGAATTGCTGTCCACTTCTGTGTACCCGTCGAAGTGGAACGTAGAGCACGAGAGATGCAGGAGTTTTAAAATCACATGCACAACGTTACCTCGATGGTACTTTTTGGGTCTGCAATTATCCCTGTGCGACATGGACTTGGTTGGGCACGCGGGTTTTCAGACGAATTTATCTCCCTTGCAGAGTCATCATGTTTACAACGCCCCTTGCTTCACGGGTGATCGGACGCCAAAAGTCTCTCGAACGCACCCCTGCCATGACCCTGAGACATTCTCTGTTTTTGCCATATATCACGGCATTTTCAACACGCCTCATTTTCAGGACTGACGATGCTCCTCATCGATCCACCCAGAGGAACACAGGATGGGACTCAGTGCCAGAAGACGCGTCCTCACATTGGTGGTCTCGTTCATTTTCATATACATATTGATCCTGCGAGCAAGTCAAACGAACCGGGAAGATGAACGTGTACCAGCCCTGCGAGAGATGCCAAAGTTTAGGTACCCTGTCGGCCGACCAAGGGTCTACATGGATCCTCATCCTCAAATAATAGCGACCAGATTATGAAAGCCTCTACCAGCACTATAAAATAGCCATATTGCCTACCGCTACATTGATATATATCCAAATGAGGGACAAGAGCGTATCCCAGGAGCTTCAGTCTTGCGAAGTATCCGCGATCGCATCTGCGACGTACTTCTCATTGACCTTGGTGCAGCCCGTTGCGAAATCCACCACGTGCGAAGGGACTTCTTTGACACGATTTGCTTGGCCTGGCACCGGATCCCCGAAATGCTCATAAATGGGTACGACACCGGTCCAAATCGAGTCCTTCAGATCGTCCCGGTTAGAATCCTTCAACTCGTCCCTCGGTCCGCCAACCCGAATCTTGCCACTGCCTCCCACGACAGACACCCTGAGGATACTGGTACTTTGCATCTCCGCACCGTCGGGGGGCACGCGTGTATGTCGCCATCGATCACTCAACACACCGTTGGTGATCTTCTCCATGGCCCACAGTTTCTCCTCATCTGACTTGACGACATTTGCGTATCCAAAGAGACAGACAGAGCGGTAGTTGATGTCGTGTGTGTATGGCGACAGTGTGAGGACGAGGCCGTCAACCTTCGTGGCGGATATCGTGACGGGCAGTCCTTTGTACTCTGGGGTGTCTGTGCCGTTGGTGTCACGCGAGTGATTCATCATTCGACTACTGACATATCCATGGACGTAGATGTCAAGTGGCTCACCCAACGATGCGGATGGGTGGTCAAAACTGGCGGCCACACCGACCATTGGGAGTGTGATCGGAAATGGATTGTTGGGGTCAGGCGTGTTGAAGGACACATTCAAGACCGTGCTCGAATTGATGATATTGTGGATGGTCTCGAGGTCATAATTCGCTATACAAGGCTAGCGTCAGCCTCGTCGCCCTCGTTGCTCCAATATTTAATAGACTGGGCAGTTCTGGCATCTTCGTCTTTTTTCCCCAGGGTGTTCAGTCCAAACGCTTACCTCTTACGTTGTACCGGTTGACCTTGTTCACCGCGGTCTTCGGGTATTCGAGAGTCCTGCTGGGGGGCATGTTTTCCTGCCTTATCGACTCAAGCCGGCACGATCAAGAAACACGTTTCCAACCAAAGGAATAACGATGGTCAGGTTGGTAAAGAATGCCTGGATGGACGCTGTTCTAGAGATATATCAGCAGATACTAGGGTCGAATACAAATAGACCTTTGCTCAAGGGATAGAACGACACGTGGCCAAGATATAAGAAACTTGAAGATAGTGACTCTTCTCTCAATCACATTATACCACTTGATACGTCGTCTCCCCGAGCTTGTCATAAGTAATCAGGCATGCTTCCTGATAGGCTCCAAACCCCCGCACCCTTTATTCTCTCTTTCCCATTCCGGCCTTCCTCGCTTATCCCCCAGACTACCTAAGGTATCTTCTTGTCACAGTTTACCCTCGATTGTAAGTCATTCGCAAGCCAGCCCAAACTTACAGTCCCACTGATCCCGTATTGGAATGTATATCCGATTACGCACGGCGGGAAGAGTAAGGCTAAGAGATAAGAGACATTCACCCACTCTGACTTTCTCTTGAGTAATCGAGAGGTAGTTATTGGTTGTGAACTGGTAGTGGGATTGGTTGAAATCTAGGGATCTTGCGGCGTTTCCCAATCAGGAGATTTTAGCCAGTTTTCCACCTTTCCCACGCACAGAGTACTCGGTACGGAGTGCTTCGTACACTCTCCGTCATCTGCGATCATCTTGGGTGGTTTTGCGAGGGTTGACATCGATGAGCTTGACTGCACTAGACTTCAGGAACGCGTGGCAGTTATCTTTGCAACATTGACTCAATGTCTTCAATCTGTTGACGCGATGTTCGATATGAGCTCAATTTTATTACGCCGTGACGTTCCTAATCTCATCCCTGATTATTCTAGCTTTCTCAGTCAACAGGAGGCGAAGGCCGCATCCAAATAAACTACCTGAATAGTAGTATTGGCTAACCGATAGGCTTCATGAGAACTGCTCGAACAGAACACCACTATGCCTCTCTCCTCAAGCCCAATGACGTTATCATGGGACGGTCGTTAATGGCAAATAGATATACATCTGAGCTTGACGTGGCTGTATGCGAGATCCGACTCCAAGCAGGAATGGCGAAAGTGTCCTTCCCCGTCCAGGTAATCTTACGGGGGTTCTGCTCTCCAGGTGCCAGGATGGTGGTATAGCCATCTCCCTCGATGACATGGTAAACAAACGAGCCAGTCTCCTGAACATCGGGTGAGGTGGTCCCAGCCGCGATACGTTCCGCCTGACCTCCAAGTGTCGGTGACAGTGGATTACCATCCTCCGAGACATAGTGATACACCGCATACGGACCCTCCGTGTCCTTCAGATTCTTCTCCACGGGAGCCCACGGGAACTGGGACTTGCTGGTGGTGCTCAACGTGCTCGGGTACCGTTTGTCGGGGTACTGTTCTGCGAAATTCAGAGGCAGGAACTTGAAGAGAGGCAGATCCAGCCCGTCCAACCAGACCACGGGCCCATCTCCCTCATTGCCGTGATCGTGCCACTTCCAACTCGGCGTGAGGATCACGTCTCCCCTCTCCATCACCATTTTCTCTCCCTCCACCGCCGTGAACCCTCCAGAGCCTTCGATGATGAATCGTAGCGCGAATGCAACATGTCGATGTGCTGGCGCCGTCTCGTGGGGCAGGATCAGCTGCAGTCCCGCGTATATCGAGTCCGTGGTACACGGGGCTTGCATCGCAGGGTTGACCAGCATCAGCACTCGACGTTCGGCTTCTTCTGCGGTGACAAGCCGACCGGCTTCCATCAACGACGGCCGCATTTCGGCATATCGCCAGATATTGACCTTTGCTTCTGGATTTGGTACCGGAGGCACCAGCTTGTCGAGAACAGTCCACAGCGGCCCAGCATTCTTCTCTCGTAGGCTGCGGTAGAATTCTACTGCCTTGAGGCTTTCTTGGTCGAACTTGGCCGATGCTGGAGTGGCCGTCGTGGTTGCGATCGTTTCCGTCGCCATTGTCGTTTTGAAACGAGGGCTTCTCGTATCTCTGTCGAACCTTGGGTTGTAAGAGCACCTCTTGCCCACTTGAACTCTGCTTTGGAATTGACGAAACCTAAAGATAACACTACAGTAAGAATCTCAATGAAAAGACCCTCGGAAAGTCTGCTTCAAGATGTCGTCCTGATAAAAATGATATGGAAACAAGGCTTTCAGGGCTCTGGAAGTGAGCCCGGGAAGCTTGAAGGTACAGTCCTTACCGGGTAGATCATCGGGAGGGGGGTTTCGGCATTCATGTGGTGCCTTCGGAGGCTTCCGATACGAAGTATTAGCCATCCACACACGGTACGCAAGCCCTTCCACTATCGGCTGATACTCGTAAATAGGTAATTGTTCTACCCTAGGTATTTGTCTGCGGAGCGAATGATCCCCTTCTACTATTGCGCACGCCTACTCACAGCCAATAACGGTGGCCAAAACAACTTTGGCAACCATTCGTCCTAAACAACCATCACGAACGAAGCACAACTCACCAGCACCAGCACCTTCATTAGAACCCCTCAGCCTCATGATGGACTCAGTCAAAGGCTCCTGTCTCTGCTCGGCCATAACATTCACTGTCCAAGGCGCACCCGAGAACGTCATGCAGTGCTTCTGCACGCATTGCGCCAAGAATGCTGGTGCTCCATTTCAATATGTACGTACCAGCATCCCACCCTGTTCTCACTGCTCGCATTTGTCTAAAGAAGAAATCGAACATTTCGTTTGAGAACAGGTGGCGAAATTCGAGGCCGGCCAAGTCCAAGTGAACGACCCGCAGGGCGCGCGGAAGACCTATGTCCTGCAGGACACGATCAGCGGGTCCGACAAGCACAAAGTCTTCTGTGGTGTGTGTGGCTGCACGCTGTGGACTATTCCCATGCGCCATGGGGGCACACATTTTGTGGTCCGGACGGCACTGATCGATATTGGGTAAGTAAGGTATTTTGGTTGAGAAGTTAGGGTATCAGTCACTCAGGGCAGGGACTGGCAAGGCTGACGATAGGCGTTCTCTGGATAGGCTCGAGTTGTTCCCCCCGAGGGTGGTTTTCTTCGCTAGTCGCGATAAGAACCAGGAGGCGAGGGAGGGATTAAAGCGGTTTGGCACCATGCCTGGATTTTGAGGGGGTTAGAAATGGGTATGGATGGGAATTGCTGGAGGATAGAACTCGGCGAAAGGGTGGGGCGATTCCTGGGGTGTTGTTTAGATGGTTCGATGGTTGCATGCAAAGATCCTCCTACAGTCTTTGGGAAGAAAGTAACAGGACGAAATACCCCATGATAAGGTGATTTGGTTCTATGTACTCTGTACTTCCAATTCTATTTCGGTTGTGTGTTTGTCTATCTTCGTATCCCTTGTCCACATATCCCCTTCAGAGCACTACTCGAACACCATCTTGTTCTTGACACTACCAAGATGCTCGATCTTGACCTCTACAACATCACCATGTTTCAGATACGCCGGCGGAGACATGCCCATCGCGACGCCTGAAGGAGTACCCGTCATGATGACGGTGCCCTTCTCCAGCGTCGAGCCCTGGCTGATAAAGGCCACGATCTCCTCGACATTGAAGATCAGATCATCCGTGCGGGTATCCTGTCTCGACTCCCCGTTGACAAAGGTCTGGAGCCGCAGGCCGCTGCCATTGCCCACCAACTTCGGAGACACAATCATCGGGCCGACAGGCGCGTACTTGTCAAATCCCTTGCTGAAGCAGAACTGAGGCACGCCGCCCGCGTACGCGGGGTCGCGTTGCCATTTGCGCGCCGATACGTCGTTGGAGGTGACATAGCCCGCGATGTGGGAGAGCACGTCGGATTTAGCGATGTTCTTCCCTGTCTTGCCGATTACGATGCTGAGTTCGCCTTCATAATCGCATTGGTCGTCCTGTGCCAGCTTGGGGATCGGGATGTCCTCGTTATGGCTGGCGATTGATGTCCTGGATTTGATGAAGATCGATGGATATGGCGGTGGTTTTCGACCTGCTTCCTGGACTGTTTATCGAACTTAGCCTTCTCACTCATGGTCGTTTTCCAATTCATTGCGCGGTGTGATCTATTTCTGGGTAGCTGAACTTACTATGCTTCATGTAGTTCAAGCCCACACACTTAATGATTGGCACATCTGTCGGCTCCAAGATTCCCAACAACTTCACGACTTTCGTCTTTTGCCCTGTAGTTTCCAGGTCGAACGGGCCGCTGCCTTTGAATTCATTGGCAAACAATTCACCTTTGGCCAGTAACGCCTCCAACTCGTCTGCATCTTTGATAATAGGCTCGCCGAAGCGTTGCTGGCCTGATTCGTTTCGGAACCGTATCAATCTCTCCCACGACATTTCGGCTAGCTCACTGGTGTTCGATCTTGAAATTTTCGATTCAACAATGTCTGTTTCCCTTGGTTCTGATCAATTCCCCCCCCTCCTTAGAGCTTCTTTTGAGAATGATCTCTTGGGAATAATAGACTTTCTCGGTACCTAATCCGGCTTGGAGATCGCTGGCATGGTGCGGGGGCAAGGCACCCAGGAGGTGGCGGGGTTGTTTGACGTTCATCTTCGGAGGAGGATCCGAAAACCGCGGAAATGATATCAACCACCTGAGATCGCCATCACTCCCGGTGGGTTCTCCCAAAGCACGGAGGAGATCGCGGTAACATATTTGGCCCCAGCATGTGACTTTCTTGCAGAAAATTGTGGTCAGCAAACTGGAACTTGACAAATATACTCATACATAATAGTGATAGCAGGTACTCTTTTGTGCACGTGCTATTATGTCGAACTAGTCCTAAATTGGATTCACCCCCTTTGCACCTCCTACTGCCTCCCTGAGGTATCATGGCTGTAGCCTTCCTTTCTGCTCTATTTCATCAAGTACTTTAGAAGTCTCAGTAAACACATTATGGCCAAATAACCAAGGCTGAAACCCCTTGTCTGACCACAAGTTAGGGTTTTTCCCATTCGGCTCGGTTGATGTGAGGCCCTCCTGAAAATCATCCCCTTTCAAAGCCTTGTCTCTCTCCTCCTGGGCAGGACCATCTGCCATATGCCACATATCGCCATTGAGCCTTGAACACTCTTGGATTCGCTCACACCTAGGCTTCCTCACATTTTCAAAGACTCTGAGATAACGTGGGATATCCTCCTGTGTTTCGACACGACTCAAGCATTCCGCAAGTGCGGCCCCGTCCTCGATTGCCATACTCGCACCCTGTGCCATGTACGGGACCATGGCGTGAGCTGCATCGCCAATCAGGACTACTCTTCCCGATTCACTGACCCAGCTCGGTAGCGGAGGCAGGTCTGCTAATTTCCATTTGAGACAACCTTTGACCTTTCCTAATACCCGTTTGATGATGGGATCGAAATCTGCAAAGGTTGCTTTCATCTCGTCGAGATTACCTGGCTCATTCCATTTTCCGGAAGCGGCCTGACCGGGATGTGACATGACTATGTTATACATGGTACCTTGTCGAATGGGATATGCCATGATGTGCCTCTGATATCCGATCCAACTGTTCGCATTCACATCTGACATGAGGTGCGCCACCTCCGAATCTGATAGCATATCCTGACTCGGGACTATTGCTCGAAATGCGCAATTCGACGAACTGTTTGGTTCTATTAGTTGATCTGGAAAAACAGAATCCCTCACTTTCGAGCGTATTCCATCCGCGCCGACGACAAGATCGGCTGCAAATCGTTGTCCTGTCCCTGTTGTGACAAAAGGTGCCACAGTATCGACCGAGACCACCCGGGTTGACATGTGAACCTCTACTCCTAGTGCTTTGGCCTCTTCAAAAAGTATCCGTTGGTAATCCGCTCTGTGAATGAGCAGATACGGATAGCCATAGGCTTTGGTCAGCCGTGGGTCCAGCGGTGTCATGCCTAGGACTTGCCCAGTGGCATATCGTTTCAATGCAATGTTCTTCGGTCGCTCAACCCATTGCTGCAATTTCTCGGCCAGTCCGTATACTTCCAGAATCCGCGTGCTGTTTGGGGGGATCTGGATGCCAGCACCAATCTCGCTCAAATGAGATGCTCCCTCAAGTACTACCACCTCATGTCCGCTTCGCCTGAGGGCTATTGCTGCGCCCAGGCCCCCCAAGCCAGCGCCGCAGATGATGATGCGAAGACTTATGTGGGATCTCACACCACCATCTCCCTTGCTAATTATGCCAGGCATGATACGCGGAGATATGCAATTTTATCTAGCACTGTTCTTGGATAATCCCCAGTTGATAGTATTTCAAGCTCCAGAGCCGATACTCTGGTTGTTCTTTCGATAAAATGTCAAATGGCGCAGGTATGTTTATACCACGGGCAGACGAACACTCTATTCGAGGCCGGGATCAATTCTGCCCTTGCCGCTTCCGAGGCGAAGACCAGGAAACATGCAGTCTCCTGATTCGCTGTGCTTACAGTTCAACGTACGTTCCGAACAATGCAACAACCATTCATACAACAGCAGATTTTCAGACACGAGCCCCGCACGACAAACCACCAGGCTGATAGGCTAGTGATTATTCGGTACGCCATCCGATTTGACAGAAGGATTTGTGTGAATACTCAAGACTTCAAGCAGCCTATGACCAAAGATCCCCCGCAACCATGAATGCTATGCAAATTATCTAATCCATGCAAAGCCTAACTTGATCACAAGTCTTGTTTCTGAACCGTTTCCCGCACTATCCGGCGGGTGCTGGCATGAAGCAGGAAATGTCCTCTGCAAGGGATATCGAAATCAATCGTTGGCTCCTCGGGTCCGGTTGAAATGAGGACTTTTAGGGAAAGGGGTTGCATACCACGTCACGACAGTACATACGGGACTTGATTGTTCTGTCAATTACTCAAGTCTAGAGGCATTGAGAGGCTAGGACTCAACACTGACAATAGTGGTTCATCTGCCGGCAATCACCATCTTCGAGAATGATGCCAATGACTGCCCGTTGAACTGCGACAGTGTTCTATGGAACGAAACTATGCAAGCTGCCTTATGAACTAGAGCCAGCCTCACCAGTGTCCATGTCTCATTTATCGTCATGGAGCCACTGGCGAAACCATAAAACTGCCGCATTTTTCGCTCTTAGCATTCCATCCCTTTCTTTATCAATCTTGATATCACCCCTTGTTCCAAAGCCGTGCTCAAGACCTGGGAAATGCTGATAATCATATGGAACTCCCAGCGTGGGAATCACTTCATGGCTATAGCTTTTCAACTCTGGCGTATAGAGCGGATCAATCTCCGGGGCAATGATTTGAACTGGAACCCCGACCTTTGCGATCTCGCGTTTCTCCAGAAAACTGGGATGTGCCGCAGATATGCAATCGACGAGATTTCGGTCTTTGGCTCCTAGTCGAAAGACGAGGGGTCCACCAAAGCAGAAGCCGATAGCGCCAACACGCTTATACTGTGAGCGTAAGGCTTTTGCAAACTCGTCGATCTCAGGCTCTCGCGCGTCCTTGTTGTTTCTTTTCATGAATTCTGGCAGGTTGAGTTCACCCCAACGAGCCTGATCAAGAATTATTTCAAAAGGGTTGACCACTCCACCAAAGCTGCCGCACAGTATCAAATCAATTAGTTGGCAAAATCCAACTTCCATCTACTGGTGACTTACAAGTCTGGAACATAGACTGTAGCGCCAACCTCCTCCGCATAGTGGTCCGCTAGAAGGCGAGTGTTGGGAAAAGTCCATCCGAAAAGGTCATGAACAACCAAGATTGCGACCTCGCTGTTGGAACCGGTGACATAGCAGTTGTTGCCTGCGAGCTTCGAGTCCTGGCCTTTGGGCGTACCCTCCCATCGAAACCCTTTCAGACAACATTCGCTCATTTTCAATGCGGATAAAATAGACTATGGGCTCTAGTTGACTTTTTGGAAGCAAAAGTCGCTGAACGGTGACCTCCCTTGACTGGAGATGGGATCGAAGGTCTTGAGGAATGCTTTCCGAGGCGACAGATTTCGCGGGGCTCCGTTTCCACCTCCGTCCTAACTCCGCGCTTGATTGAGGTCTACTCGTGGAGATCTAACTAGCGCGATGCAGATGTTTCACATTTGCGAGGCCCTTCAGCCCAAGCAATTGGAACTGTGTGGCTCCTGAAGGATCTCTCTGGCTACGGGTGATGACAGTTGATTGACGCTTTGACGCTTATATAATTATTAAGGGATGCAGCCTTGTCATGTGCTGTCACATTACCCTTGCTCGATTAGGACTACCTCGAACTCCTCCGAGATTTATCACCCCACACGAGCCTGGAATAAGTTCAAGAGAGCAAAGTATCCTCCAAACACAAAGCTTCCATGCATGCCCTTACACTATCCATCTCTAGCTGCTCGTAGAGCACGAACGGGTCTAAGACCCCGCAACCCAACGCTGTCTCGAGTTCTTTCAAACCGTCGTCATTCAGTTCCGTCAACGGCCTCATCGGTTCGTCCCCAAGGTTTGACTTGAATATACCCGCAGCCGATAAAGGTAGGAAGTCTTCGTATGTGATGGGAACGTACTCTACAAGTCCCTGCGAGAGCAAGTGCACGATTCTAGCTTCACGACTTTGGGGTGTTGGGTCCAACGAGGACATCATCCTCATGCCTTTTGGCGTTGCCTGATACCTGAAATACACCAGTCTTTCTGACCGGAGCTCCTCCCAAGAGTCTGGAAATCGCGAGAACGCTTCTCTGAGAACGACATCAAACTCTTTTGCCGTGCGAGTCAGGCCAGTGTCATTTTCAGAAACGACAAGTTGCAGTATCTGGTCATACAGCGCCCGACCTTTTCGGGTAAGAGCCGCACCACGCTGCTCAACTTCACCAAACCTCGCGGTATGCGTGCCCCGACGGAATGCACCATCTGCCCCTAAGAATTGGACTCGCTCTTCCAGCGCTTTGAAGCTCGTCTGCGAAGAAGAATGGGACACCTGCGGACAGGGGGACCTTCGATTCTTTCCTTTGCTGGTAGGCCCTGCTCAACCATTCTTTTCTGAACAAGCTCAATATCCAAAGTTCGCGGGGTTAAGTGGTTGATGTGGGCGCTGGGGAAGCACACAATATCCGCAATCATCGGGTGTTCACTCTTGAGTCGGAGATAATCGTCGAGTTCTACAGTGGATCGAGAATGCCATTGGAAGATCGTCAAAGCTTCAGCTATGAGGTCGTCGGCGTCCTTACCAATAATTGGATGTCCGTGTTCTGCATGGGTGACGAGTTCTAGTAACTTCGCGCTGAAAAGACTCCGCTTCTCTAATATCGCATCGGCAAGTTTCCTGGTCTCCTCCGGCACCAACACTTTGCGCAGGACGGAAGTGAACACTCTGAATGGATTTTGACTCAATGAGTCTTCTCTGACGGGTCGGAATGCCGTGGCATGGAGTGGGAATCCAGCAATGCGCAGGTCGTAGTAGCCTACAGGATACATCCCCATGACTGCGAATACTCGCTGAATGTTTCTCAGTTCCTGATCTGTACCAAGCCTTATCGCACCATGTCTTTCGAGTTGATGTCGAAGTGGCAGATCGTTAGAACCCTTCCCTTCGCTGGTGCGCACCTCGCTATCGACTTGCTGCACGATTTGCACGAGGTCTCCATACGCGGGAACCTCAGCCCGGTACATTTCTGATAGTGCTTTTATGAATCTTGTGCGTAGTTCATCTGCGTTCCCGTTGGTAATTCTAACACTTTTAGTGTTCAAATATTCCAACAGGGGGTAAACATCATCTCCCCCCTTTTCAGGGACATGGGAAGTTGAGACTTACAGATAATCATCTGTATTGATGGTCTTCATCGTTTTCTCAAGGCACTCTTTCATCGCCCCAGTCGTGCTGGTTAGTTATGTACACTTCCGTGCGAAAATACCAGGCCACGAATCACCAGAAGGGAAGTTTAGAACACGAGGAACGAAACAAGGCTGTAAACACGTACTCTTGGATGTACCTCTTTATTAGCATCGCGATAGATTGAGCATATCTGGAGCATTTGTTCCACATGCCGCGTGCCGTTGGGCCGCACGGAAGATTGGCGCCCTATAGCATTTCTGTTGTAGGGACTGCACCATCGAAGCATATTGCATGTGATTATAACTCCGTTGTTCCCGTTGAACCAGAATTGAAGTTGCGGAGCTCCGAACATTCTTTACACCCCTTTTGCGACTCCAATCTTAGCACTTCACTTCTCGATGATGCAGTGCCGGACTCAGGTCCGTCAAAATAGCTGGCCTAGTCAACCCCTCAAAGCACAGTAACCAATAGATTGAGAGGATCCTTTTGTCAAGTCGGCATGTGGACGCAACTCTGGCATCATCTAGACGTACGTGACAAGGCACTGATCAAGACTTTTTGTCTAGAGAGGTTAACAGTACTACCGAGCAAAGCCGATTGACAAGATTCTTGCTAGCAAAAGCGATGAGGGTGTCGGCGTATAAAATCTGGCGGCTGGCCTCACGAAAACGAAATGAGGAATACCATAAGTCCTAGTGCCTTACAAGTCTTCATCGCCATCCACCAGCATGGCTGCCTCTACGCCTACAACTCGAGCAAGCCGCTCTTCCGCCTTCAAAAGTCTCGGTCGAATCGATGTACACCATCACTGTTTCCCCGCCGGAGTTCCCGATCTTGATCCAGAGTTTGCAAAGGGCCCGGCAACATTTGGTGTTGGCTTCACGGGGTGCTTCCCAAAGACCGCCAAGGACCATTTGAAGTACATGGATGAGGTCGGGATACAAACGGCTGTAGTCGTTAGTTGATGACCATTTGACACAGTGCCTGAAAGGGACATGATCTCACAATAAAGGTAGCCACCATCGATCAAGAACGAATGGCATCAAGAATTCCCAGAAGAGAAATTAGTCCAACTGTGTGAGGATTCTCTCCAGGCGCAGATGGAATATGCTTCGTTCAATCCCCTGAGATTTGGTATGTATGTTAGGGCTATTTTGGAATCAATTTTAAACGTCCACCTAACCAATCCCAGGATGCTTTGCGCTCCTACCATTGCCACATATCCAGTCCACGATCCGTTTTATCCGAAAGGCATCCGGACAACCTGTTCGGCTAGATGGATGGGGGATTACAACCCAAATCGGTTGGTATTCTCACTATACATATGAGCCGTGTTTGAATTGTGCCGGCCCTGAATTCTGATGTCAATACAACGTTCTAGGAAAACGATACCTGGGCGATCCTCTCTTCGAGCCTGTGTGGGCAGAACTGAATAAATTGAGGTCAGTTGTGTTTATTCATCCTGCAGATAGTGCACCGCCACCAAGCCTCACATATGGTCCGTGTAAGGTTCTTCTGGTCAAGATGAAACTGGGTATTGGCAAGGGGTTCCTGACCCAGGCATCTAGTCGTTCAAGAGTACCCCTTCGACACCTGCCGCGCCATCAGCAACGTCATTCATTCTGGTCTGCTCTCACGATTTCCAGACATCAAGTTCCTCTTCTCCCACAACGGCGGCGCTTTCCCTTTTCTCGCGGACCGCATCGGTGCACAGCACATTGATGAAATGATTGCAAAAAATAACCACGGCATGAGGCTTCGAGACATTGTCTCCACCAGGGGTATCTATTTCGATACCAGCATATCAAGCGCCATGCAGTACCCACTGATCCGGGACTTGGGAATCCCCACTGAGCATCTGCTCTACGCCACAGACTTTCCATATACCGCCCGCAAAGATTCCACTGGCTGTTTCCAGGCTGGGTACGATGAGCCGAAGAAGTCTGGTCTGTTTGACGGTGCGGCCATGGCGGATATTGTGAGGAATAATGCACTCAGGGTTTTCTCGAGGATTTCGGAGGAATTCCAGAAGCTCAAGGCCGTGTCTGAGTGATGAAGCCGCATGCGGAAAGTCCATGGCGTGGGAATAGTAGTCTCTCAGCAACGTCGAGCCAGGTCGGTGGAGTCCACAGCCAGAGAGGGTACATATGCTGATACCATCGTGGTGCAAAATCAAATTTCTCCAGGAGCTCAACTTCTCCCAATCTGTCACTATCTATGCAGCAACATTGTCTAATCTAACCAAGTGATTGCTGACCTCCAAAGCAATCTTTTGACATGTCGTCTGAAGATCACCAAACGACCAAGCTGTGTGTACCAAATTTACAAATTGCTCCTCTGTACCACCACCCATATAGCATTGGCCTCAGCAAGCGCTCGACCATTCTGGTCCTCAATCTGGGCCGTGATCAACCACTTCCTCGTATCCCTCCTGACGAGCCAGCACTTGATAATGACCGTGGCTGGAGTTTGTACGGGGGCACGGAAATTTGTATTCAGGTTAGCTGTGAATACACTGCCACTGGGCCTTGGCGTAACATTGTTTAGATGCAGTGCAAGCACCACGCTCATCGTATCGTCGAGTAGTGCGCAGATGACTCCTCCATGGATAACACCCGGGTGGCCATCGAGATCCCGCTCACCGAGTTGAATGAGGCATACCAGTTCCGGCGACTGGCCGGAGACAGCAGTACCACCTGTAGTGGCGATTGCTTGGGGCGACCCCGACCCAACCTCGGGTGCTCTGTCACTTGGTTCCGGAGTGATGAGGTCTTTTAGCCCAAGCGCAACCATATGCGGAATAGTCTTGGCCGTGTTGATCGTTTTGGCAAAAAAATAGTCTTCTCCGCTGGATTTTGCATGCCTTGACCAGAATGGCATAACGTTGTACGCGGGACTGGTCAACCATTTGTTTGTCCATGGGATGGAGGCAAAGTGGCGCGAAGCTGCTGCGGGAGGCTGATATTGGGAAAGAAATTTGATATAGAACTCTCGCTTGTCCGTCCTAGATGGATCGAAATCTATCAATTCTTCCTTCATCGCTTCAGAAGATATCAAGGCCCCCAAGGATCCTGGTGGCTCAAATTTGTATTTCGATTCAGTTCGCGCAGCCAGGTCGCGCAGCCAGCGAGCATGGCCAGGAATTTTCCAACCCGGCCCCGGAGAGGGCTAATTAATACTTTGCCATGTGAGTATGGCCATCGAGATATCTGTAGAAGATTGTACCTCGTACTTCGTATGTCGTATTAAGCGTTTGATCATTTGAGGAAATAGCCTCGGTGATTCACGCTTCACCCTTGCGGATAAAGGCGGGCATAGGCGGATTCGTGGGCTCCTGAGCGTGGATTCTAGAGATGATCTGCTTCCCTGCCTGTTATGGTAAGTTTTTTATTAATATATAATTCCATATTCTGTCAAAGTTGCGTCGAGTCTCCAAATAGGTATAGGTACTAATCATCATATTAGGTTGGTACCAAAGTACGAGTAAGGAACCATTTTGGCTCGGCGCCGAGATCCCCAGACTCAACCTCTGGATCAAGAAAGAGTACGAGGGATTCAATGCTTGCTAACCCATTCTAACTTCTTGCAATGCCTTGTGACGTTTTATCGAGGCCGAGGCCAGAATAAAGGCCCAGACCGTCCGGAACATTCCGTATCTCAACATTAAATTCGAGCCTACTCCTACACTGCGGAATATGACACCACGGAGCCATGAGTTTACTCCTGAATCAGCCTTAGCATCGTCCGCTTGCAACGGAATCCCGCACGGGGTAATATCTCTATAAATACT
>Ga0105239_10002647_pt1 | contig 22605 bp, 14 predicted proteins | sample KBSC44metaG_FD_92761 | JGI IMG/M metagenome (GOLD analysis project Ga0105239, IMG submission 92761) | Corn rhizosphere microbial communities from Kellogg Biological Station, Michigan, USA - KBS C4-4 metaG | ecosystem: Host-associated > Plants > Roots > Rhizosphere > Soil | place: Michigan, USA... | reverse complement strand
CAAGCAGATCGCCTACGACCTCGGCGTGTCCGAAGCGACCGTGAAGGCGCACATGACCGCGATCATGCGCAAGCTCGGCGTCGGCAACCGCACCCAGGTCGCGCTGCTCGCGAGCCAGCTCGCGCTCGACGGCGAAGTCATCGGCGATAGCATCGGATGATCGCGGCGCCGCGCGCGTAGCCTCGTGCAGGCAAGCCCGCTGCGGCGAATCAGGCCGGCGCCTGCAGGAAGCGGAACATCACGTACACGTCGACGAGGCCGAGTCGACGGTGCTCGAACGCCTTTGGCAACGTGCCGACGATGGTGAAGCCGAGCTTGCGGTACAGCTCGACCGCTGGCGTATTCGTGCTGACCACGTAGTTGAACTGCATCGCCAAGAAGCCTTCGGCTTCCGCCCGCGCGAGGCTGTGCTCGACGAGCGCTCGGCCGATGCCGCGACCCTGCACGGCAGGACTCACGACGTACGTCGCACTGGCGATGTGCGAACCGAGGTCGGGATAGTTCGCGCCCATCTTGTACATGCCGACGATCGCGTCGTCCGCCAAGGCGACGTACGCCGGCTGCGAGCCGAACCAGTGCAACCGGAACGTATCGCGGTCGAACCCTTCCGCGAACGGCAACGCATCGCCGATCGCGGTGACGGCGCGGAAGATGCGCCACATCGCGTCGAAATCGGCATCCGCGGCGCGACGAACGGCCATGACGGCGGCATCTCGGTACGACGAATCCGGTGTCACGGCTCACTCCTGGCGGCGAAAACATCATCAAGGCAGCGAGCGAGGCAGAACCCGTGGTCGGCGGTCGCCGTGTCATTCGGTCGCGTCGAGCGCATGGCCCTCAGCGTCCTTCCGTCGCCGCACGCTCGGCATCGGGGTCGATCGCGCGCCGCGAACGCCGGCCGAGTTGCGCGATCAGCGCGCGCAGCGCGGCGGGACGCACCGGCTTGTGCAGCACGACGTAGCCCGCTTCGCGCGCCTGCGCGTGCAGTTCGGCGCCGTGGTCGGCGGTGATGAGCGCACCGGGCGGCGCGGGTTCGCACGCGGCGCGCACGCGCGCGAGCGCGTCGATGCCGTTTTCGCCCGCGTCGAGGTGGTAGTCGGCGAGCACGAGGTCGGGCCGCCGCCGGCGCGCGGCGTCGACTGCGGCCGCGATGTCGCCGGCGAGGTCGCAGGCGACGCCCCACTGCGCGAGCACGGTCGCCATGCCGTCGAGGATCGTCGCGTCGTTGTCGATGCACAACACGCGCAGGTCCGCGGCGAGGCCGATCGCGCGCGGTCGCGCCGGCGCGGCGCTGTTCTCCGTCGCGACGGGCAGCGCGCGCGCCACCGTCACCGAGAACACGCTGCCGTGGCCGGGGCGCGAGCGCAGGTCGAGGCGATGGCCGAGCAGGCGCGCCATGCGGTCGCAGATCGACAGGCCGAGGCCGAGGCCCTTCTCGCCCCACGGTGATACCTGCGAGCCGCGATGGAACTCGTCGAAGATCGCGTGCTGCTGCTCGGGCGAGATGCCCGGGCCCGAATCGCGCACCTCGATGCGCCACCCGTCCGCGCCGGCGCGACGCACGCCGAGGAGCACGCTGCCGCTGCGCGTGTAGCGCAGCGCGTTGGCGAGGAAGTTCTGCAGGATGCGCCGCAGCAGTTGCGGATCGCTGCGCACCCAGGCGCGCGTCGGCGCGAAGCGCAGGCGGATCGCGCGCGCGTTCGCCTGCACGCCGAACTGGTGGCGCAGCGGTTCGATCACGTCGGCGAGCGCGACCGTGGCGATCTCGGCGCGGTACTTGCCCGCGTCGAGGCGCGACGCCTCGAGCAGCGCGTCGAGCAGGTCCTCGGCCGCCTTGAACGCGGTGTCGATGCGCTCGGCGAGGCGGCCCGACTCGGCGTCGAGCTGCGGCTGCTGGCGCAGCGCCGAGGTGAACAGGCGCGCCGCGTTGAGCGGCTGCAGCAGGTCGTGGCTCGCCGCGGCGAGGAAGCGCGTCTTCGACAGGTTCGCCGATTCGGCGAGGCGCTTGGCCTGCTCCTGCGCGGCGAGCGCCTCGGACAACTCGTGCGTGCGCTGCTCGACGCGTTGCTCGAGCGTCTCGTTCGCCTCGATCAGCGCCTGCTCGGCGTGCTTGTACGCGGTCACGTCGTTGAACGTCGTGAGGTAGCCGCCGCCGGGCAGCGGTTCGCCGCGGGTCTCGATCACGCGACCGTCGTCGCGCGTGCGCAGCCAGATGTGCGGACGCGCGCGGCGCAGGTGGGCGATGCGCTTGCGCACGTGCGCGTCGACGTCGCCGCCGCCGAGCAGGCCGCGCTCGGCGTTGTGGCGGATCAGGTCGGCGACCGGCCGGCCGACGTAGACGTAGCCTTCCGGGTAATCGAAGAAGTCGAGGTAGCGACGATTCCAGGCGACGATGCGCAGGTTCACGTCGACCACGCTGATGCCCTGCATCATGTTCTCGAACGTGACCGCCATGAGCTCGCGGTTGAAGCGCAGTTCCTGCGACGTCTCGTCCAGCATCGCGACCGCCTCGGTGAGGTCGAGGCCGGTACCGCGCAGCGCGGTCGTGAGCATGCGCCGCGCGGTCGCGGCGCCGACCGCGCTCGCGAGCAGGCGCTCGGTGTGCTGCAGCAGCGCGCGGTCGGCGTAGGCGTCGTTGGCGAGCGGCGCCTGCTCGGCCTGCGCGTAGCTCGCGAACGCGCGCTCGGCGTTGCGCTCGCCGACGATGCGCTCGGCGATCGCGCGCAGCTCGCCGACGCGCACGCGCCCGCGCCATTCGCCCGCGCCCGACGGCCGCGCGAAATCGGGGTCGAGGAACGCGGCCGCGCGCAGGCGCTCGTCGACGCCGGGGCGGAAGCGCAGCGAGACGAACACGAGCAGCGCGACGTTGAACAGCAGCGACCAGAACGCACCGTGCGTGACCGGTTCCCAGCCCTGCAGGTTGAACAGCGCGTGCGGCCGCAGCCAGCCGATCTCGAACGGGCCGCGCTCCATCCATTGCGTCGACAGCCAGCCCGCGCTCGCCAGCGTCGGCAGCAGCAGCGTGTAGACCCAGACGACGAAGCCGGCGACGAGGCCGCAGATCACGCCCAGCCGGTTCGCGCTGCGCCAGTACAGGCCGCTGACGATCGCCGGCGCGAACTGCGCGACCGCGGCGAACGACAGCAGGCCGATCGCGGCGAGGTTCTGGCTCTGCGTGCTCGCGCGGTAGTAGGCGAACGCGAGCAGCACGAGCACGACGATCGCCACGCGGCGCACGCCGAGCACGATGCCGGACAGGTCCTCGCGCTGTTCCAGGCGCAGCGCGCGGATGCGCAGCAGCAGCGGCATGACGAGGTCGTTGCTGACCATCGTCGCGAGGGCGACCGAAGCGACGATGACCATGCCGGTCGCGGCCGAATAGCCGCCGATGTAGGCGAAGATCGCGAGCAGGCGGTCGCCGTTGGCGAGCGGCAGCCACAACACGTAGGCGTCGGGCGCGATCGCGTAGCCGCGTGCGGCGGCGGCACCGGCGTGCACGATCGGCAGCGCGAACAGGCAGATCACCGCGAGGTAGACCGGGAACAGCCAGCGCGCGCGGCGCACGTCGGCCGGGTCCTCGCATTCGACCACGCCGACCTGGAACTGCCGCGGCAGGCAGAAGATCGCGGTGAACGCGAGCACGGTCTGGGCGAGGAAGCCGGGCGGCAGGCCGTTCGACACGGCCGCCTCGAATGGCTGCACGAACACGTCGAGATCGCGGCTGCTGCCGAGCGCGTACACGCCGACCGCGACGAACGCGAGCAGCTTGACCAGCGATTCGGCGGCGATCGCCAGCATCATGCCGTGGTGGTGCTCGCTCGCGTCGATGCCGCGCGTGCCGAACAGGATCGCGAACGCGGCGAGGATCAGCGCGATGTACAGCGCGGTGTCGCCGAACGGCGACGCGGCGTGGCCGCCGCCGCCGGCGAGCACGGTGAAGCTCATGCCGACCGCCTTCAGCTGCAGCGCGAGGTAGGGCACGATCGCGGTCACCGCGATCAGCGTGACGAGCGCGCCGAGCGCGTGCGACTTGCCGAAGCGCGAGCCGATGAAGTCGGCGATCGAGGTGATGCGCCGTTCCTTGGCGACCGCGACGAGGCGCTCGAACAGGCCGAAGCCGGCGACGAACAACAGGATCGGGCCGAGGTAGATCGGCAGGTAGGCGAGGCCGTCGCGCGCGGCGGTGCCGACCGCGCCGTAGAACGTCCACGACGAGCAGTACACCGCGAGCGCGAGGCTGTAGACGATCGGCCGCAGCCACGCGCGCGTCGGGTAGAGCGGGCGGCGGTCGCCGTAGTAGGCGACGCCGAACAGCGCGCCGACGTACAGCACCGAAGCGAGCAGCAGGATCCAGCGTGGGATCATCCGGGGTCCTCGACGGCGCGTGCGCCGCATCGCCGATCATACGACCGGCGACGCCGCCTGCGCTGCCGCCGTAAAATGCGCGCTCCCGTACCCCCGTCCGGCTCGGCAATGGCGTTCCTCGACCAGCTCATCGGCCTGTTCATCCAGCACGGCTACCTCGCCGTGTTCGCGGTGCTGCTGATCAGCGGCTTCGGCGTGCCGATCCCGGAGGACCTCTCGCTCGTCGCCGGCGGCATCATCGCCGGGCTCGGCCACGCCGACGTGCGCGTGATGTGCGCGGTCGGGCTCGCCGGCGTGCTGGTCGGTGATTCGATCGTGTTCCTCGTCGGCCGCACGTTCGGCGTGCGCGCGCTGCGCGTGCGCTGGATCGCGCACCTGCTCACGCCGCGGCGCCACGCGCAGGTCAAGGCGAAGTTCACGCGCTACGGCAACCGCCTCATGTTCGTCGCGCGCTTCCTGCCCGGCCTGCGCACCGCGGTGTTCCTCACCGCGGGCATGAGCCATCGCGTGTCGTTCCTGCGCTTCATCGCGCTCGACGGCCTCGCCGCGCTGATCTCGGTGCCGTTCTGGGTCTGGCTCGGCTATTTCGGCGCCGAGCACCGCGAATGGGTGCTCGCCCAGCTGCACCGCGGCCAGGGCGTGCTCGCCGCGCTACTCGTCGTGCTCGTCGCCTTCGTCGCGGTGTGGGCGTGGCGACGCGGCCGCGAGCGCCTGCGCCGACTGCACGCGCACCGCGAACGGCGGGCGGAGCGTTCGCGCTCGTGATCGTGGACGCCGTGAAGTTTGAAAGGGCGCAGAGCACGCGCATTGCTTAGGGCGGTACGCGCATGCCGCCGGACGTGCACTCCGTGCGATGCGGCAGGACTCGCGCTTCGCGCTCGACTCGCCCTACCCGAAGCGTCGCGTGACGTCGGCGTAGTGCGGCATCGCCTCGGCCGCGCCGCGGCGTTCGGTCGACAACGCGGCGCAGCGGTTCGCGTGCACGACGGCGTCGCGCAGCGGGCGGTCGCCGCCGAGCAGCAGCGCGGCGACGAGCGCGCCGGAGAACGCGTCGCCGGCGCCGGTCGTGTCGACGACGTCCGCGCGTTCGGGAGGAATGCGGTAGTACGGCTGCGCATCGCCGCGAAGCTTCGCATCCGCGTGCGAGACGAAGCAGCCGTGTGCACCGAGCGTGACGACGACGCTCGGCACGCCGAGTCCACGCGCGAGCCGGTGCAGCTCGGCGTCGTCGCGCGCGGCGAGCGTGGCCGCGTCGACGCGCGCGCCGCCGCTGCGTTCCAGCAGCAGCGCGAATTCGCTCTCGTTCGGCGTGACGACGTCGCAGCGCGCGAGCAGGGCGGCGTCGAGCGCGGCATGCACGGGCGCGGGGTTGAGCACGCGCAGCACGCCGTGCGCGTGCGCGAGGTCGAGCGCGGCGCGCGTCGCCTCGATGCCGTTCTCGAGCTGCACGAGCAGCACGCCGGCGGCGGCGAACAGGTTCGCGCGCTCGCGCAGGAACGCGGGCTCGAGGCGTTCGTTGGCGCCGAGCGCGACGATGATGCGGTTCTGCCCGCCCGCCTCGACGACGATGCAGGCGCTGCCCGTGGCCGCGTCGCCGCACGCCTGCCAGTGCGCGTCGATGCCTTCGTCGGCGGCGAGCCGGCGCGCGCCGTCGCCGGCGGCATCGGTGCCGATCGCGGCGACGAACGCCGTGGACGCGCCCTGGCGCGCGCAGGCGACCGCCTGGTTGAAGCCCTTGCCGCCGGGCGCGGTGCGGAACGCGTCGCCGCGCAGCGTTTCGCCCGCCGACGGCGCGCGCTCGACGCGCCAGGCGTAGTCGTGGTTGTAGCTGCCGACGACGAGCGCGAGCGGTGCGGCCATCGTCGACGCCGCCGCGCTCAGAGCTGTTCGAGCACGCCCGCGATCGTCGCGGTCATGAACGTGGCGAGCGAGCCGCCGAGCACCGCGCGCAGGCCGAAGCGCGCGAGGTCGGCGCGACGGTTCGGCGCGAGCCCGCCGATGCCGCCGATCTGGATCGCGATCGAGGAGAAGTTGGCGAAGCCGCACAGCGCGTAGGTCGCGATGAGCTGGCTCTCCTTCGACAGCTGGGTGATGTGCTTGGACATGTCGACGTAGGCGACGAACTCGTTGATGACGACCTTCTCGCCGATGAAGCTGCCGACCAGCGTCGCGTCGTGCCACGGCACGCCGATCAGCCAGGCGATCGGTGCGAGGATCCAGCCGAAGATCGTCTGCAGCGACAGTTCGACCGGATGGCCCGCGCCCGCGCTCAGCCACGCATTGATCGACGAAGCCGGGTCCGCGCCCCAGGCGTGCGCGCCGAACCACTGGATCGGGCCGTTGACGAGTGCGATCAGCGCGATGAAGGCGAGCAGCATCGCGCCGACGTTGAGGGCGAGGCGCAGGCCGTCACCGGCGCCGCTCGCGGCCGCGTCGATGACGTTGGCGGTGGTCTTCTCGACGTCGAGCTTGACCGTGCCGCGCGTGAGCGGCTCCTCGGTCTCCGGCACGAGGATCTTCGCGAGCATCAGCGTCGCCGGCGCCGCCATGATGCTCGCGGTGAGCAGGTGCTTGGCGAAGAACTGCTTCTGCACCGGGTCGTCGCCGCCGAGCAGGCCGACGTAGGCGGCCATCACGCTGCCGGCGATGTGCGCCATGCCGCCGATCATCACGGTCATGAGCTCGGACTGCGTCATGCGCTCGATGTACGGCTTGATCGTCAGCGGCGCCTCGGTCTGGCCGATGAACACGCTCGCGCAGACGCTGGTCGTCTCGGCGCCGGACACGTTCATGACCTTGGTGATGACCCAGGCCATGCCCTTGACGATCTTCTGCATGACGCCGAGGTGGTAGAGCACGCCGGTGAGCGAGGCGAAGAAGATGATGGTCGGCAGCACCTGCACGGCGAACACGAAGCCGAACTTCGAGATGTCCATGAAGCTGCCGAAGATGAACTCGGAGCCGACACGGACGAAATCCAGCAGCCGCACGAAGCCGGTCGCGATCGCGTTGAACACGTCGCGGCCCAGCGGCAGCTTCAGCACGATCGCGGCGAACACGATCTGCAGGGAGACGCCGGTGAGCACGAGGCGCCAGTCGACGGCGCGCTTGTTGTTGGAGAACAGGAACGCGATGCCGACCAGTACGGCGAGGCCGAACAGCCCGAACGCGATGTGTCCAAAGGCCTGCATCATCTGGAAGATCCCCCGGCCCGCGTGACGCGGGCGATCGGGCGAGCGTAGAGCAGCCTTCGCGCGCGGCGCAAGGCGGCGGCCGTGTATGCTCTGCGGCGCAGCGACGATGCTGCGCCGCGGCGACTGCCGGGAGTCGACGGGCCGACATGGCGCCGCCACGAGCCTCTTCCCGACGCGAGTCGACGCCACGGATCGGATTGCCGCTCGCGATCGTCGCCTACGCCGGCATCGCGCTGGTCGCCGGCGCCGTGCTCGTCGCGTGGCAGGATCCCGCATTCGCCGCCGACGGCGCCGCGCTCGCGGCCGCCGGCATGGTCGCGACGAACGCGATCCCCTCGCTCGTGCTCGCCCTGCTGCTGCTCGCGCTGACGCGGCGGCCACTGCTTGCGCTCGGCCTCGCCCTGCTGCCCTTGTATCTCCTCTACTGCGCCAACGCGATCAAGCTCGACTTGCTCGACACGCCGGTGCTGCCGGCGGACTTCGTCCTGCTCGGCCACCTCGGCGACGGTGGTGCGCTGCTGCTGCGCTATCTGCCTGCCGCGGCGATCGCGGCCGCGCTCGCGTGTGCGCTCGCGATCACCGCGCTGTTGCGTTGGGAGCCCGCATGGCAGCGGCTGCGCGGCTGGCGCCGTGCCCTGCTCGGTGCGGTCGTGCTCGGCGTCGGCGCGAGCCTGCTCGCCGGCGTGACGCCGTGGTCGCGCGTCTACGCCGCGGCGGAGGCGGACTGGCAGGAATGGTCGCCGGCCGCGTCGGCCGAACACAGCGGCCTGCCGGCGACGCTGCTGCGCTACGCGTGGGGCACGACCTTCGTGCTGCCGGCGCCCGACCGCACGCTCGCGCAGCGCTTCATGCAGGAGCATGCGACGGTGGCGGCGGCTGCGGCGGAGCCGTCCGAGCGGCCGGACATCGTCGTCGTGCAGAGCGAATCGTTCTTCGATCCCGCGCGCCTGCGCGGCCTCGAACCGGCGCAGGTGCTGCCCGAGTTCCGCCGCGTCGCCGCGCGGTCACGCCACGGCGACCTGTGGGTGCCGACCTACGGCGGCGGCACGATCCGCACCGAGTTCGAGGTGCTGACCGGCATCGCGATGCGCTACTTCCCGGACGTGCAGTACCCGTACTTCCGCCTCACCGCGACGGCGGTGCCGAGTCTCGCCAGCGTGCTCGCGGGGCGCGGCTATTCGACGATCGCGGTGCATCCGCACGAACGCGACTTCTGGAACCGCGCCGCCGCGCTCGACCACCTCGGCTTCGCCGAGTTCGACGGCGAGGAGACGTTCGGTGACGCCGCGCGCGTCGGCTGGTACATCGGCGACGACGCGCTCGTCGACCACGTCTTGCGGCGGCTCGACGCGTCGCCCGGGCCCGCGTTCGTGTTCGCGATCAGCATGGAGAACCACGGCCCGTACGACGGTTTCCCGAACGCGGACCCGCAGGACGTCGCGGCACAACCGGTGCCACCCGGTGCGACCGGCGCGGCGGCCGATCGCCTGCGCGGCTACCTCTACCATCTCGCGCGCGCCGACCGCGCGCTCGGCCGCCTCGTCGACGCGCTGGAGCAGCGTCCGCGGCGCACGCTGCTGCTGTTCTACGGCGACCACCTGCCCGCGTTGCCGCGCATCTACGAAGGCGACGGCTTCGACGACGGCCGGAACGGACCGTCGCAACCGGTGCCGTGGCTGCTGTTCGACAGCGCGCACGCCGAATCGGCGCCCGCGGACGAGGCGACCGCCTCGTTCTACCTGCCCGCGCTGCTGCTCGCCGAAGCCGGCATCGACGACGCCTACTTCGCCGCGCTCGAATCGGCGCGGCGGCTCGACCAGCCGGGGCCGCACTGGACCCCGCGCGAGGACCAGCCGCTCGGCGCGATCATGCAGCTGCGCCAGCGCGGCGACGCCCCCTGAGCATGCGATGCCGCTGCGCGGGTGGCGGCCACGGGTAGAATGCGCGCGGCGGGCGCCGCCTCGCGCCGCAGAATACCGGGGGAAGCATGTCGAATCCGTCAGTGAGCCGCACGCCGTACGTGGTGCGCGATGCGCTCGACGCGCACGTCGAGGTCGCGCGCGCGACCGTCGACGACACCGCGCGGTTCCTCGCCGGCAGCGGTCCGCTGAAGTTCGGCCAGGGCACGATCGCGACGATCGTCGCGTTCTCGCTCGGCTTCCTCTGCCTGCTCGGCGTACTCGCGTTCCATTTCCCCGAATACCTGACCACGCCGGAGCTGCGCCACAAGTATTCCGTAGACGTGCTGCGCCAGCTGCTGCTCGTCGCGCTGCTCGTCGCCGGCGGCCTCTCGCTCGCGAACCTCGTGCTCGGCATCCGCCGCAACCTCAACCTGGTCTCGTTCGCGTTCGTGATCGTCGCGGTCGCGCTCGGCGGCTCGCGCGTGCCGGTCGGCGACTTCCCCGACCACACGCCGTACATCGGCCTCGACTGGTTCATCCTCGACCTGCTCGGCTCGACCGTGGTGTTCGTCGCGATCGAGAAGCTGTTCCCGCTGTACAAGCAGCAGACCGTGTTCCGGCCGGAGTGGCAGACCGACCTCAAGCACTTCGCGGTCAACCATTTCCTCGTCGGCCTGATCCTGCTCACGGTGAACTTCACCATCCACCACGGCTTCGCCTGGCTCGTCAGCCACGATTTCCAGCTCGCCGTGCAGCGCATCTGGTTCGTGCCGCAGCTGCTGCTGTGCATCCTCGTCGCCGACCTCGCGCAGTACTGGACGCATCGCGCGTACCACGAGGTGCCGTTCCTGTGGAAATTCCACGCGGTGCACCACAGCGCGAAGACGATGGACTGGCTCGCCGGTTCGCGCCAGCACGTCGCCGAGATCGTGTTCACGCGCGTGTGCGTGCTCGCGCCGCTGTTCGTGCTCGGCTTCAGCGAGGCGGTGATCAACACCTACATCATCGTGGTCGGTTTCCAGGCCGTGCTCAACCACGCCAACGTGCACCTGCCGTGGGGGCCGCTGAAGTACCTGATCGTGACGCCGGACTTCCACCACTGGCACCACTCGTCCGACGACGAGGCGATCGACCGCAACTACGCGGCGCACTATTCGTTCCTCGACTACCTGTTCGGCACCGCGGTGAAGGTGCCCGCGCACAAGCCGCTGCCGGCGAAGTACGGCGTGGTCGGCGACTACATGCCGGATGGATGGCGCGCGCAGCAGGCGTTTCCGTTCCGTGCGACGCGTGTTCCCTGAGCCCGGCGCGACACTTGAACGAAAATCTTCGTAGATATAGTCTTGCATTCGTATCCCATTGGAGCCCAACGATGTTCAGTCCACGCCGCATGTTCCTCGCACTGCTCGCATTCCCTTCGCTCGCCATGGCGGGCTTGTGCGACACGCCGCAGTTCTCCGGCGGTGGCTGCAGCCAGATACGTATCGCGCAGCCGCAGTCGGGATGGATCCCGTCGGCGTTCGGAGAGACGACGGATTTCCGGTGCGGTCAGGGTCGGAGCACGTTCATCGACTGGCATATGAGGATCTACCTCGGCGGCATCCCGCTGCCGTCCGACGGCTCCGAGATCACGTTGCTCGAACTCTCGCTCGGCGACGAGCCGACCCGGGATGGCGGACCGGTGTTGCCGGGCACCACGACGGACGGCGCATCCGGCACGCCGGTGCGCGATGCGGATACGGGTTCGCATTCCAGCAAGGGCGTGCTGTCGCTGACGCTGGCGAGGTCCGCCACGGGCATGCGCGCGCTCCGCTTCACGTGGCGCGAGGGCGATCCGCTCGCGTCGGTCGTGCGGCTGAATCCCTTCCTCGATCTGTCTCCGCTCGATCCGGCAGCACTGATCGAGCAGACGTCCGGCGTGTGGGAATCGGTCGAGGTGTACATCACGCCCAACCAGGACTGGTCGTCGCTCGTCCTGCGCGTGGAGGACGGCAGCCAGGAGCTGATCCATCACGTCCTTGCACCGGCCACGGGTGTCAACCGCGTCCATGTGCCGCGGCGCTTGCGCACCGGCCTCCTCGGCGGCGCGCTCGCCGACGAGATGCGCAGCACGTTCTGGTTCTTCCAGCAATCGGAAACCTGCGCGGTCTCCTACTGACGAAGCGGTCGCGTCGACGCCGCGCAGGTGCGGATCCGCCGCGTCTGCGGGTCCGAGGCCGCGTAGCGGTCCAGGACCTGCAGGGCGCTTTCCAGTTCGGCGGTAGCGGTGGCGTCGGGTCCTTGCGCGAGCCTGTCGCAGGCCAGCTCGGCGCGTGCCATCGCCTTGTTGACGCCGCGCGGCGCCGCCATCCGTTCGAAGGTCGCGAGCGCGGCGCGCAATGCGCCGCGCGCCTCGTCATGGCGCCCCAGTTCCCGCAGGCTCGAGCCGAGCGCGAGGCGGTAGATCGCCAGATTGAAGTGATCGGACGGCCAATGCCGGCTGCCGATCGCGACGGCCGTCTCCAGATGCCGCAAGGCGCCTTCGCGGTCCTTGCCGGACGTCTGCAACAGCAAGCCGAGGTTGTACTCGAGTACGGCGACCTGGAGCGAATCCGCGCCGTAGACGTCGACCCGGACGCGCAACGATTTCTCGACGAGGCCGATCGCTTCGTCGACGTTGCCACGCGCCTCGGCGATCGTCGCCAGCGTGTTCAGCGCCGACGACGCCTGCGAACTGTGTTCACCGTAGATCGACAGTGAAAGCGTGAGCGCTTCGCGCGCATACCCGTCCGCGCGATCGGTATCGCCCTTGTTGCGCGCCAGCACGGCGAGCGCGGAAAGGATTTCCGCCAAGGCGGGGTCGTCCGCCTCGAGCCGCGATCGCGCTCTCGGCAGTACGCCGGTGAGCAGCGTCGCCGCCTCGTCGAAGGAGCCGATCGTGCGAAGGTTGGTCGCGAGGCGAATGGCCGCGTGCAACGTGCGAGGTTCGTCATTTCCGTGCGCGCCGGAGACGAGGGCCAGGTTCTCGCGCCAGATCGGCGTGGCGTCCTTCGGCTTGGCGAGCCCTTCGAGCGCGGTGGCTTCGGCCTCGAGCAGTGAGGACCGATGCTCGGTATCCAGTGTCGCGCCGAGCGCGATCGTCGCGTTCACCAGGTCGAGCGCCTCCTGCGCCTTGCCGTTCGCGTTGGCGAGCCGGGCCAGCTGCAGCCGGCTCTCCGCCAACTCGGCCGCGTCGGCGCCGTCGCTTTCGCGCAGCTTCGATGCCTGTTGCGCGAGATCGCGCGACGTCGCGAGATCGTCGACGACGAAGTAGACGTCGCTGAGCGCCGCCAGCATCGTCGCGCGCAGCTCGGGTTGCGCCGCCAGGCCGGCGTCGAGGCGCGCCCGCCCGCGGTCGAGCAGCTCGCGGGCGCCGAGCGGATGGCCGCGCGTGCGCTCCGGTGACGTCGATCGGAACAGATCGACGAGGAACTCCGCCGCCGCACGTGCCCGCGACCGCTGGAACAGCGCTTCGCGTTCGCGCTGCCGCGCTTCGTCGCGCTGCCGCGCGAGTTCGCGGTTGCTGGCGACGCCGTAGGCGATGAAGCCGACCAGCAAGCCCGCCGCGAGCGCGCCGAAACCGACCGCGAGCGCGTGGCGCCGGACGAAGCGCCGTGCGCGATAGCCGCGCTCGTGTGCGCGGATCGTGATCGGCCAGTGGGCGAGATGGCGGTCGATGTCTTGGGCGAGCAGCGCGACCGACGCGTAACGCCGCTGCGGATCCTTCTCGAGGCAACGCGCGACGATCGCGTCGACATCGCCTTGGAGGCTGCGCCGCAGCGCGTCCGCGTCGGCGACGCCGCGCCGACGCGCCGCATCGTCGGTGACGAGGGCGCTCGGCAGGCGCGGTGGCTCGTGCGTCACGCGTTGCTTCGCTTCGTCGGCGCCGACGCCTTCGACGTCGATCGGCTTCGCGCCCGACGCCAACTCGCACAGCAGCACTCCGAGCGCGTACACGTCGGTGGCGATCCCGGTTTCGGTGCCGTGGAACTGCTCCGGTGCGGCCGAATACATCGTGAGGAAGCGCTCGTGCGGCTCCGCGACCGCTCCGTCGTCGAGCGATGTCGCGATGCCGAAATCGAGCAGCTTCGGCAGTCCGTCCGTGCTCACGAGAATGTTCGCCGCCTTGAGGTCGCGGTGCACGATGAGCTTCGCGTGCGCGAACTGGACCGCCGAACACACCTGCATGAACAAGCGCAGGCGCGCGTCGTTCGCCAGCGCCAGATCGTCGCAATGGCGCGTGATCGGCGTCCCTTCGACGTACTCCATCGCGAAATAGGCGGAGCCGTCCTCGCGTGCACCGGCGTCGATCAGGCGGGCGATGTACGGATGCTCGAGCGCCGCCAGCAGGCGGTACTCGCGCGCCAACCGCAACGAGGATGCAGGGCCGAAATGCGCGCTGCCGACGAGCTTGAGTGCGACGCGCTGGGCGACGGTGCCATCGTCGCGTTCGGCGAGGTAGACGACACCCATGCCGCCGCGGGCGAGTTCGCTGGCCACGCGGAAGGCGCCGAAGCGCTGGCCGGTGGCGGGTTCGTTGCCGAATGTCGCGAGACTGCGCTCGATGCCGAGTGCGACGCGGTCATCCTGCGTGCGTGGCATGGCATCGTGCGCACGCAGCAGCGTGGCGACGGCCGAGGCGATCTCGGGGTCGGCGCGTTCGGCTTCCTCGAGGATCGACGCACGCCCATGCTCGTCGAGGTCGACGCAGCGATCGAAAACGGCGCGAGCACGCTCCCAACGCACGGCATCGAGGCGCGGATGCGGTGTCGCCACGACTCAGTCTTCGCCGCCGGCGTGGTCCAGGCGCTCGTGCAGCCAGGCGCGGGCGAATTGCCACGAACGCTTGACGGTGCGCTCGGAGAGACCGAGCGCGTCCGCCGCCTCGGGTACGCTCAACCCGGCGAAGTAGCGCAACTCGACGATCTCCGCGCCCCGCGGATCGATCGCCGCGAGCTCCTGCAGGACGCGGTCCATCTCGACCAGTTCGGTATAGCTGCGCGCGGGTCCGATCTGTTCGATGCCGAGTTCGTCGAGACTGGCGAGCGTGATGTCCCCTCCGCGCTTGAGCGCATACCGCTCGCGGAAGTGGTCAGCGATGAGCCGGCGCATCACGCGGGCCGCGATCGCGAGGAAGTGTCCCCGGTTCTGGAACTGGGCCCGCTGGTTGCCGAACAGCGACTCGTAGGCTTCGCCGACGAGGTCGGTCGGCTGCCAGGTCATCGGCTGGCTTTGTCGCAGACGGCTGGCGGCGAGCCGTCGGAGCACCGGATAGATCTGGTTCGCCAAGGCGGTTTCCGCCGCCTTGCTACCGTCCCGCCATGCCTGGAGGAGAGCCGTGATGTCGCCATTCATCCCCCCCGTTTACCGGAACCAGCCTGGGCAGGCAACCTGAACGGGGCGTCGGAAGCGGGCGGGTCGTTGGAGGCAGGAACGAGCGGACGTTCCTCCGCTTGCCCGTGGCCTTCGCCGAGCCGGATGACCCGGTCGGCGCTCGCAATGGTCTCGGGGCGGTGGGCGATGATGATGCGCGTGACGGCGAGACTCGCCACGGCGGCGTTGATGTGCCTTTCCCGCTGGACGTCGAGGTGGCTGGTCGCTTCGTCCAGCACGAGGATGCGCGGGCGTCGATACAGCGCTCGGGCCAGCAGGATGCGCTGTTTCTGGCCGCCGGACAGGCATGAACCCAGTTCGCCGACCCGGGTTTCGTAGCCCATCTGCATGGCGCCGATGTCCTCGGCGATGCCTGCGAGCTGTGCCGCGCGCTGGATGTCCGGCAGGTCCGCACCTGGATCGAACGAGCTGATGTTCGCGGCGATCGACCCTGCGAACAGGTCGTCGCCCTGGAGCACCGCGGCGAGTTCGGCGCGATAAGCGGAGAGCCCGTAGCGGCGAATGTCGATGCCTCCGAAGCGGACTTCGCCTTCGCTGGGTTCGAGCAGGCCGAGAATGAGCTTCGCCAGCGTCGACTTGCCGCACCCGGATGGACCGACGATGGCCACGGACTCGCCCGCGCGGATGCTGAAGCTGCAGTCGTGTACCACCCACGGCTCGTCGTCGGCGTAGCGGAACGACAGCCGATCCACTTCGATGCCCGGCGCGGGTTCCGGACCGCAATATGCACCGAGGACGTGCTGCTCCGGCTCGCAGCGCGCGATGTCCGCGATCCGCTCCGCGTGCAGTCCGAGCAGCGCGAACTCGGACGCCTTGTCGATCAACGCGCGCACCCGCGTCGCGCACAGCTCGGCGTACGCGACGCCCATGACGAGCGAGCCGACGCTGAGGTGTCCGGCAAGCACGAGGCGCGCGCCGATCCACGCGACGGCCACGCGCATGGCGCCGAACGCGAACTGGCCGATGCCGGCGAACGTCGCCTCGAGCCTCGCGATCGCGGCCTCGAGGTGCGCCACTTCGTTGGTCGCGTTGAGGAACCGATTGCGACGATCGCGCTCGAAACCACCGATCTTGACCGTCTGGATGGCCCGTACCGATTCGAACATCAGCGATTGCTGGTGAGCCGCCTGCACCAGATGCTCCTCCTTCAGCGCGCGCAATCGGCCGTATGCGATGCGGCGCGTCAACGCGTAGGCGCCGATCGCTGCGGCCACTATCGCCGCGAGTGAAGGATCGAGGACATACAGCAGGATGACGGCGAAGGATGCGGCGAGTCCGTCGAGCGCCGCCTCGGCGAACGAACTGGTCAGCGTCTGCTGGACGGTGCGCACGGACAGGAAGCGCGACTGGACGTCGCCCAGGTTGCGCTTCTCGAAATAGTCGAGCGGCAGACGCAGCAGATGGGAGAACAGATTCCCGGTCCATTGCGCCGCGAACGAAGCGCCGAGAACACCCAGTGCCCAGCTGCGCGCGACGCCGAGCAGTGCCTGCAGCGTGGCGACGACGAGGAATGCGATCCCCAGCAGCGTCACGAGGTCGTGGTCGACGCCGGCGATCGCACGGTCGAGGATCCAGCGCAACTGCAGCGGTGCAGTGAGCGCGAGCGCTTCGAGCGCGAGCGCGAGCACGAGGACTTCGATGCCGGTGCGCGCGAGCCCGCGCATCCGGCCGACGAGGGTCCGGAATGGAACGCCGTCCCGTTCCCGCATCGGCTTGAATGTGGTCGCCGGCTCCAGTTCGAGAGCGATGCCGGTGAAATGATCGCCGACCTCGTCCCGTCGCAGGCGTCGATAGCCGCGTGCCGGGTCGTGGATGTGCACATGCCGGCGGGTGACCTGCTTGAGCACGACGAAGTGATTCAGATTCCAGTGCAGGATGCAGGGCGTCCGCACCTGGTCGAGCGCATCGACTTCGAGACGCAGGGCGCGACCGCTCAGGCCGATCCGTGAAGCGACGTCGAGCAAGCGCGCCAGGCTCGCTCCGCGCAGCGAAATCGGGAAGCGACGGCGCATCGCCGCGAGGTCTACGTCGTGCCCATGATGCACGGCGATCATGGTCAGGCTGGCGAGCCCGCATTCCGTGAGTTCCGATTGCAGGATCACCGGCAGCCTGCCGGTCGACGAGAACCAGGGGCCGCTCATAGGGTTGCTTCCTGCCGCGTCGCGCGGGAGCGCAACGGAGCGGCTATCCAGTCGGCGAGGCGCTGCCGCTCGAGCACGAGATCCGCGTCGATCATCATGTCCGTCCTCAGATCGAAGCGTCTTCCGCCTGCTTCCAGGTGGTCCGCATCCAGCGCGGCGATCACGCGGAACATCGGCTCGTCGATCGCTCCGGCGCTGCGGGGCACTTCCGCCGCCGGCAATGCGGTCCGACTGACGTCGACGACGTGTCCCAGTTGGATGCCGAACGTCTGATACGGATACGCCGCGTAGCGCAGTCGGACAGCCATGCCATTCGAAACGAACGTGACGGCGCGGCTGGGAACCCACAATTCCGCCTGCAAGCGAGATCCCGTCGGGATGAGCGACGCGATGCGAGCTCCGCCGGCGACCTTGGCGCCGTCGACGACGGTCAGGGCAGCGACGATTCCGCTCTTCGGCGCGCGCAGCAGGACAGCGCGCTCCGCTTCGTTGCGTGCGATGGCGGAAGCGATGTCGGACAGCTTGCGCTCGATCGCGCCGCGTTCGGCCGCATTGGACGCCGGCCACGCACGCACCTCGTACTGCGCCGTGGCGAGTGCGCGTCGGGCTTCGACCTCGGCCAGGCCGACGGCATTGACCTGGGCCTGTGCCTCGGCGACTGCAGCCTCGCGCTGGTTCCATTCGATCGAGCCGACGATGCCCTTGTCGCGCAAGGCCTGCAGGCGTTGCAGCAGCGTGCGTGCACCGTCCGCCTGGCGTCGCTTGATGTCTTTCTGGGCACGCAGCAGCGCGAGTTGCTCACTGGCGGCGCGCTCTCGCGCAGCCAGCTCCTTCGGCCGTTCGCCGGCGAGCGCGTCCTTGGCTGCGAGTTCGCTCCGCAGGCTCTCCTGCTGTCGATGCAGATCCTCGCCCACGCGCTCCTGGGTGTCGCCGGCACCGGCGCTGTCGACCATGGTGTCGATCCGCGCGAGCACCTGTCCCTCGTCGACCGCCTGGCCTTCTGAGACGAAGCAGCGCACGACGACGCCACTCGCGGGTGCGGAGAGCGCGAGAAGCCCACCCGATGGCACGAGCGCTCCGTGCACGCGTTCGATGCGTGCATAGGAGCCGAACAGCAGCAGGCCGACCAGGCCGGCGAGCAGCACTCCGGCGCACGAAGCGATCGTGGTGCCGTAGCGCGTGGTGGTCAGCTCCACGCCGCCGATCCAGTCGACCTTCCTCGCATCGGCGACCTGGCGGCGAAACAGAGGTGTGGGCTCGGGCATCGGAAGGGTTCTCGGCGTCGTCCTTTTCGGACGCGCGATTCGGCGTGAGACCGGGCCACACCCGCGCCGTTTTCCACGCGTGGCCCGGTTTCGCGCCGATTCGCGCGTCCCTTGCTCGAGACCCGCTGCGGCACCGTCGTCGCAGGGTCGGCATGGGAACTGGAACCGCATGGCACGCAAACCTTCCAATGGTCGACTCGCGCTGGCGCTGACGCGAGCGATCTGCATCGACGAACGCATCGCGACGTTGGACGACGATGCGCGGGCGTCCGTCGGTGCGCGACGCCGCGCGCAGGCCAGGCGCGCAATCCGCGATTGGAAGCTGCAACCGCCGTACATCGGCGACGGCGCGTCGTTCCGGCGGTCGCTCGCCAATATCGGCGTGACGGAGCGCGAGCTCGAGCACCTGCTGATCCCTGTCGTCACGCCCGGGTTGCGCCGCCGCGTGCGCGAGTCGACGTGGTGGCGGGCGTACTCGCAACTGTCCCGCGCCGAACCAGCGACGGGCGGTGATCCGCTTCGCGGTCCCTCGCGCATCGCGGAAACTTTGATCGCCGACGGGACCGAAGCGCTGGAAGCGCACGTCACCGCGCTCTCGGGCGCAGGGCTGTTCGACGCGCCTGCCTGCATGCGCGCCGCGCGCGCGGACGTCGTGACGCAGCTGGACGCGCTGCTGGACAGGACGTTCAGGCTCGAGCGCCGCATCGCGGAACTGGGCGGCCTGCTGGACGATCCGCCGGATGGCGACGCCACTGCCGCGTTCGAACGCTTGTGGTGCTCCCCTGCGGCGCGCAAGCGGCTGTTCAGCCGCTATCCGCTTCTCCTGGCCGAGATCGGGCGCTGCGTCGAAACGTGGTTGCGCGTCACGATCGAGTTCGTCGAACGCTTCTGCAAGGACGCGAACGACGTCTCGACACGACTGTTCGACGGACGCCCGCTGCGGGTGCGCGGCTGGCGCGCCGGGGCCGGCGACCGACACGGCGGAGGGCGCTGCACATTCGTCGTCGAACTCGACGACGGAGCATGCGTCGTCTACAAGCCGCGTTCGCTCGCGACCGACGATGGAGTCGGCCGCTTCGTCTCGTGGATCAATGCGCACGTGCCCGGAACACCGCTGCGGGCGGCGCGCGTGGTCGACCGTGGCACGCATGGATGGGCGGAGTTCGTCGAGCACCGAGAACTGGCCTGTGCCGACCGCGCGCACGACTACTACGAACGCCAGGGAAAGTGGCTCGCGCTGTTCTACGTCCTGCACGCGAACGACTTGCACTGCGACAACGCCATCGCGTGCGGTGACGAGCCGATCTATGTCGACCTCGAGACCTTGTTCCATCCGACGCACGGCATGTTCCAGGCGAGTACCCCGGAGCGCGCATGCGACGCCGCGGCCGTGCCGCCCGCGACGGTCAGCGACACCTTCATCCTGCCGATCGCCCGCCACCTCAGCACGTCGGACGGAACCGGGTACTTCGATGTGAGCGTGATGACCTCGTCGATCCGCCGCGACGCCGAAGGCGCCGGTCGCGGGACGATGACGCACCGCCCCTCGTTCGCCGGGCGAGCGGCCGTCGCGTCCGACCACGTCGATGCGATCTGCGCGGGATTCGCCTCGGTGTACGAAGCGGTGGCCGCAGAGCGTGAAATGCTCGCATCCGACGACGGCATCCCGGCGATGTTCGCGGCAGCCGCGTTCCGCATCGTGGTTCGACCGACGACGCTGTACGCGCAGCTGCTCGATCACGCACGCCATCCCGACAACCTGGCCTGCGCACTCGAGCGCCGCACGTTGTTCTCGCGCATCTTCGTCGACGGGCGTCCGGACTTGAACGCGTGCATGCGCTGCGAGATCACCGATCTGGAGCACGGCGACATTCCGCGCTTCGAGCGGGGGTTCGACGACGAATGCATCGGCGACGCGCGAGGCACGCGTGTCGCCGGCCTGTGCCTGCCGAGCGCTCGTTCGATCATGCGCCACCGGCTCGAACGCTTGTGTCGCAGCGACCTCGAGGCGCAACAGGCGCTCATCCGCATCATGCTCGTCGGCGACGAAGCCCGGCCCGCCGTGGCCGCGGACGCCGCCGACCTGCCCAACCACGACGCTCGCATGGCGGTCGACATCGCGGACGGACTCCTTGCCTGCAGTGTCGTCGCTGGTCGCGATCGTTACTGGATCTGCCAGACGCTGCTGGACGGGGGACTCGCCGTGCACGCGCCGGGCATCCTGAATCTCTACAGCGGCCAGTTGGGCGTGGCCCTGACGCTGGGCACGGCAGCCGCGGTACTCGATCGCGGCGATTACGCCGATGCAGCCCTGCAGGCCGTCGCCACCATACGCAGGTGGTCGGATGGAGGGCGACGCGGATTCACGTCGTGCGGCGTGTTCAACGGTGCGATGGGCTATGCCTACGTGCTGGCGAACCTCGGAGCGATGCTGCATCGACGCGACCTGGTCGACGAGGCGATTGCAGTGGCGTCGGCCGTTCCGCATGCCTGGCGGCGCGACGGACTCGATGTGGTCGACGGCGCAGCCGGATGCGTTCTCTTTCTCGCCAACCTGCAAGCCTCGCTCGGAACGGATTCGCGAGCGGCGCCGCTGACGTCGGCGTTGGCGACGTTCGCCGAACGCGTTGCCGCGGCGGCGATCGGACGTATCGGCGTCGCCTGGCATGCGCCCGGAGCGCCGGATGGGCTGACCGGCTTCGCGCACGGCGCAGCCGGCTATGCGGCGGCCCTGGCGGTCGCCGGGCAGGTGCTGTGTCGGCCCGACTACTTCGATCTTGCGCGCCAGGCGATCGCCTTCGAGAACAGCCACTACGACGCGAGCAGCGGCCACTGGCGCGACCTGCGCCCCGGCGTTGCCGACGGCTCGCCGTTGTGTGCATGGTGCAACGGTGCCGCGGGCATCTTGCTCGGTCGATGGATCGTGTCCCGTGCCGGGCTCGACGCACCCGACGTTCTTCGCGACATGGATCGGGCCGCCCGGGTCGTGCACGAACGGCGAAGCCGCCACGACTCGCTTTGCCACGGCGATGCCGGTAATCGCGACATTCTCGATCACGTCGGATCATGCGTCGGAACGGCATCCGCGTGGTCGACGCGCGTCGATCGTGCGTCGCTCGACCTCGCCACGTCGCCTGGCCTCGTCGTCGGCGCGGCAGGCATCGCTCACGCCGCGCTGCGCCGAGCATTTCCACGGCGCGTTCCTTCCGTGCTCGCGCTGGAGGTTGCTCCCATTTGACACACCGCGGCGTCCCCGCCTCGTCGGCCGCGGGCGTGCGTCGTTTTCATTCGGTCGACGATCCCAAAGGAGTTCCATCATGAATGTTTCGAAGAAGATCCGTGCGCTGACCGACCGCTCGTTCCGCAACTCGCTCGACGCGGCGCGCCGCGCCGAAGTCGGCGCGCATCCGGCCGGCCCGGTCGAGATCGACGCCAAGGTTCTCGACATGGTCGCCGGTGCGCAGTCGACGCATACGGTCGGCATGCCGGTGGGCACGTTCTCCGGTACCTGCTGCGCGTTCTGACGGCGCGGCCCGCGGCGCTTGCGCCGCGGGCCGTTCCCCGGACCGGGTCGGCGAGGTGGTTCGCAGCGTCACGGTCCCGCGACATCGCCGCATCGGGCGCTCTCGAGCGCGCGTCTTCACACGGGCGCGAGCGTTCTCGCCGTCTGCGGCGCGGGCCGAGTGTGGCGCCCGGCCAGGACGTCCTGGCGCCAGGGTCCGCACGCTCCGCGCCGGAGCCCGGATCCAGCGGCGTGTTCATCGATGGGGCGACCGGACCGCGCGGGCGGCGACCTGCTAAAATGACGGGTTACCCAGCCGCCTCGTCAGGTAGTCCCATGTCCGTCCCCGCCACGCAGATCGAGTCCGCGCTCGTCGACCGCGAGTACACGCTCGAGCACAAGTACACGCGTACCGAAGGCCGCATCTACCTGTCCGGCGTGCAGGCACTGGTGCGCCTGCCGCTCATGCAGCAGATGCGCGACCGGGCCGCGGGCCAGAACACGGCCGGCTTCATCTCGGGCTACCGCGGTTCACCGCTCGGCGGTTTCGACCTCGAACTGTGGAAGGCGAAGAAGCATCTCGCGGCGTCGAACATCGAATTCACGCCCGGCCTCAACGAAGACCTCGGCGCGACGATGGTGTGGGGCACGCAGCAGGCGAACCTGTTCCCCGGCGCGAAGTACGACGGCGTGTTCTCGATGTGGTACGGCAAGGGTCCGGGCGTGGATCGCTGCGGCGACGTGTTCAAGCACGGCAACGCGGCCGGCACCTCGACGTTCGGCGGCGTGCTCGCGCTCGCGGCCGACGACCATGCCTGCCGTTCT
>Ga0105239_10002646_pt1 | contig 22617 bp, 18 predicted proteins | sample KBSC44metaG_FD_92761 | JGI IMG/M metagenome (GOLD analysis project Ga0105239, IMG submission 92761) | Corn rhizosphere microbial communities from Kellogg Biological Station, Michigan, USA - KBS C4-4 metaG | ecosystem: Host-associated > Plants > Roots > Rhizosphere > Soil | place: Michigan, USA... | reverse complement strand
TGCTCGGCGTGCTGATGCTGGCGACGCGTTCGCTGTGGCAATGGCGCAGACTCGTGCGCATCGTGCGCGAAGCGACCGCGCCGCCGTCGGAATGGACAGAGCGTCTGGCCGTACTGCGCGCGCGGTTCGGATTGCGCCGTCCGGTGCGTCTGCTGTGTTCGGCACGCGCGGTGACGCCGATGCTGATCGGCTGGCTGCGTCCGATCGTGCTGCTGCCTGCGAGCATGCTGATCGGATTCACGCCGGCGCAGATCGAACTGATTATCGCGCACGAACTCGGTCACGTCTGTCGCTGGGATTATGTCGCGAACCTGTTCCAGGTCGTGCTCGAAACCGTTCTGTTCTACCACCCGGCCGTGCACTGGATCTCGCACGACGTGCGCAACGCGCGCGAAAGCTGCTGCGACGAACTCGTGCTCGAACTCGCGAACGGCAACGAGCTCAATCACCGTCTCGCATACGCGCGCACGCTGGCCGATCTCGAAGAACTGCGTCACGATGAAGGCATCCTCGTACCCGCGCTCGGCGCGAGCGGCGGCGTGCTGCTGGCGCGCATCCGTCACATCGTCGGCGTGAGCGATACGAACGAACGCATGCCGCGCACGCAGTCGTGGCCGATCGTGCTGATCGCGGTTGCGCTCGCGTTTCTGCTGTGGCGTCCGCATTCGGCGACGACATTGCCGAAACCGGAGACGATCGCGGCCACGCTCGCCAACGCGCCGCAAGCCGCGCTTGCCGTCGTCACCGGCAATCCGCAGCTGGTGAACAAAGCCGAGCCCGTCGTGGCCACGCCCGTTGCTGCGGTCCCGGCGAAAGTGGAACAGCCTGCAGAAATTTTTGCACCGCCGCCGACGATCACGGTCGATCGTCCGCATGTGAGTGTGGCCAAGCTCGATCGCATCAACACCGTGAGCAACGTGGCAGCCGCGAAGGCGACGATTCCGTCTTCGCTCGACCTTGCCGAACCCGAGGTGGCCGGGCTGACGACGCCGGACGCCACCGAAATTGGCCCGACACTCGAGCCCACGCACGTCGTATCGCCGATCTATCCGCAACGCGCGAAGATGGCCGGCATCGAAGGCAACGTGAAATTGCAGTTCGGCGTTGCTGCGGACGGCAGCGTTTCGGACGTCAAGGTGGTCAGCTCCAGTCCCGAAGGCGTTTTCGACGCCGCGGCCATCAATGCGCTCAACGGCTGGCGCTTCGCAACGCCGTCCTCCGACAAGCGTTACGTGCTGCCCTTCGCCTTCACGCTGCAGCACAATACGGCGGAAGAACCCTGCGTCACGCCGACCGGCACAATGATCTGCCGCCGCCCCAACGACAATCTTCCGAACCGCACGATCGTTAACGAAAGGCATTGAGCGATTTAACGCGTTCTTAATCGGGGCGCACCTAGTATCGACCGTACTGTAAGTTCTGCTCGACACTCCTAAGGTCAGGTCAGGTGACAGGCAGATTACGGTAATCGGGGCAGTAGCTTTAGGCCCAAGTCAGGTGTGTTCCCCCAATGACACCTGCTTGGGCCTTTTTATTGCCTGCGCATTCGTCGGATGACTTTTGTTCGTCCGCACGGCACCCATCTAGGTGCATGCGCTGAACTAATGCGCACCGCACACGTTCTTAATTCCATTGTTAATCCCATTTCTGTTTCGTTCATCTGAACGACCCATCCGCGAGTATTCTTCCGCTATGAGAATTCTTGTCATTGAAGACAACAGCGATATCGCCGCCAACATCGGCGACTATCTGGAAGACAAAGGACATGTCGTCGATTTCGCCGGTGACGGCGTAACCGGTCTGCATCTGGCGGTAGTCCACGACTTCGACGCGATCGTGCTCGATCTGACGCTGCCCGGCATGGACGGCCTGGAGCTGTGCAAGAAGCTGCGCCAGGAAGCGCGCCGGCAGACGCCGGTGCTGATGCTCACCGCGCGCGACGCGCTCGACCAGAAGCTCACCGGCTTCGACTCCGGCGCCGACGACTACATGGTCAAGCCGTTCGCACTGCAGGAACTCGAAGCGCGTTTGACCGTTCTCGCGCGCCGCGGCAAAGGTTTGCAGAGCCGCATTTTGCAGGTCGCCGATCTCACCTATAACCTGGATACGCTGGTCGTCACGCGCGGCGGCAAATCTATCCAGCTCAATCCGATCGGCCTGAAACTGCTGCAGCACCTGATGGAATCCAGCCCGTCGGTCGTCACGCGTCAGGATCTGGAAACCCGCGTGTGGGGTGAGGAATTGCCCGACAGCGATTCGCTGCGCGTCCACATCCACGGTTTGCGCGCGGCGATCGACAAGCCGTTCGACAAACCGCTGATCCAGACCCGACACGGCATCGGCTACCGGATGGTCGATCCCGAAGCTGCCGCTGCTTAAGTAGCCGCACGTGGCGGGGATCCACTACCGGCGCCGGCTCCGCAGCCGCATCATCATCGCGTTCACCCTGTACGGGTTTTCGCTAGCAGCGCTGTTCGCATGCGCGGCTATCTACCTGCGCGATCGACTCGAAGACCAGCTGGTCAACAACAAACTCGAGCGCGAAGTGAAGAACTTCGTCGACTTCAAGCGCGAGAATCCGGACCCGTCTGCGAAGTGGTTCATCAGCGATTACGACGCGGATATCAAGGCCGCACACGCGTTTTCCAACGTACCGTTTGACCGTCAGAAGTACGACACTACCGGCGTCTACGACATCTACGAGCTGGGCAACGAAGGCAAGATGCGCCCCTACAAGTTGGCCGTCTACAAAGACGACAACATCTGGGCATTCCTGCGCCTCGACGTCAGCGGACAAAAAGTCAACGAACGACAACTGCTGACGGCGCTGATTTCAACGGCAACCGCCTTCGCGATTCTGTCGCTGATCATCGGACGCTGGCTGTCATCGCGCGTGATGAGTCCGGTGACCGACCTCGTGCGCCGCGTGCAGGACATGGGCCGTACCGGCAAACCCGAGGAATTGGGCATCCACTTCGCCAACGACGAAGTCGGCCAACTCGCCGCCGCGCTCGACAACTATTCGGACAAGCTCACTGCGCTCGTCGAGCGCGATCGCGAATTCAACGCTGACGTCAGCCACGAATTGCGCACGCCGCTCGCGGTGATCGCGAGCACGACGGAGTTGCTGCTTTCCAGCGACGGCATCAGCGACAAGGTCCGCGAGCGCCTGAAGCGCATCGAGCGTGCGTCGCGGCAGTCGACGGAATTGACCAACGCATTGCTGTTGTTGTCGCGCAGCGAACGCTCCGCACCCGTCGATGGCGAGACGACGGCGGTGGCGAAAGTCGCCGAGCAGGTCATCGATGTATACCGCTCGCATCTCGGCCGCAAGCCGATCGACGTGAAGCTCGTCGTTGATGAAGACATCGAAGTCGTGGCGCCGTCATCCGTTGTCGCGGTGGCGCTCGGAAATTTGATCGGCAATGCGTTCAAATACACGCAACAAGGCGAAGTCATCGTCACCATCGGCGCCGGGCGCGGCAAGGTGACGGTCGAAGATACTGGTCCGGGCATCAAGGCCGAAGACGCAGCGAAATTGTTCGAACGCGGCGTGCGCGGCGAGACATCCGCGGGCAGCAAAGGCGCAGGACTCGGCTTGGCGATCGTGCTACGTCTATGTCAGCTCTACGATTGGCGCGTGTCGCTTGCGCCGCGACCGAGTATCGGAACAGTCGCAACGCTCGATTTCCGGTTGCGCGCGCAATAGATCGTCATTCCGGTTTTCGCTGGAATGACGAACGAAGAGCCAACGGTATTTAGACGAGATCGAGCCATCCGTTCGGCGCTTTCGTCGAACCATCGAACAGTCCGAAGAACAGCTTCTGAATCTTGGCGGTGAGCGCACCCGGCTTGCCGGTGCCGACCGGCTTCCCATCGACAGAACGGATCGGCGTGATCTCCGCCGCGGTGCCGCACATGAAAAGCTCATCGCACAGATAAAGATATTCGCGCGGAATATCGCGCTCGAATATCTCGATGCCCGCCTCGCGCGCAAGCCGGATGATCGTGTCGCGCGTGATGCCATTGAGCAGCGCCGCGCTGACCGGCGACGTATGCAACGCGCCTTCGAAAACCAGAAACAGATTTTCACCCGCGCCTTCGCTCAACAATCCCGTCGATGCGAGCGCGATGCCTTCGCCGAATCCAAGCCGACGCGCCTCGCGCGCGACGAGCTGTCCCGACAGGTAGTTTCCACCGGCTTTTGCACCCGCCGGAATCGTGTTCGGCGCGAAACGCTGCCAGCTCGACACACACGCGTCGATACCCGCTTCGAGCACACCCGCGCCGAGATACGGACCCATGTTCCACGCCGCTACGGCGACATCGGTCGGCGTCTCCGCCGACAAACCGAATCCGCCCAGACCACGAAATGCAACCGGCCGCAAATACGCGCGATCAAGCTTGTTCGCTTTGATAACTTCGCGACACGCCGTCGTCAGCTGTTCCAGCGAATACGGAATCTGCATGTCGTAGATCTTCGCCGAATTGAACAGGCGCTTGAGATGATCGCCGAGCCGGAATATCGCCTGGCCTTTCGGCGTCGGATAGCTGCGGATTCCCTCGAACACCGACGATCCATAGTGCAGCGCATGCGCCATCACGTGCGTAGTGGCCTCGGCCCACGGCTTAACCGCGCCGTTGTGCCAGATGAACTCGGGATATTTCTGCTCGGCCATTGCCGCACTCCTGCGCGATGCGAACGCGCAGGGTAGCGGCATCGCGTGTCATTTGAAAGTGCGGTCAGTCGGCGACGCGGCCGTCGCGCACGCGCACGAGCTTGCCGCCGAACGCGGCGACGTCGTCGGCGTTGTGCGTGATGACGATCATCGGAATGCCCGCGCGGCGACGCGTATCGATCAGCTCGTCGCGCAAGCGGTCGCGCAGTGCGGAATCCAGTGCGGAAAACGGTTCGTCGAGCAGCAGCAATCGCGGCCGCGACGCTAAAGCGCGCGCCAGCGCAACGCGTTGCCGCTGGCCGCCGGATAGATCGGACGGATACGCGTCGGCCAGCGCGTCGAGCTGCATGCTCGCCATCGTCGCGCGCGCGTCGGCATCGACGGTACGGCGATTGAACCAGCCGCGATTCTGTGCGAAGGCGATGTTCTGCAACACGGTCAGATGCGGAAACAGCGCGTAATCCTGAAAGACGAGACCGATATTGCGATGACGCGCGCGTACATCGATGCGATGCGCGGAATCGAACAGCGCACGATCGTCGACGGTGATGCGGCCTTTGTCGGGACGGATCAGTCCGGCGATGGCCAGCACCGTCAACGATTTGCCGGCGCCGGATTCTCCGTACAGAACCGTCACATCGGCATCGCTTTCGAAGCGCATGCACAAATGAAACTCGCGGCTCGCGTCGCGCAATTTTTTCTCGATGTCGACGGCGATGCGCATCAGGTGTGTTTCCGCCGTTGCAGCAATTGCGCCGCGAATATCAGCAACACGACGGCGGCGATCAAGGAGATGATGACCATCGATTCCGCGCGCGCATCGTCGCCGGCCATCACCGCGTCGTAGATCGCGAGCGACAGCGTCTGCGTGCGGCCGGGCAGGCTGCCGGCGACCATTAGCGTCGCGCCGAATTCGCCCATCGCGCGCGCGAACGCGAGCAGCGCACCGGCGAGGATGCCGCGCCACGCGAGCGGCAGCGTCGCGCGGAAGAACACTTCTGTTTCGGATGCACCGAGCGAACGCGCCGCGTTTTCCAGTTGCGCATCGACATCCGAAAACGAAGCCCGAGCTGCGCGCAGGATCAGCGGAAATGCGGCGATTGACGCGGCGATCACCGCGCCTTGCCAGGTGAAAATCAGGCTCACGCCGAACCATCGCATCAGCCATTCGCCGATGAATCCGTTGCGGCCGAGTACGACAAGCAGGTAATAGCCGAGCACCGTCGGCGGCAACACGAGCGGAAGCGTGAGCAGCGACTCGGCGACATTGCGCGTGAACGTGCGATGCCGGCCCAGCCATTTTCCCAGTGCTATGCCGACAATCGACGCCAGGACCGTCGCCAGCGATGCGACCTTCAGCGTGAGCAGTAGCGGAACGATCGCATCGGACGACATTTTATGGCGCGCTGAAACCGTACTTCTTGAGGACGGCCTGGCCGTCGGCGGAATTCACGAAAGCGACGAACGCTTTCGCCGCATCGGCGTGCTGCGACGTCGTCGTCACCGCGATCGGATAGCGCACGGGCGTGGATGTCGGTACGGTCATGGCGACGCGCACTTTTTCCTTCTGCGTCTCGGCGTCCGTTGCATATACGAATCCTGCTTGCGCTTCTCCTCGAGCTACGTAATCGAGCGCCTGACGTACGTTTTGCGCGGGCACGATCTGCGGTTGAATCTTGTCCCACAGTTTCGCCGCGGTCAGCGCTTCTTTCGCATAGCGTCCCGCCGGCACCGAATCGGGATTGCCGATGGCGATGTGCGCGTAGTCGCTGTCGGCGAGATCGTCGAGCTTCGCCGGCGATTTCGCATTCACGCCGACGATCAGAACGAGTGCGTTCGAGGCAAAATCCTTGCGTGTCGACTTTTCGATGTTATTCGACTGTGCCGCCCGATCCATCGTCTGCTCGTCGGCGCTTGCGAAAACATCGACGGGCGCACCTTGCTCGATCTGTTTCAGCAGCACATCGGACGCCGCGAAATTCGCGACGATGTTGTCGCCCGGATGTTTCGCCTCGTAGCGCTTGCCGATTTCGCTGAACGAATTGGACAGACTCGCGGCGGCGGACACGACGATATCCGCGGCGGACGCGTGCAAGGGAACGATCAACACGAGGAACAACCAGCGCCTACACATATCGGACCGCTATCGATGTGGTGCGTTGACTATATCGCGACAGCGCGAGGACGGCTATTCAGTGCTCAGCGAGTTTCTGCAAGCGTTTGATTTCAGCTGCCGCGTTGCACTGCGTTTTGCGTTCGATGTCGCGATACAGCTTGAGCACCTGGTTGCCCTCTGCCGTGAGTTCCGCACCGCCGCCACGGCCGCCGCCTTTGCTCGCGCGTACGAGTGGCGCGGCGAAACTTTTGTTGAGGTCGTCGACGAGCTGCCACGCCCGTTTGTAGCTCATGTTGAGCGCGCGGCCGGCGGCGGCGATGGAACCGAGTTCGGCGATGCCTTCCAGCATGTCCGCCTTGCCGGGACCGAGCGCGCGGCCGCTGTCGAAGATCAGGCGAAGTCGAATCGGCGAGGCGGATTTCGACGTCGCCATCGTCTAGCCCGTCAGGCGATCGTGTATGGCGAGCGTCGCCCGCGCGCGATTGAGCGTGTAGAAGTGGATACCGGGCGCGCCGCCCGCGATCAGTTTGCGGCACAGATCGGCGACGACATCCGCACCGAATTCGCGGATGGTGTCGGCATCGTCGCGAAATGCTTCGAGGCGTTTGGCGATCCAGCGCGGGATCTCCGCGCCGCACATGTCGGAGAAACGGCGCAGCTGCGAATACTGCGAAATAGGCATGATGCCCGGCACGATCGGCACCGTGACGCCGTGCTGCCGCGCTTCGTCGACGAAACGGAAATACGCATCGGCATTGTAGAAATATTGCGTGATCGCGCCGTTCGCGCCGGCTTTCACTTTCGCTACGAAATTCTTGATGTCGGCATGCGCGTCGTTCGCCTGCGGATGCATTTCCGGATAGCACGCCACTTCGATGTGGAAGAAGCCGTCGAATTCCTTGCGAATGAATTCGACCAGCTCGCTCGCATAGCGGAAATCGCCGTACGTCGCCATGCCTGAGGGCAGATCGCCGCGCAGCGCGACGATGCGCCGGCAGCCCATCTGTTTGTACTGCGTGAGCAGCGCGTGGATTTCGTTGCGCGTGCCGCCGACGCAGGACAGATGCGGCGCGGCATCGAGCGCGTGATGTTCGCGCAACCGCTGCACCGTTTCCGGCGTGTAGCTCAACGTGGAACCGCCGGCGCCGAAGGTGACGCTGACGTAATCGGGCTGCAGCGCCTTGAGTTTGGGCACGGCCGCTTCGAGCACGGCGCGCTGCTCGTCGGTTTTCGGCGGGAAGAATTCGAACGAAATGGGGATCATCGGCGTTTCTTCACGCGATAGGTGGGGCGCGCTTCATTGACGCGAAGCGTCGCGCGGAATGGATTCTGGATTTCCAGGCCGTCGAAATCGCGGCCGTGCTGCATGTCTTCGCTGTAGAGGACGTCGGCGCCAGCGGCGACCGCCGCAGCCACGATGGTCGAATCCCACCACGAAAAGCTGTGACGCTGGTGGATCGCTGCGGCTTCGATAATCAGCGAGGGCGTGATCGTCACCGGATCGTAGCGTGACCATCCGGAAATCACGCGCGCTGCGAAGGCCGGCGACACCGCATGCATGAGCTTGCGCGTGGCCACGCTGTAGAACTCCATCATCACCTGCGTGCTGATCCGGAACGATCGATCCAGAAGGCAGCGATCGACCAGATCCGTCGCGATCGCCATCTTATGGCTTTCGCTTGTGTCGAACCGGTACAGGAGGATGTTCGTATCGAAGAAGCACTTCACGGTCGTAGATTTCGTCGCGTGTCCATTTTTTTCCGCCGCTGCTGGGCCGGTCCTTTTCCACGATCTCGTCCATGAGACGGATCAGGTTTCGGGCATGCTCTTCGTCATCGGCGCGCGCATAGTTTTCGAGAAATTCGCGCACAACTGCGTTGACGGACGTTTTCTCGCGCGCCGCGCGCTGTCTCGCCCGGGACAGCAATTCGTCGTCAATCGTGAGCGTCAAATTGGCCATGACACTGATCCTGTGTAATCAACACAGGATCAGTGTAGCACGGGTTTATCAGTAACGGTAATGCTCAGGCTTGTACGGACCGTCGATCGATACGCCGAGGTAGGCGGCCTGTTCGTTGGTCAGCTTGGTCAGTTTCACGCCGATCTTTTCCAGATGCAGGCGCGCGACTTCCTCGTCGAGCTTCTTCGGCAGGCGGTAGACCGTCTTTTCGTACTTGTCTTTGTTCGCCCACAGGTCGATCTGCGCGAGCGTCTGGTTGGAGAACGAGTTCGACATCACGAAGCTCGGATGTCCGGTGGCGCAGCCGAGGTTCACCAGGCGGCCTTCGGCGAGCAGGAAAATGGCATTGCCTTTGGCAAAAGTATACTTGTCCACCTGCGGCTTGATGTTGACGTGCTTGACGCCCGCCAGTTCCTTCAGCGCATTGACCTGGATTTCGTTGTCGCAGTGGCCGATGTTGCAGACGATGGCCTGGTCCTTCATCTTGGTCATGTGGTCGAGCGTGATCACGTCCTTGTTGCCGGTCGTGGTCACGTAGATGTCGGCGCGGCCAAGCGTGCTTTCCACGGTATTGACTTCGAAGCCTTCCATCGCCGCCTGCAGCGCATTGATCGGATCGATTTCGGTCACGACCACACGCGCGCCGTACGCGCGCAGCGAATGCGCCGAGCCTTTGCCGACGTCACCGTAACCGCACACGCAGGCGACCTTGCCGGCGAGCATGACGTCCATCGCACGCTTCAAGCCATCGGCCAGCGATTCGCGGCAGCCGTACAGATTGTCGAACTTCGACTTGGTCACCGAATCATTAACGTTGATCGCGGGAACCAGCAGCTTGCCCGCTTCCATCATCTGATACAGGCGATGCACGCCCGTGGTCGTTTCCTCGGAAACGCCTTTCCAATCCTTGACCACGCCGGTCCAGAAACCCGGACGTTCTTTCGCAACGCGCTTGAGCAGGTTTTTGATCACCTGTTCCTCGTGCGACGACGACGCGGAATCCACCCACTTGTCGCCCTGCTCGAGTTCATAGCCTTTGTGGATCAGCAACGTCACGTCGCCGCCGTCATCAACGACGAGCTGCGGACCTTTGTTGCCCGGGAACGTCACCGCATCGAGCGTGCAGTCCCAATATTCTTCGAGCGTCTCGCCCTTCCATGCAAACACCGGCGTGCCGGTCTTGGCGATCGCGGCGGCCGCATGATCCTGCGTCGAAAAGATATTGCACGAGGCCCAGCGCACGTCGGCGCCGATGTCTTTCAGCGTCTCGATCAGGACGGCGGTCTGGATCGTCATGTGCAGCGAGCCGGTCACGCGCACGCCGTTGAGCGGCTTGGCGGCCGCATGTTTTTTGCGGATCGACATCAGCCCCGGCATCTCGTGCTCGGCGATGTCGATTTCCTTGCGGCCCCAGTCGGCCAGCGACAGATCGGCGACTTTGAAGTCGTCCTTCACAGCAGTTTTTGCGACAGCGTTCATGCGAAGCTCCAGAATGAGCGGGCGCGGTTTCGGTTGAAGAACCCGAAAGCCCGCCGAGCCTGATTTCGCAATCGCGAACATGCAGCGCCCCTCGGCGGGGGAGGGGCGCATATTATAATCCATCTCTTTGTCGCGATGAAAGGATGGATGTTGCATTTTCTTCGTACGCTAGTGCAGGCCAGGGTGACTTTTAACCGAAATTCTGTAATTCGAGTCTGAGAGATCGGTCCCGGCCGCAGAAAACACGATTGCGCCGGTATTGCCGGTAACGAGCTCGAAGGTAGGTTCTGCGACGACCTGCCAAACCGATTGACGTTTCTCAAGATATATCAGGTGTGCGACGAGGTATTCGTTATTGTCCAAGACATGGTCGTTGTTGACGCAATGTCTGCATCCGGAACGAACATCGTCCTGACGGCCGCTAGTTGCGCTCGAAGCGCGCGATTTCGTCCAGCGCACTTCTGGCATCACGCAGGCCGCGTGGCGTCGCCGCGTTATCGGATTTCGGCGAGCGACGATAAAACCACAACGTGGCGACGAATCCGATCACGCCAATCACCATACTGATCCAGACAACGAGTGGAGCACTCACGAATAGATCGACACCCACGTTGCCCTTCATCTCCAGCGCAAATATTGCAAACCAGAGAAACCACCACGGCAAACCTGCCCACCGATTCGCAGTCACATGCGCCCGATGCAGCGCGCCGACCTGCTTCTGGATATCGAGCACCGGCGCGGCATAGTCGATGCGGCTGATACGGGCGAGCGACACGCCGCCGAACACCACGATCAGCACGCCGTAGAGCAGCATGAACACGCTGCAGATCAACAGCGACGTGTTGCCGAGGTAGCGCATCGTGCAGAGGATGCCGAAATAGATCAGCGCATCGCCGAACAAAATCTGCACGATCTTGGCCCAATACCGACGCCGCATGCCTTTGCTGACTTTGTCGAGCTTGCGTTCGCGGAGCAGATGCGCGTTCAGCGTGGTCTGTTGCTGCAGGTGCCGGTCGAGCGTTTGCCACGCCGATTTCAGTTCGTCGAGTTCCATCGCGGTCTCCATCGATTTCAAGCCTCACTCATGTCGTTGCGCAGGCGTTCTTTCAGGCGACCGATCTTGGTCGCCACGTTCGTTTCGGTGATGCCGAGGATGTCGGCAATCTCGCGCTGGCTGCGTTCGTCGAGATACAGGATCAGCAATGCGCGGTTGAGCGGATCGAGCGCGTCGATGCAGCGATAGAGCATGCGTACGCGTTCGTCACTTTCAGGATCGGATCCGGTGGCGATGGCGTGCAGTGAGTCGTCGAAGGCGACCGCATGTCGATGCCGCTGTTCGCTGCCCCGTGCGAATGAAATTGCCACGTTCAGGGCGATGCGGTACATCCAGGTCGAGAATGAACGCGTTTCGTCGTAGCTCGGAAATGCGCGCCAGCATTGCGTGACGATGTCCTGCGCCAGGTCGGCGCGATCGGCCGGTTCGCGCGCATACGTGCTCGCGACCTTGAGCACGATCTTGCGATGACGATCGAGCAGCGCGTGGAATGCGTCTTTCGATGCGTCGGTCAGTCTCGCCATGTGTGCGTGTGCCGCCATCTGCCTGTCCGGAATGATGCTCCCGGACTAGGTGATTCGCACGACGGGACGAAAAATCACAGCGACGGACCCCGCGCCTGCGAGGCCCGTCGGGTCGTCGACTACGGCTTGCCGCCGAACCGGTAGCTGACCTCCACGAAATACGCGCGCCCGATCGGGTTGAACCACGCCCGCGTGTAGTACGGGAACGAGGTCCACGTCGCATCGCGGCTGGGTTTAGAGTCCTTGAGATTGTCCACGACCAGGCTGGCATTCCAGTGGTCGTTGAAGCGATAGTCGACCGAGCCGTTGTACATGAAAGTCGGGCCCAGGCGCTGGGTGCCGTCGTAGTTCGGCAGTCCGCCGATGCGCGTGCCGAACAGCGTGGCGGTGAATTTGTCGAGCGTCCACGCGGCGGAGAAATTCGCCTTGGTGCGCGGGATTACGTAGTAGTAGAGATCGGTCAGTTCGTTGTCGACCGGATCGTCCGGCGCGAGCTGGATCTCGTGGCGGATCACGTACGTGAAGCCGACATTGAAGTTGAAGTTGCCGACGCGGCCGGTTTCCCACAGATAGTGTGCCGCGAAATCGATGCCCTGCGTGCGTTCGGCGGCGACGTTGATCGGCAGCACGAACACCGAGGTGATGCCTTCGGGGTTACTGAGCGCCGTGGCGGGATTGCGCACCACCTGCGAGATGATCTGCTGGCAGCGCGAAGAATGGATGTCGACCGGCTGGCCATCGATCGTCTGGCCCAGGCGGCAGTCGGCTTCCTCGCGCAGGATGGTGTCGCTGTCCTGGTATTCGACTTCGTTGTTGAGCCGGATGTTGTAGTAGTCGGCGGTCACGTCGAAGTTGCGGAACGGCGAGAACACGAATCCATACGTGAAGGATTTGCTGGTTTCGTTCTTCAGCGTCGTGCTGCCCTGACTGCGGCCGTTGAAACCGACGTCGCCGTTGGTGCAGTCACCGATGTCGGCAGTGGGTTCGTCACGGCGGCACAGGTAGTAATCGGCGCCGTCCGAACTCGATCCGCTCACGCCGGAATACAGGTACGTCAGATCCGGTGCGCGGAAGCCGGTCGAATACGATCCGCGTGCGAGCAGGCTCTCGATCGGACGGAATTCCAGGCCGAGCGCGTACGTGAATTTGCTCGAGGAATTGTTGCTGTATTCGTAGCGGTCGTAGCGGCCGGCGCCGGTGAGTGTGAGTTTGGAAAAGATCGGCGCGCTGAATTCGCCGCCGGCGCCGGTGTGGTCGCGCGAGCCGACGGCGCCGGTGTTGTGCAAGCCGAAGTAGGTGCCGTCGAGCGACAGCGGATCGGGCTTCAATCCGAAATACTGATTGCCGTATTCCACGACACCGGCGACGCCGACCGCGCCGGCCGGCAGATTGAACACGTCGGTGTTGTTGACGGTGAGCGACCAGTTTTCGGAACGGCTGAAGTCGTTATCGATCGAATCCTGCGTGATCGACCGGAATTGATCGACCGTCAGCGGCGTGTATAGACGGCTGACCGGCGCGTTGAAGATCGTGTAGCCGCTATCCGGATCGATGCCGAGTGCCGGGCCGAGATACAGCGCCTGCGCCTTGGCGGAGATGAGCGCCGGTTCCTTGCTTTCCAGCGAATTCTGCGAATGACCGAACAGCGCTTCGTACGCCCAGTCCGATTCGCCGATGGTGCCCTTCACGCCGGTGTTGAGCGAAAACGCGTTGTCGATGTTGCGGATCTTGCCCGGATCGAACCCGCCGTTTTCCTCGATCGTGAAATATTTGCGCTGCCACTGTTCGATTTGTCCGGTGGCCTGGTTGAAGAAGGGCACCGGCGTCGAATCGCCGTTGAGCTGGTAGCTGTTCTGCCACTGCAGCGGCGAGTTGTAGCTTTCCTGATGCGACGTGGTCAGTTGCAGATCGGCGAACAGACTCGCGTGGTCGGTGAGTTTGTAAGTGGCCGTGCCGTAGAAATTGGCCATCTTGCGGCCGTTTTCGAGCGTGCCATAGGCGACGTCTTTGTAGCTGCCGCAGAAATAGCCCGGTCCGCCGTCGGCGCCGTATTCCGGACGCGACGCGTAGAACACGCTGCCGCGATCGAGTTTCGACAGCGCATCGCACGTCGACTTGCCTGGATCGAGATAGTTGCCGTCGACATCGGTGCGCACGAACACGGGACTGGCGACCACATCCGGATCTGGACTGTCCTGCCGCGAATCGGTGAAGCTGCGCTGATAGGCCCACAACGGCTGCGAGTGATACAGCTCGAGGCTGAACACCGAGTCGAAGCGATCGTGCGACCAGCCGCTGGTGATGGTGAGCCGTTGCGACGAACCGCCGCCGTGCTGTGTATCGCCGACACGCAGGTCGATGGTCGTGTCATCGACTTTCTTCTTGAGAATGAAATTGACCACGCCGGAAATCGCATCCGAACCGTACACCGCCGAGGCGCTGCCGGTGAGGATTTCCACGCGGTCGATCATCGACGTCGGAATCGCCGACACATCGGTGAAGTTGCTGTTGCCGCCGTACGCCTGCGGGTAGTCGGCGATGCGGCGACCGTTAACCAGGATCAGCGTGTGATTGGGTCCGAGTCCACGCAGATCGACCGCCTGCGCACCCGGCGAGAATCCATTCGTGTTCTGGTTGTTGTCCACCGAACCGAGCGTCTGCGTGAGCGAAGCCATCAGGTCGGGGATGGTGGCCAGGCCGTAGCGCTGGATTTCATCGGAACTGATGACCACGATCGGCGACGGTCCTTCGACTTCCGCGCGCGGAATGTGCGAACCGGTGACTTCGATCGTCTCGAGACTTTGCGGCGACTGTCCCGCGGCCGATTCCTGCGCGCCGGCGGCGCCACACATCGTTCCCAGAACCGCGGCCGTTGCGGCCGCGATGAGCGTCTTGCGCATGCGATTCTCCCCAGAAAAGTTTCTTTTTTTGCCACGACCCCCAGCGGGCGTGACGCGTCGGATGTCCTTATTTTTTTGTTTCTCGCTTGGTTGCCGCCGACGCGCGCGTGCGCTACAACGGGCACCTGTCTTTTGATAGCACGCGGGCACACCACCGGCAAGTGCGCAACGCTCTGGCCGACATACGAGCGAAGGTGAGCATGAAAATTTTTCTTATCGTTGCGGCGCTGAATGCTTTTCTCGCGCCGGCGACATTTGCGCAAACCGCGCACGATTATCGCGACAAGAACTTCGACTACTTCGTCAGCGGCGATCCGTCGAAACCGCGCGCATCGCATACAGAATTCGGCGTGGCGATGATGGGTGGCGGCGGCAGTGTCGACGCCGCGTTCAAGTTCATCGCCGACCGCGCCGGGCACGGTCACATCGTCATCCTGCGCGCGGTCAGCGACGACAGCTTCGATGCGGACGACGGCAGCTACGGCAAGAAATTCATGGCCGAATGGGGACCGGTGGCGTCGGCCGAAACGATTACCGTCCACAATCGCGAAGCCTCGTCCGATGCGCGCGTGCTCAAGGCGTTGCACGACGCGGACGGCATCTTCCTCGCTGGCGGCGACCAGGCCAACTACGTGCGCTACTGGAAAGGCACCGGCGTGCAGGACGCGCTGAATGCGCACGTGAAAGCGAATCGTCCGATCGGCGGCAGCAGCGCCGGCCTCGCGATCCTGGGTCGCTACAGCTATACGGCATTCGATGGCGGCAGCATGGAATCGAAAATCGCGCTGGCTAATCCGTTCGACAGCGGCGTCACGCTCGAAGACGATTTCCTGCACATCCGCAATCTCGAAACTGTGATCACCGATACGCATTTCTCGCGACGCTCGCGTCTCGGGCGTTTGATCACCTTCGTTGCGCGACTGCAGAGTGAAAAGGAAAAAAACATCATCGGCATCGGCGTCGACGAAAGGACCGCGCTGCTGGTCGATGCGGATGGTACCGCGCATCTCGCCGCGGGTTCCGCCGGCAGTGCATGGATGGTGATGCCGCGCGAACGCGCGACGCTGAAATCAGGCCAGGCGCTGACGATGCACGACATCGCACTCACGCGAATCGACGCGGGCAGCGTCGTCGACCTGCGCGATCACGCCGTCAAGAAGCCGGGCGCCGTAGTGACGCTGCAGATCGACGGCGGACAACTATCCGAACCGTCGATCGCATCGAAGATCCTCAAGCGCGAGGCAGCTCCGAAAGACGAAAGCTGACTTATGGTGCGACGCAGCCGCCGATTTTGGTCAGGTTGATCGTGCCGTTCAAACCGGCAAAGTTTTTCGCCGCCGCGGAATGGTCGAAGTGATACGTCATCGTCGCCGACGTGCACGACAGCATCGACAACGTCACCGTTCCGACCAGTGAATATCCTGTCGTCGGCAAACTATCGAGGCTTCCACCGACGTTCTGCACGATCGGCAGCGTCACCGTGCCGTTGAGCGCGCTCGACAGGTCGCCCTGCAACGTGAACCAGTGTTCGTGCAGCGCGTCGTTCGCCGGCGGCACATCGAACGTGAACCACGCGCCGAACACGAGGCCGTTGTAGCCGTTGCCGGCCGGCACAATGGTCACTTCGATGCCTTGTCCGCTCGTGTTCGGGTCGTACCAGGAGCCGCTCTGGTTCGCGTCGAAACCGTGCAGCGGCGCGTTCGTGTTGGTCGGCGGCGTGGTCTGTCCATTCGCGCCGATGCACGGCGTGGTCGATGGCGACAGACGCACCAGCGGCATGTAGCCGCCGATGCCACCGAATACGCCGTCGTTGAATTTGTATTGCAGTCGCGCGTTCGCGCAATCGGTTGCCGTGAGCACGGCGGTGCCGACGACGTCCGCCGGCACCGCACCGCTGTTGAATGCGCCCGGCTCGGTGCGTGCGATCTGCAGCGTCGCGCTCTTCGCGCCCGGCGTCGGCGAACCCTGGAACGAGACCCACGCCAAACCGGATGTGTCGCTCACCGGATCCACGCTGTACGTGAACCACGGAATGAACAGCACGTTGCTCGACGCGACGTAGTCGATGGTGAAGCCCTGCCCGGATTCGGCAGTCGCATACCAGGCGCCGTCGAGGCCGATCTGGTCGACGCGCGTCTGCGCGGGTGGATCGAGCGATGCAATCAACGTCGGTGCGCTATCGAGTTCATGTCCGCTGCGATCCAGATGCTGGACCTCGACGCCACCGGGCGTGTCGAGCGCGAGAAGAAGCGTCCCGTTCGACAACACGGTCACTGCAGCGCCGTACGCGTTCCAGGGAATCTGGGCCAGCACTTGTCCTGTCGAGCTCAGGCGCAGGATAGGAACGCCCAGGCGGAACAGCACGATGTCTCCTTCCGACGTCACGCTAACCGACGTGTCGCCATCGATCACACCGTGATCGTAGCTACCGTTTGGAATGGTATCGACGTGACCGTTCGCGTTGACGCGGTACAGCGCGCCGGATGTATCGAGCGCGACGATGCTGCCGTCGGCGACCGCGGCAGCCTGCGTCGCGACATCGCCGATGGTCGTGAATCCGTACAAGGAAGAACCGAACGTGGTCGACCAGCGCACGGCGCCGCTCGCGGTCAGACTCAGCGCGATGTGCGTGCTCGCGTTGTTGCCGATCGCGTATACGTTGCCGTCGTTGCCGACGGTAAGGAATCCCGGACGCGTCGCCGTGTCCGGCGCCGTCCACACTGCGCTCTTCGCGCCGGTCGTGGTGTAGCGCAGGATTTGCGCGGGCGAGAGCAGGTTTGTGTCAGCGGGCGTGACGAAATACAGCGCACCGCTGACCGGATCGACCGCGGCCGCGTAGTCTTCGTCGGGCGATGTCGAGACCTGGCCGAAATCGGTGAGCGCGCCGGCCCCGCTGATGCGATAGATGTGTCCGTACGCGGGAAACCACACGCCGCCGCCGTTGTCGACACCGAACAGGACTGAACCTTTGGTGTCGAAGTTGTCGTCGGTGTAGTAAGGCGTCTTCAGTGCGCTCAACGGCAGCGACCACACCGGCGCGCCGCTCGCATCGACCCGATGCAGCGAGTAACCGGGCGCCAGTTCGCCGAACCCCGTGCTCGATTCGCCGATGACGATCGCGCCGCCGTCGTTGAGTGGAACGATGCGCCAGAATCCCTGATCGTTGAAGCCCTGCGCCGCGCCATAAGGCTTGGCGAAAACCAGCGCGTCGTTGTTGTCGTACTTGAGCAGCGCCAGATCGTGGTTCGAGTTGGGATCCGCAGCGTAGGCGCCGATCCAGTAGCCGGAACGCGCAGCCGCGAACGTACCGGGCGCGAACGCTTCCTCGGCCGCGACGGCGGTGACGGAAGAAAAAATCGTCGCGAGCAGCAACCCATGACGCACGAACTTCGGAATCATCGCAAACTCCCTCGGTGGCGCAATCGCGATCGATTGTACATGAGCACTCGTACGCTGCCGCTCGTAGATTTACCAGGTCTACTGATCCGCGCGCAGCAGCGAACCGAAGGTCAGATACAGCGCGTTATGTCCGCCTTGCGCGTAGCCGTAGCCGAGGAAGACCGGACCAAACAACGTGTCGGCACCGACGAACAGGCTGCCCGCCGCAATCGCACGGCTGCCGATTTCGCGACGCGTATTCCAAACCCCGCCCGCTTCGAGACTGCCGCCGAAATACACCGGCACGCTGAACAGCGATTGCGCATCGGTGAGGCGCCGATAGTAGATGCCGCGTGCGAGTGCGGTCTGTGTCGCGAACAACTGGTTCTCGGTATAGCCGGAAAGATTCGTCAAGCCGCCGAGCGGACTGAACGCTGCAAGTTGTTCTTCGCGTCCGCTACCGGTCGAACTGCTGATGCTGCCGCCGAACAGGAATGTGTTCGATCCTGACGACAGTGCGGTGTCCCATCGTCCGCGTGCGATCTGCGCGGTGCCTGTCGAGCCGAGTTGCGACAGCAGCAATTCCTGCGACACATCCACACGTGTGCCGCGCGTCGGGAATCCGGAACGATCCAGATCGTCGTACACCGCACGCAGCACGATGCCGCCGAACGTCGACGACACGTTCGGAAAATCCGGCTGCCCGATTCTCAGGCGCGCGGTGTCGCGTCCGTATTCGAGCGTGCCGGATAACTGCCAGCTCGTCGTCGGCGTCCATCCCATTTCGAGCGCGGTGCCGGCACGGCTGCGGCGATACTCGGCGAAATCGATCTTCTCGCCTTCGTTGATCGGAAAGTTGTACGCCTTGTACTGCAGATACGGCGCGACATAAAACTGCCCGCGCGTGCCGAACGGCTGCAGGTATTCGCTGTACAACTCCGTGATCTGCCCAAGCTGCACGCGGTTGCGGCTTTCGCCGCCGTAGTCGTTCAGGCCGGTGAAGTTCGCTTCGGTGATGAGCTGATAACTGTTGCGTCCATCGAAATTGTCGGAGAGGCGCAGACCGAAACGCAGGAAATTCGGCCCCCAGCCTTTGTCGACCGGAACCACGACGAGACCTTCTTCGTCGCCGCGTTTTTCGAAATCGTAACTGATGCGCTCGTAGCTGCCCTCGCCGTAGGCCTTGCCGATTTTCTCGTCGATCTTATCCGCATCGAACGGTTCGCCGGTGAGACCGGCGAGATTCTGTTCGACATAACCGGCGGTGCGGCTGCGGTCGTTGATCACATCGAGGAACTGCACCAGCGGCGGATCGAACGGCGCCGGGTGATGCGATTCGGCGAAACGCGCATAGTCGCTGTCACTCACCGCATCGCGGCGCAGCCTTTCCAGTTCCGCGAGCGCGGCATGCTCACCAGAACCGATGGCCTGCATCGTTTGCGGAAAATCGGTGCTGGTCAGATCGCCGAGAGCGGGGCGGATCAGGATGTCACCCGCACCGAGGGTTGAAATCTGTTCGTCGCTCTGACGTTTCATCATCGCCGTCAGCATCTGGTTGGCGATGGAGAACGGCGAATTGAGCGTGTCTTCCGGCGACAATTGCTCGCTCACGTCCACCACGATCAGCCGCTGCGCACCGAGCGAACGCGCTACATCGATCGGCACGTTGTCGGTGATCCCGCCATCGACGAGCAAATGTCCCCGATACCGGATCGGCGCGAAGGCCGCCGGCACCGACATGCTGGCGCGAATCGCCATGGCCAGATCGCCATCCGCGAACACGACGGCTTGCCCGGTGCCGATGTCGGTGGATACGGCACGAAATGGAATCGGCAAATCATCGAAGCGTTCGGTGCGCAGCGTCGACAGCAACAGGCGGCGCAGCAGCAGTTGCAGTTTTTGTCCCTGGATCACGCCGCGCGGCAGCGCGATCTTGCCGTCACGCAACCCGAGTTCGATGCCGCCGAGAAAACGCAGCTCATCTTCCTTGCGCCGCATCGGCAACTCGCGGCGCGCGGGGTCGTCGGTGAACATGTCCTTCCAGTCGATGCTGCGCAGGATGCCTTCGATCTCGCCCGCGCTGTAACCCGCTGCATACATGCCGCCGACGATCGCGCCCATCGAGGTGCCGGTGATGCAATCGATCGGAATGTGCTGCTGTTCGATCACCTTGAGCACGCCGATGTGCGCGGCGCCGCGCGCGCCGCCGCCGCCGAGGACGAGGCAGGTTTTCGGACGGCTATCGCGGGTTTCCGCTGCGGCTGTCCACGACAGGATCAAACTCGCAACAAGCGCAAATCGGACAAAACGAAGCAGCATGGCGCCTCCGCGCGCGAATGCGCGGAGACTAGCTCATCGCAATTGCGAATGCGACGAGGTCAGGCTCCGTCGAAACCGTTGGCGAAGATGGTTTCGAAATCGACCGGCAACGCCACGTTCGAACCTTCGAACGTTCCGTTGCCGAGTTGGCCGGAGTTGTTCGCGCCCCAGCACAACACGGATGCGTCCAGCTTCATCGCGCAGGTGTGCGATGTGCCCGCTGCGATGGAAATGATGTCGCGAATCGGAGCCCCCATGCTGTCGACGACCTGAACCGGTAGCAGCTCCCCGCCGCTCTGACGACCTTCGCCAAGTTGGCCTGCGCTATTCTCGCCCCAACACGCCACCGTCGTGTCAGCTTTCAACGCGCAGGCGTGCCTCCCGCCTGCGGCGATCGCCGATATCTTTTGCAGTGGCGCGCCGCTCTGATCGATGACATGGACTGGGAACAGCGAAGGAGACAGCCCAGTGCCGTTGCCCAATTCTCCCCAGGCGTTGTATCCCCAACAAAAGACAGTGGTGTCGACCATCAAGGCACAACTGAAATCATCGCCAAGGGCAAGCTCCTCGGCATCCGTAAAGCGCGTTCCACTTGAAGAGAGCACGTATTCTGGAATGACCTCCTCCCAATTCGCACCCCACTGGTATCCCCAACAATAGACGAGTCGATGTTCGTCGATAGCGCAAGCATGAAGTTTACCCGTTGAGACTTGCATCATCGACGAATTCGGGTATGCCAATGGCAGTGGAAAGTCCTCATCGAGGTATGAATTGTCGCCAAGTTGGCTATCGGACCCACTCCCCCAGCAGGCTATGGAATAGTTACCCAGGTTGCGGGGTGCGTCATACAGCAGCGCGCAGGAGAAATCGTCCTCGCCGGCATCTATTGAAATCGCATTGGCTATGGGGGCTTTGGAAACGCGATCTAGGACGAAAGTTGGCAGACTGGCTACGTTACGCGGGTGACCGTCTCCCAGTTCACCGAATGTGTCGTCACCCCAGCACAGAAGGCTGCCGGAGATCCAGAGGCGAGCGCAGGTGTGACGACTGCCTGCGCTTATGTCCGTCATCAGCCTTAGAGGCCCGTCTCCCGCCGCATTAAGTACCTGTACCGGACGAGGCAGCTTTTGAACCGAACCCGCCTCTCCCACTGGTCGCCCATTTCCGAGTTGACCGAAGGTATTGTCTCCCCAGCAGTACACCATCGAATTCGAAGACAAGGCGCAGGTGTGCTGATCGCCTGCACTGATTGGGCCGCTGGCACCGGCTCGCGCAAGATTCGCAACGGTAACGGAAAAAATGAAAATGGCGAATTGGGTGCTGAAACGCATATAGCCTCCGAATGATGCGAGGCTAAATCCAAAAGTCTTTGCGCTGTCGGACACGATGCGGACAGCAAACGATCGTCTACTACTACTCCAGGGCCGCCCATCGAACGTATAAAATGTTCAATTCCGACTGCAGTTTCGCAACGTTCTCGTGGACAGACGTGACAACGGTACTGTCCTGTTTATAGAAGTCGGGCGATTGCATCGACGCCGTGAGTTCGCCAATTTTAGTTTCAAGCGTTTCGATGCGCGCCGGCAACTGCTCGAGTTCGCGCGCATCCTTGTAGCTGAGTTTGCGTTTCGTCGATTCCGGCGCTGCCGAGTTGTCCACTCGCTGCAGTTTCGATTCGGTGCGCGCGGCAGGCTCCGCCGAACCGCGTTGCCGCAACCAGTCGCTGTATCCGCCGACGTAATCGCCGACGACGCCGTCGCCTTCGAGCACGAGCGTGCTCGTCACCACGTTGTCGATGAAAGTGCGGTCGTGCGAGACGAGCAGCAGCGTGCCCCGATATGAGGTCAGCATTTCTTCAAGCAATTCCAGCGTCTCGACGTCGAGGTCGTTGGTTGGTTCGTCCATCACGAGCAGGTTCGACGGTTTCGCAAACAGCTTCGCCAGCAGCAACCGATTGCGTTCGCCGCCCGACAATCGCGTGATCGGCGCGCGCGCACGTTCGGCGGAAAACAGGAAATCCTGCAGATAACCGAGCAGGTGCTGGCGGCGGCCGTCGAGTTCGATGTATTCGAGTCCGCCGGCGACGTTGTCGAGCGCGTTCAGATCCTCGCGCAATACGGCGCGATGCTGATCGAAATACGCGATCTGCAGATTCGTGCCGAGCTCTACGCTGCCGCGCTGCGGCTGCAGTTCCTTCAGCATCAGCTT
>Ga0105239_10002645_pt1 | contig 22617 bp, 20 predicted proteins | sample KBSC44metaG_FD_92761 | JGI IMG/M metagenome (GOLD analysis project Ga0105239, IMG submission 92761) | Corn rhizosphere microbial communities from Kellogg Biological Station, Michigan, USA - KBS C4-4 metaG | ecosystem: Host-associated > Plants > Roots > Rhizosphere > Soil | place: Michigan, USA... | reverse complement strand
CGGTCGCGACCGGAATGCCGTTGACGAACAGGACCAGGTCAATCGCCTCCTTCGTATCGTTCAGCGAATGATGAACTTGTCGAACCACACGCAGCCGGTTGGCGGCATAGTGTTGCTGGATGACGGGGTTAATGGCGAGCGCGGGCTTGAACTGCACCAGCGACAGCGGCTCCTTGAGCCCGAGCATCTCGACACCACGGCGCAATACATCCAGCGTGCCGCGCTCGTTCAGGCTCTTGCGAACCCGTTCAGCCAGACGTTGTTCGAGTGCCGGGCCGTGGGTCTTGGTCAGGCGCTGCCAGGTATCGGGCTGGGTGGTCTCAATCCATGTCTGCAGGTCGGGCAGGAAGACTGCGTTGACGCGGTCGTACCGCGTGGCGTCGCCCTCGGCATAGTGCCAGCCATTGGCCGCTAGCGCCTGGCAGATTTCGGCTTCGAAGTGATGTTCCTGGTGCAGGCTGTTCATGAATGACCCCGGAAGTATCGATATTTTGTTCTTTGACGAGGAGGGTGGCGCTCGCCGTTTAGCCCTCGGTGTAGCTGCGTTCCAGTAGTGGCTTAGCGCGTTCCAGGTCGGCCTGCGTGCGCAGCGTCAGTTCGAGGTCGCCGGTGGCCCAGTGGCCAATTTGACGCACATCGCGGCTGAAGCCGTCCTCGAGCGCGACCGTCGCCGGGTCGACCCTGAGCATGACAAGCAGCTTGTTCGGATAGGCGATGACGCAGGCAAAGTTCTTCAGGCGCCGGAAAGCGGTGTAGAGTTTCAGGCGTTTTTCCTGTACGTCATCGCCCAAGGCCATCAGATAGCCTTTCGTGTGGGCGTAAAGCTCGCGAAGCTCGGTGGATGCAAGCGCAAGCTGCTCTTCGAGCGATTTGTCTTTGCCCGTTGTCTTTGGTTTATTCGGCTCGGCGGGAACGTCGGCTGGCACGGGCTTGACCGCGGTGGCATCGGGAACGCTCTGGGCGTTCACCAGTTCGAGCAAAAGCAGGTCGTCACCAAACAGCTTATAGCGAATTAGCTCAATATTGCGTGGAATCTGCTGGACGGCGTGTTCATCATAGCGCGTGAAATCGGCCGCGATGCACAGCAGGCGGGTGCCGGACCACTCGATTTGCTCGGCCACGTCCTTGCCGAGCTTTTCCATCACCAACCAGCGGAATTCGGCCTGATGGTCGAGCAGCCAGTCCAGGTAGAACAGCCCCTGATTGATGACGTTCTCGTTGCTGTGGCGCTTGTATTCGATAATGACGGGGCAACCGTTCTCGTCGAGGCCGAGGGAATCGATGCGGCCCTTATGGGTCTTGCCGGTTGCGTACTCGCTGGCCAGGAGGCGCACGCCGAGGAAGGTCGGCATGTTCGCTTCGATGAGGCCTTGCAGCTCCTTTTCCAGCTTCGCGGTCTGGCTCGATAGCTCGCTCGCAGTGCCGTTCGACAAGCGGAACAACTGGATGTCGCTCATGCGGCCAACTCCTGCGGCACCGCATTGCGTACGTCGATTTTGCCGGTGACGGCGGCGGTAATCAGGGCGCTGCGGCGCTCCTTGAGGAGCGCGATGGCACGTTCCACACCCTCCCTTAGTGCATCCAACTTGCTGGTTTCTGTCTTAAGAAACGTTGCGACATCAGCTTGTTCAGACCGAGGTGGCGTAGCAATCCAAAAATTTATCGCGTGGCTGATATTAAATTGCTCTTGGGCAGCACCGTATTGCACCACTTCGACCTGAAATCTGACCATTCGGCTATTCATCGCATAGCATAGCCACGTGGAATCGAAACTTCCTTTTCGCACCAACATGACTGATGCACAGTTGCCGCCATCACAGGTTTCGGGGACGACTGCCGTGACACCAGGTGCGCCGACGCGCACAGTCAGTAAGTCGCCAGCTTCGAGCATCGTCTTCGGCTGCTTCCGACTGTCCTCGGGCCTGATTCTTCGGCAAGTATCCAAAGAGATTTTCCCCTCTGAGATGTCGCCCCCATATATGAACGGTAACCCCTCCTCAGAGACATAGTCGCTCGGATTGACAACAATGCCGACGGTGATAAAGGGAGAAACGGTTTTAAGCCGCTTTACCTCCCAATGAGCGGGTACTTCACCGAGCCACTTGACGCCAGAGTCCTTCATCGGCGCGTCGGGGTTGAGGCCACGGGTGACGGCGTGCGAGACGGTTGCCTGACGCTTTTCTGCCAGCAGTACGAGAAGCTTTTCCTGCTCGGCAATCAGCGTATCAATTTTGCCGGTCTCGCGGTCGAGGAATGCGACGATGGCAGATTGCTCGTCTCGAGGCGGGACCGCCAATAGCATATTGGCCAGAAATTCCCAGCTCACGCGCGGCATTTTCGAGCCGAACGTGGAGCCATCGACCATTGCGATGAATCCTTGGCTGAGCACCAGATATTGTAGAAAGCGTGGCACTAGCGTTCGCGTGGGACGGAGGACGTGAAAGTCTCCGACAGCCTCACCGGCCGAGTCTGCCAAATACGCTTTTGCAAGGTATGGACGCAGTTTGCCGAAGAGAATGTCACCTGGCCCAAAAGCAACACCGTCGCCGGCAAATTCGGTTTCCGTTGGTACAAACTTGCCCGACCAACCCTCGATGTTTTCTAAGGCGATGGGGTTCGAACGACGGTCGGTCTTTTCGGTTACAAGTGACACGGAAAGTTTTAAGCGACTAACGTCCCAATGCGTCGGCACGGTGCGGAACCAATCGCACTTGCTGTCCTTGTACTTTGGATATCTCGGCAAGCTCATTCGGCCAACTCCTCGAGCATCTTCATGATGCTGGCGGTCACCGTCTTCAGTTCCTCGTCAATCTCGTGAAGGCTGCGCGGCGGCTCGAATACGTAAAAATGCCGGTTGAAAGGAATCTCGTAGCCTATCTTGGTCTTTTCCTCGTCAATCCAGGCGTCCGGCGCGTGTGGCAGTACCTCTCTCCGGAAGTAAGTGACGATGTCCTCGGAAAGAGGCACGTTCTCGGTATCGCGTAGCGCGCTGTCCGCCTGTGGCTTGCCCTTCTGCTTGCCCTTGACGCCCAACACGACGTTGCCCTGTTCATCGCGCAGCGGCCGCTCGACCGTAATCGTGGTGTAGCCGAAGTCCTGGTTCCGGAAAACCCTTGAAATGGGTACGGACTTCACCGTGCCCCCGGCGTGCACATCTGGCGCGTTGCTGCCAGCTGGCACGACCCAGCGACCAACCTCTGCACCGTCGGCATCAAACACCGTCGTGAGCTCAGCTTCGATGAAATCGCCGAACAGACGCGTCACCGTATCGATGTGGTCGTTGGACATTTCCCGGCGCTTGCTGCCCAGGCTCTTGCGCATCTTCTGCCAGAAGCTCGATGCGTCGATGAGCTGGACGAACCCTTTGCGGGCATCGGGCTTCCTGTTCGACAGAATCCACACGTAAGTCGCGATGCCGGTGTTGTAGAACATGTCAGTCGGCAGACCGACGATGGCCTCCACCAAGTCGTTCTCCAGCACGTAGCGCCGGATTTCGCTCTCACCGCTGCCGGCGCCACCGGTGAAAAGCGGCGAGCCGTTTAGCACGATGCCGAAGCGGCTGCCACCCTCTTGCGCGGGACGCATCTTGCTAATGAGATGCAGCAGGAACAGCATGGAGCCGTCGGATACACGCGGCAGACCCGGGCCGAAGCGCCCGGCGAAGCCCTTTTGCTCGTATTCCGCGCGCACAGCCTTTTCGACCTTCTTCCACTCGACGCCGAACGGCGGATTGGACAGCATGTAGTCGAACTTGCGCCCGGTATGGCCGTCGTCGGACAACGTGTTGCCAGCGACAACATTCGCGACGTCCTGCCCTTTGATGAGCATGTCGGCCTTGCAGATGGCGTACGACTCGTCGTTCAGTTCCTGGCCGTACATGGTCAGACGCGCGGCCGGGTTATGCTCCAGCAGGAATTCACTTGCGACCGACAGCATGCCACCCGTACCGGCGGTCGGGTCGTAGATGGCCCGGACCACCGCGTTCCCGGGCGTCAGCACGTCGTCATCTTCGATGAACAGCAGGTTCACCATCAGCCGGATGACCTCGCGCGGGGTGAAGTGCTCCCCGGCAGTCTCGTTCGAGATTTCGGCAAACTTGCGAATCAGTTCTTCGAAAACGAGCCCCATCTGGGTGTTGTCCACCGCGGCCGGGTGCAGGTCGATGTTGGCGAACTTTTCGGTGACCAGGTAAAGCAGGTTGGCCTTGGCGAGGCGTTCGACCTGCGTGTAAAAGTCGAAGCGTTCGAAGATGTCACGCACGGCGGGCGAGAAGGCCTGAATGTACGCGTACAGGTTCTGCCGGATGTGGTCCTGGTCGCCCAGCAACTTGACAAGGTCGAGTGGCGAGGTGTTGTAGAACTTGGCGTCACCGACTATGCGTAGCAGGAATGGCTCGGGGTTGAGTCCCTTCTTTGATTTTGCGTCGAATTCGGCGAGCACCGCTGATTTCGTGGATTCGAGTACGCAATCGAGGCGTCGCAGTACCGTGAACGGCAGAATCACGCGACCGTACTCGGATTGCTTGTAATCGCCGCGCAACAGGTCGGCAACAGACCAGATGAAGGACGATAGTGCTTGGTGGTTCATTCTGCGAAAGCCTATGCTTGCTAACTTGTGTTCGGACGGCCGCGCGCGAGAGATAGGCCTCTGCTGGCGCCATTCCGGTGTCGGCGGGGGAAGGTGCCGATTTTACAATGGACGCCCATGCTGTGATTCGGCACCGCTCTATGGTCCAACGAGTGCATGGCGAGACAGGGCTGCGCAGTGCCCCCTCGCCTTTCGATAGGGGACTCGCCGTCATTGTTGCCGCTGCAACCGGGATGACGGCGTTTGCGCTGTATAACTTGAGACACGGGTGAACCGACCAAAGGTCTCGTCGTCGAACCGATACTCGAAGACGTTCAGCGTTTCGCCGAACTACATGCGATTGAACTGACTCTTGAGCAGTGTGCCCATCCGCTCCGCACCATCGTTGCTGCGCAGCCCCGCATAGTGCTTCTCCACGGTTTGGGTCCGGTCGTTCAGTACCAATGCCGCAGTTTTGTAGTCACCGCCGTCTGCCTTCAGGATTGACGTCGCGACCAAGTGGCGGAACGCGTGCGCGCTGATACCGGCGCACCGAGGAAGGTATTTGCCGGTAAGCTCGTAGACACGCTTGCTCAAGTCGGCCCACGGCACATGCCCATTCTTGTCGCCCCGTTTTTGTGTCAGGAAGACCAGGTCGGTTGGCGCTCGCAGCAGCGTCCGACGGCAAATGAACAGATATCGTTCAATGTCCGGCCAGCAGCTTGGCTGCACCATGCAGTCATAGTTGTGTTCACCCGCAGCGCCGCGGCGATTCTTGAACTTGGTTTTCTGTATCCGAATCCACCACGATTTATCCAGGCGCTGATACAGCTCACCCGTATTGTCGGCACGCCATGTCAAGTGAGCCAGATTGCGCCGTCGGAGCGGATTGCTGGCCAGAATCTTGATGAGCATCATGTCGCGAGCCCACACGGCTTCCTTTCGTGGTAGGCCAATGGGACGGTCCCCCCGCATGCGCTGAATCATGTCAACGACCGCGTCCATCGGTTGGGGCAATTCAATGAAATGCCGGATGGGTTCGAAGGAGTCCCGGGACACTTCGATTTCGTGCCGATAGCCTGAGACAAGTTGCTGGGTCAACTCGAACTGGCGTTCGCACATCACTTCCCAATCGAGGTCTTGATACGTGCTTGGCAGGGTGGACCGGAACTCGGGGCGTTGCCGCAGATAGCCAAACCGTGGCCGCACGAGCGATGCAACGAACGCGAGAAACTGATTAACGCTTTGATTGCGTTTTCCAATGCGCGACCGAGTCCAGTCGAGGAACGCCTCAAGGTAGTCCGGCACGGCAAGCCAAGCGAGGGTCTGGATAGCTTCCTCGGCGAGCCCAATGCCGCCCTGGTGGGAAGGCATGGTTAGCCAGCCGAAGTACGCCGACGTTTTCATCCAGGCGATTCTGGCCGACGCGACCTCCTGCCCCTTGTAGAAGGCCCACCAGTTGGCAGCGGTTTCAGGGGTCAGCGGGCACGGTGAGAATCGCCATTGTCCGCGTTCAGTGCGCTTGTACGGCGGTACAGTTGCCGTCTTGTAGCGCAGGTATTCCGTCCATTGCTCGCGTAGTGGCGACTCTTCCGTGGGCTTGTAGCGGAACGGGACCGTGGTGAGCTTTCCGATTGTTTCGTTGTATGGGATTGGCGTCGGTGGCCCGCCGACAGCAACCTTGTGGCCGGAAACCTTCATGCCAGAGAGGTTGAGCAGGCTATTGCGCTCCAGCCCGAAATAGGTTTCAAGGCGCAGGAGGTATCGGGCATTGCTGGCGCGAGGCGTCTTGCCGCGAAGCCATCCCCAAAGCATACCCTTCGGCACCGCGGCATCTCTCGCGACGCGGGCGACGGACTGGTCGTCCAGAACACTCTTGAGTGCCTGCATAAAGGGTGTGGCATTGTCCTGGTCGATGGCCACGCGGGTGTCATGCTCAATAACGAACTCCTTCCAGGGCCGAAGCGCGGACCGGGTGTTCGTAATGTTTCTGGCAGAGCGTCCGACCGCCTGCAAGGCGGCGACAAAGCGCTCGATAGCCTCGGGATAGCGCATGCGCATCTCGTCGCCAACTACATCATCTTCGGTCAGGCAATTGGCTCGGAGGAAGGCGCGCAGCGCGGAGACGCGGTTCGCGGCAGTTTGCTGGTTGAGATTCTCAAGCTGCACCTTGCGGGCGTGGTCGTCCAGCATGATGCGGTAGGTAAGGGGCACGGCCATACGGCTCCCAAGCGCCCGCCCCCTCACGCTGCTCGTCTGCGATGCTGTTAAAGACGATGGAGTGAAATACCTGCAAATCTTATAACTTGCTGATTTGTCGAGTCTTTGTGCGGTCATGGTGCTCCTCCCTTTTGGTTGGAGGGCGGCGCAATTGCAGGTAATACCCAGGCGAAAAAGAGGGCGGGCAGAAATCTGCGTCGCGAACCGTATAGCTCGGTGCGGGGGGCATGGCCGGCGAAATTTCTCAGGCGACGGGGAAATGAACCAGAAACGTGGGGCTACGGCGCTGCAGCACCTGCGGGAGAGGGAACAGGGCTCGACTGGATGGACGCTCGGCCCAGTAATTGGCACCTGGGGGCGCCTCACACCTGCCAGTGTGCCCCGTTCGTGGGCCCCCCAAAGGGCACAGTCCGGCGTGGGCGCCGGCCTGCGACTCTGGCCGAGAGGCCTCCGTCGCCCTGCGGGCGCTGACCGTCCTGGCGGACGGGTAGGACCTCGACATTGCTCTGAACGCTCCCGTGTGGCGCGGTTGAGGGACGGCGTTGCGCTTCCGGGACGGCGCGTACTCGTCGGTACGGCGCCATCGTGAAAATGTGTCAATTCGCTGGCTAAGCAGCCGCTACATGCAGTCGCCCGATGGACAAACACATTCTTCTGACCTAATAATTCGCGTGGCGATAATGACGTAGAGAGACGTCTTGATAACACGAACAGCACAAAGCGATTTTTCGCCTGGGCAGGTATTTTTCCCTGAGCCATCCCTGTATCTGGTGGCGAACTATGAGCCTCGTCCGGACAATCCGAATTGGGTCAACGTGTTGTGCGAACGGCACGATGGGGGCGACGCAATCTGCGCATACCTCTCGCCGGTGGATGCCATGCTCGACGCAATCTTCGCCTCGAAGCAAGGCAAGCGCTACTACGCAATTCCCGCTAGCGGATTCGTTCCGACGACATTCATTGACGACAACAACGGTCGTCTTGCGCTCGACGTGCACCTGGGCTGGCCGGCGCGGAACGGCCAGTTGATTGCCCGGCGCAACGGCAAGCCCGTCTCCTGCGCTTCGCATCATGAGATGCAGGTTCCACCCGAGCACGCTCATCACATCGCGTTCAGACTTGAACAGGGCACCCAGGCAGTTCTCGACGAGCTATATATGAGCGCCGGCCTGTTTGCGTACCGAGAGACGTTCAACACGATGATGGGCTGGCCTGAAACGCGCCGCAACCGAGCCGTTACGGCGGCCGTGCAAAAGATGGGCGGCCTCGCGCCGGCGGAGAGCGAGTACAACCAGATGGCGCTCTACGACGCTGAGTTCGAGCAGTGGCATTTTGTATCCCCCGCGCCACTGGCAAAGCTTTGACTCGACGACTGAAGTTGTTGGTTTCCCGGCAGGAACGGATTTGCGGGAAGCCAGGATGGTTCTACGTCCACTAGCCTGTTCAACGTTTTTAAAGGTATCACCAGCATGAGGCGCAGCTACTTGATGGTGGGCGACAAGTCGTCTGCCAACGGAACGGTGATTGAAGGGGTGCCTATGACGACCCATCACGGCACCGAACCGACCTTTCTCGGTGCGCAGGTGACTTGTCCGGCCTGCAAATCCGTCGGCCGTATTGTCCCGACGGGGCCACGCTGGCCGGGTTCAATGATGGGTAAGGAGCCAGCGCTGGAAGGTGACATCTGCGCCTGTAAATGCGACCCGCCCCCGGTGATGATTGCCTCTCAAACCGATATGTACATGACCTTCGAGAGCAATCATTTGGTCGACCTCGGTTTTGCGCCAAGCGGCGAGCTGATTGAGCACGCGTTCAAGACGCACGACCAGCACTTTCGGATTATCAACAGCGATGGGGAACCAGTGGAAGGGTTGCCTTATATGCTCAAGAGCGCGGATGGAAAAACCGTGCAAGGCATTACATCAGCGAACGGGAAAACCGAACTCATCTCGGCTGACCAAGCGCATGATGTTCAGTTCTTTCTTCACTTGGCGGGAGGGAGTGAGTAATGCAACTGGCCAACGCGCTGATGACCCCCAAGGATGAACGTAAGGCCGTCACGGTTCAACACAAAATCTACTGGATTCACCGGCATGAATGGAATGCCCAGTGGATAGCTCAATACCATGCTGCAGTACCCGCACTGGCCAAGGAAATACAGGCTCGAAAGGTCGATATGTCGAAGCTGGAGAGCGAACCCATCGACGGGTCACCTACCGGTGGAAATGACACGAACCGATTTACCTGTGAGGATTTCGCCTTCGAAATTCTCATTGAGTTTGCCTCCCGCAACAAGTTGCCCTTGAAAATCAAGACCGGCTCCGCGGTCTTTAAAAACATCGACATGGACTATCAGTCCGGAAACAAGACGGCTCCGCCGACACCGGCTGGATTTGCTCTTGATGTTGCTTATGCCAGCGGGGCGCCCGACGTGCTGAAAAACTCGCTTCCCGTAGCTGACAACAACCTGTTGCCGGGCGACCTCTTCGTCGAATTTAACGGCGGGCATATCCAGGTCGTAACCGGGGTGGGGCCAGGGCGGGTAGAAATCATGCAGGGCAACTTCCCTGGACCGGGCGAGACACCTCGCCGAAAGTGGACAAGCTATCTGGAACTCGGTCCCTGGATTCGCGCGACGAATACTGGCAACCGGGAAAGCTCGAACTACCTGGGCTCCCCTGTTCAGAATGCCGTGTACGAGCAGCGCAATGGCAAGTGGATGTATCAGCGTCTCTACGGCGACTATCGAGACTGGGACGCCGATGTCTGGGGAAGCATGAACAAGCACGTGCGCTGGAACTTCGCCGAGTTCAACAACCTATGAAACTGAGACTTACCATCGCGGTGCTTGCTGCGCTCATGCTGTGCTATGTCGTAGCTGGTGCCCCCCCCGTCGGATTGCTCTTTAAGCCTTCCGTAATAGGAGGGGGCCTCGCATTGAAGCCAATCACCTATCACTGGGCTAACCGACTGGACCGCGCGATACCCGACGCGGAACTGCTGGCGAGCCGTTTTTATGTCTTGGTGTTGGCGGCCATCAGCTTGGCGGCGGGTGGATTGGTGTTCCGCGGCGCGCGCGACGGCAAGGGCTTCGCATTTGTGCTCGGGTGGTCCGTTGCATTGCTCGTCATCCTGCTCTATGCGCAAACCGAAGCTTTCTATACGGTCGGCTAACCTATGAAGAAGTGGACGCAAATCGTGCTTGCGACAGCGGCATCCATTCTCTGCCTGGCGGGCATGGTCTTCAGCGTTGGTGCGCTGCTCTCCCTCAAGAGCGTGGACCAACTCCATCGCCTACTGAGCTACGACTACCTCAGCTTTGTGGACGGTCAGACCGCCGGCGGCCTGGCGACCGACTTCTTCACGGGTATCGCGTTGGTGCTCATCGGGAGCATTCTGTTCACCAGAACGCGGCGGGCCTGCGACGTGGGCAAGGCAGTAGCCTGCTTCCTGCTCGTGTTCATCGCCCTTACTCTCATCTACGCCTGCCTGAACCCTCGCATCGGTGTTCGGCCCTATTGAGGGCGCTGATACGGCGTACGCGTCTAAAGCGTGATGCCTTCCAGAACGGCGGCATACGGCTTGAGCGCTGGGCACGCCTTCAGGAGCTTTTCGGGCTCGATGACGACGCCATAGAGAGACATCCGGAGCTGCATTGCCCGGTTCCCTTCATCCTCCACCAGCCTCCCATCCCGGGAGGCTTTGTTTAGGCCGTCGCGCGGGGGCTAGGCGATTCAGCCGGCGACACCTTGCGAATTGACTCCGCCTGTAGTCAAGGGGCGGAGGAATTGCCATACTGTTTTGCCTCTGCCTACGTCGACGGGCGGAAAAGCCGGACACCTTCACCAGCATGGCAGGGGCTTCCCCAATGAAGGTCTGCGCGTGAAGGGCGCAAATGGACGCTGAGAATTATAAGAACCGCTATCGCGCTGTACTCGAGTTTGCCAACGGCGCAATGTTCAATGTTGCCGAATTGGACGCATGGGCCACGCTGAACAAGGTGCCTGTCGCGTTTCAGAAGTTGTTTTCAAGCGACGGATTGCAGAGAGACCCGCATCATCATTTCGTGTCGTACGAAATCCTGTCCAACACGATTGCGTCGAATCTGGTCCCCGAGGGCATGAACCCGAACGACGCGAAGGTGCAGCTCATGGCGGCACACGATAATGTCGAGCCGCCCAATCCGGTCTCCCGGCTGCGTGACCTCATGATGGTGCGCTACGACCGCCTGCTGCTGTGTGCGGTCTACGACGGCGAACTCAACCTTTACGACACGCTGACGTGCACGAAGGTTGACGTGAAAGCTGCGCGGCTCGGTTACAGCGAAAACCCAGATGCTTTTCTTCAGCGTGCTCGTGCTCGAATCGTGGGTGCCGCACAGGGCGCGGTGACGCCCGTTCCAATTGTTGCGACCTTGTTTATTGACCCCGTCAGGAAGTACGTGCCGGTGGGGGAGATTGTCGAAATGACTGCGCGAGCAGTTCATCCGGAAGGCAGCATCGTATGGGCCGCTGCGTTGGAGTACCACAGCCAGGAACTCGACGCAGCGATACGTCGTGGTGAAATCCACGGCTTTGAGCCGTCGACAATGCGGTCGTTGACTGGCCAGCTAACCAGTCTTCCGCTGAAGGGAGCACCGCTTGCCAATGCGTGGGTGCCTGTGGCAGATGTGCAGAAATTCGCATCTGGCGTCGGGGTAAAGGTTACGTTTGATTTCTCCGAGGTCAAGTACGTGTTTATGCCCGAAGCCCGCGCAGCGATAGCAAGTGAGTCGCACTGGAGCGAAACAGAGCTTGAGTCCCTTTGTCTTGGAGTGCCGCCGGCCCAATATCATGACGACTGTGCCCCGGAGGCTGAACGAGTGCCAATCAGGCAGGCCATCCTGGCAGCGTGCAAGAGCGGCAAGTTAGACGCACATGAAACAGGCGCCGGTAATGCGGTGTACGGTGGGAAATGGAGCATTGAGCGGGTAAGCGCCGTGCGGTGGGCCATCACAAACCACTTCGACAGGTTTCCGGAATGGCTGGCCAGGAGCTGCCACGCCGAAATCTGGAAACAGCAGGATGAGGAGCGTCGCACTGCAGGGCGTTATACCCTCCATGAAGCCGCCGATGCTCTGGAGCAGCACACGGGCACAATCGCGAAGGATTGGGTCGTCAAACTGGAGCAGGCAGTCCGCAATGACCATTTGCTGGTATATCGCCCCGGCGAACAGGCGCGTTACCGTCCGAAAACCGTGAGGGCCGACTATGACGAAGCCTATTGGGATGACCTGAACACGTGGTTAAAAGCGCACGAACCGCGCGTCAAGTTCCAATTCGCCGCGCCCATCGCGACCGAAACATCGTCGCAGCGCGTGGCAAAGCCGGGAACGGCAAACGAGCCGGCATCCGCACCGAACACGGACAGCGTCAGTTGGACAGAACAAGCGCACACGTTAAAACAGATACAGGAACAGGCCGATTTGTGGGCACTCCGCCAGCCTGCACGCCTTTACGGTGCTGGGTTCAGTGAGAAAATGCAGAAGCAGACGACCCTGAGCCGGTATTTGGACTTCGATACTTGGACGCCCGAAGCCGCTGCAATGCTCGTCTGCGGGCTGCAAGCCCCCATCATCGACGGCCAGCTTTGCACGGAAATTCCCGAAAAAGGCGCGATGGGGCTCGATAACTGTCTCATCATGGGCAGCCAAGACCCCTTCCATGAGGCAAAGCGGGTGCTGGGCATCTGGCGCAGCCAGGTCAGTTCGCCAGCCAGGGTTCGCCCGCTCGATTTCGTCCGGTGGTGCCAATCGAGGGGCTTCGACACCGCCTGGTTGCAAAGCATCGAGGAAGACGCCTTGAACGCGGAGAGGGAGGACATGAAGGCCGCCGGTCGGCCGGAATTTCTGGCGCAGGATGTTACACCCGACGCGCGCGAACTGTCGACCGTCGACCTAACGTGCGAACAGTGGGACCGAATGACCGGCACGCAGCGTCAAAGCGCGTTGCAAGCGATTGCCGACACAAAAGCATATTCCGAGCAGGTTGCTCGCCAGGCAGACGAACGGCGTGCCCTGGGGCGTTACACATTGAACGAGGCAGCGAAAGCGATTGCTGCGAGCGGCGAACGGTTTGAAGCGCTGCTAGAGAAATTGTGCGGTGCTGCGCAGCGTGGTGACCTTCCAATGCACGCTCCGGGCGAGCGGGCACGGTACGAATACACGAACGGCAAGCAAGTTCGACCATTCTACGAGGAAGCATACTGGAACGACCTAGACACATGGCTGGAAAGGTTTGAGCCGCGTGTCACATTTCGATTCCCTGTACCTGTTGCCCCGTCGAATCCGAACATTGACCTGGGTGCAACCGCTGACATGAACCCATGCCCTGACGACTTCACTCTGTACTGGCTCAATCGCAAGATTGACGAAGACGCATCATTTGCTGAGCAGGCGATGGTGGCGCTCCAACGGAGGAATGAGCAGCGGCCGAAAGTTTTGCACGACACGACAACACTGGCTTCGGCGGGCAGCGCACTGGTCAACGAGTGGCTGGTCAACCGGGACTTGCCTTGCTCCATGCGAGGCCGGCCGGTTGACGACTTTGCCGCGCTGACGCTCGAGCCGGGAAGCTGCAGCCTGTCCGACACGATGGACATCCTGGAGAGCGACATTCATCTCTGTCGCGATGACGTGATAAGGCTCCTGAAGCGAGAGGGCATGTCTGTGCCGCAGTTCTTGCGAGGTGGAAGTCCGTCTGAGGGGCCAGCAAAGTATCCCGCCGATGCCGGCCAGACGGGCTCAGGGGCTTTTGTGCCCGTGGCGGGCGACGTCACCGAAACGCCGGCACCTGAAGCCGAGGATGGTGAGGCAGGCATCGCTGCTCCACTCCGCGTGACGACGCATACCCTCAGGAGCCGCGGCGACCTTCTGACGCCCGTGATACAGCGGGTTGTCATGGCCACGGGGAGCTACGACAGCAATGTTGTGTTTCCGCGCCTTCGGGAAATGGCTATCGGAGAGGAAGAACCATTCAATGGCGTGGACAAAGACTCGTTGTTGTGGACCGATGCGAGCGGCAAGAAGAGGAGGCTGAACAGAAAGGCACTTGCGGAACGCCTGCGCCCTATGGGCAAACGCGGTGAGGCAGGTTAGGGCAGGATAGGGCAAGGCTGCGCAGGGTAAGGCAGGCGTCTGTCGGAAAACGAAGCGGCATGTAAAAGAATCCGTATCACCTTGAACGAGCGCCGAACGGCGGGATGGTGATACGACATGCGTCAGCAGCAAAAGACAGGAGTTTCGAAAAGCGCGGTACACGGAGCGCGGCCGGTACGACGGCATACGCTCCCGCTCATGGAAAGCGTTGCACTGATTGACGCGTGCAGCAAGTTCGTTGCGCAGCTCGACGCGCACCCGGTCGGGGCCGCTATCGTCCTCGGCATCATCGCCCTGGTAGCTGTCAGTGTGGCGGTCGTTGCAATTGCCATGGCGCCGCGCCAGGGAAGTAGGCGCGGCGGCATGCCAACAAGGGCCGTCAGGTTGGTTCATCGGAAACGCGCCCGGAGCGGCAGTAGACTGGAACTTCCGCATCCGTCCCCGGAGCCAGAGCATGACCGCGCAAACCTGCAACCGCATCGACCTCGCTCGCGAGCAGCTGAAGACGGCCATCGTCGTGTTCCTGGAGCGCCAGAGCTACGCCGCCGCCATCACACTGGCCGGCGCCGCTGAGCGGGTATTGGGAGCGGCATTGCGGCGCATCCGGCAGCCGGCGGTTCTCGACTGGCAGTTTGATGTGGCCGACCTCGTGCATACGCAAATGCACCGCCGGCCACTGGACCGCAAGGCCTTCACGAACGCGCAGAACCGCGTATTCAACGCACTGCGTCACTTTGCTGAAACTGACGCGCCGGACTTCGAGGCTGACCTGGAGGAGGCCGCGTGCTGGATGCTCGTGCGGGCCTGCGAAAACGCACACCGGCTCGGGCTCACCGTGCAGGGCTTCGACGCGTTCAACGAATGGTTCTATGAACACGTCGCCGGTGTGCAACTGTAGACTGGGGTTCCCTAACGATTCTGCGCACACCAACATGAACAGACTGCTTGCTATCGGCTTTCAGGTCGCCGGGGAATGGCGCCTTGAACACGACGCGCTGCGCATTGCGTTCCGGCAGCACGCCGAGCAACGCAACATCCTCTATGCGTTCGTCGGTGATGGCGAGGTCAAGTACGTCGGCGTGTCCTCGCAGACGCTGCGCAAGCGCATGGGTGGCTATCTGTCACCTGGCCCCACGAGCACGACCAACATACGGAACAACCGCAATATCCGCAACCTGCTTGCTCAGGACGTAGCCGTCGAGGTCTATGCGCTGCCCGATTCCGGCTTGATGCACTATGGGCCGTTCCACCTTAATCTCGCGGCCGGCCTTGAAGGCAGCATCATCGCCATGTTGCGCCCCGAATGGAACATCGTCGCGAACAAGCTCATGAAGGAGCAGAGTCGCGATGGCGAGTCGGAGCTGGTCGAATTGCAGTCGACGGAACTGGCCTACGGTACGTCGCCCACGGTCAACAGCACGGAGATGACACAGATTGAGGACGCCGCGGCCGCGCCGCAGGGGAGGTTCGAATTCACGCTGGGGCAGACCTATCGCGACAAGGGCTTCTTCAACGGTGGCGTGGCGTCCGACCTGCTGCTGGGCGCCGGCGGTGAGCCCATCGAGATTTTCATCGGCGATGAGATGGAGCCCGTCTGCGGGACGATTAACCGGACCTCGAACTTGAACAAGACGCCGCGCGTGTTCGGGGGCCGGGAGCTGCAACAGCGCTTCCAAGCGCTGTCGGAGTCGACCCTGATGGTCGTCGAGGTGCTGTCGCCCAGCTCCATCCGGATTCGCGCCGTCCAGCCGGCCGGGTGAACCGGGTCCCCACATTTCAAAACTCGAGGCCCTGGGCAAACTGGTGCGCCCTGCAGGCTGACGCTGTCTTACTCACCGATGATGCCGCACGTGCGCGCAAGTTGGTCGCAAGCGTGTTTTCGCACCTGGAGAATGGTAGTCCGGTTGGGGGCGACTTCTTGCTGCGCGCGCTTTCATGGCTTGGACCACCATACGGGTCACCACCGAGGACGAGGTGATTAGCCTGCCCGCGTTTGCGGTGGCGCACGGCGGCTGAACCATCGGGGCGCCCGAGTGAGACGATGAGTGTGATGCATGACTACTTGCATTTGAAACGTCTCAACAGCGACGTGATGTGCAGCGCGCCACAGCCGGGTCCAGCCCGCACGGCACTTGTGCCGTTGAAACGTCTCAACACATCGGTTGTGCCACGTGACCGCGACGGCCGGTGCGTTGCCGCATATTACAGGACCAAGGGACGCGGTTGTTGACACGTCTCACCGACGGGTCGGCTGCGGCTAGCGATGACGAGTACGGACATCTTCCACCATCATGCTAACGATTGAAGGGTTGGCGCGCGAAAGATGCTCGATTTCGGCCCGGTAGCCATATAGCTGATGCAGCGCCAGAGCGATGGCGCACGAACGTGAATAGCCGCCCTCGCAGTGGACGACTACCGACACCGCCTCCATTGGCAGGGTCTCGACGAAGGAGTGAATCGCCCGAGCGTGCTCTGTGGTGAACGCGTAGACGAGCTTGCCTCGCGACTTCTCCGAGAGATTCGGGCTCAGGAAATCGACGTCCGCGAAGCTCAGGCGTAGCAGATGGGCGAAGCCCGCGAGGCTGGCAGGCGGGCGCTCCGGTGCAGTGACCGAGATGACAGCAATCGAGGGCAGCCGCGGCAGCTTCTCGGCGTCGCCGCGCGGCAGCGCGAATACCTGGCGCGAACCATCCGCTGGCGGCTTGTACAGCTTTCCCACAACATCCTGGAGTCGCTGCGTCATCTCGCCTTGCTCGCGCTCCGCCTGCGCTGCTTAACGGCTCTGTTAGCGTCGGCGCGCGTTGCGCGACACCGTTCCAACTCGTTGCAAAGCAAATCTATTTCCGCTTGCATGTTAGCGGCACGCTGCAGAAGCCGTCCGACTTCGTACCAGTACGCATAGCCCAAATCACCGTCAACCATCCCCAGCTCGTGAATTTTGCGGAGGGCTAGCTCCAGGTCGATGTGATTGTCTGAAAGCATCTTGTACTTCTCCGTGCGGTCATCCCAGTCGCACGGAATAGCACGCTGGCTCGCAATGCCAAGCTTGAGGCCTTTGAGAGAAGGTCACCCTAGCAGACGTGATTGCGACGGTCAAAGAGGAAATACGGACTGCTTGACAACAGCAAATTCAACGCTATACGCCATGTTGCATTTTTGCAAATGAGGGGCTGCGGACCGTTCCTGACGGCCGGTGGCAATTTCTCCGTTGGCCCATCGAAAGACGCAGTACGGTGACATATGAGGTCGCGTGTCCGACTCTAATGATGGGGGCGCCCCGATGTTGACGACGAGCGACTAAATGTCATCGTCGAGGTCATGCTCTTCGGTCGGTTCCGACACTGTTTTTTGAGTTTTGGACTTTCCTACGCGCGCAGTAACGCAATCGCCCTTTTCCACGACGATTTTTCCCGCATGGACGCCTTGCGTTTCGAGTTCGCATTTGGCCCACCCAGTCACGAGCTTGACAGCAGCGAGAGCAGGAAGCAACACGTCGAGCCACTTGCTCTGCTGCATTCCCTGCCGTCCCGCCAGCGGCAGCAACGTCTCCGGAAGCATGGGATAAGGGGTCGACCATGTCGAGAAAAGGGCGTGCAAGCCTTTCGCGAGGGGTTTGCCGTCAAGGAGCCGCCGCTGTGACCGCCGGAGAACCGTCCACTGGTTACCGTCGAACAATCGGGCCAACTCGACATCGAGTAGAACGTCATAGTCCTCGCCGGCCGCCGTCTTTTTATCGAGGTGATGCATCTTGAGAATGAGTCGGGACTTGCCGGAAAAAAGGCCATGCACCGAAAACTCGAACTCGGCGTGGTAAAGGCGGTCCAGCGATTCATCCAGAAGCTTCCGGGTCTTGCCGCCGGCGCCGCGTTCGAGCGCCCTTAGCAATTCGGCGCGACCGAACACGACGTGGGACTCGCGGCACGTTTCGTTGCCGCCGGCAAATACACGCCTCAAAAGCTCATAGAAGACATCGGCGTCGCCCTGGTCGAGTTGATGGCCGGCAGTCTGAAAGACCTCGATATCGCTCGTCGATGGCAACCGGGTTCGTTCGCGATACAGGGGCCGTTCGGCATGGCTGCGGTAGAACCGCGTACTGAAGATGGCGCTGCGCGCGAGGGCGTGCGCCGTCACGAGGTTATTGTTCAATCCGTGCTTGAGTGGCAGCTTCGGCCATGTCACCGGGCTGGCGTTCGGAAGTGTGGTCATTGCATCTCTATCGTCTCGTCACGTGGCCGCCCGACGGACGGCAGGAAGTATAGGCGTGGGAGGCGCTCATGCCGACCATGCAGGGACTCGCGGATAACGCGGCGGGGACTTGCGGATTAAATGTGGGGACTTGCGGAACGGCGCGCGGCAAAAACTGCCCGCAAATACTGCCCCTTCTCGCCGCGGCCGCAAGGGCAATTCATAAACAGGAGAATTTCAATCAAGGCGCTGCGGGGTTAAGGCAGCTCGCTCCGCTCGCGGCTGCTGACGCGCGGCATCTGCTCTCGCTTCGCTGACGGACAGCATTTCGCCGCCGCGGCACTGGCTGGCCAGGACGGGCGGGATTGGGCACCCGGGGTGTGCAAACGCTTTCCGCCCGTGGCTTCCGATGGCTGCCGCTCCTGATGTGCCGTCTGGCCATTGGGGAAGGACGGCTGGTGCGCAATCGGTCGCGGTCTGGGGTATGCAGCCCGCTCGCTCAAGTCATTTGCCGGAATTGGGTGCAGGGACTTATGGATAATGGCGGGGGGCACTGTCGGTTCACGGAGGGGAATGCGTATGCGGGGTGCCGTCACGGGACGCGGAAACCGGCAGCCTCCGCTCCTGTTCTACTAGAACCTGAGCTTTTGCTGCTTCGCCTCGCAAACGCCGGTTGCTCGCGCCGGGTGGTCGAAGCGGCTGATAGCCGTAGCGTAGGAAAACTCGCCGCTCGAGCGTGATACGCGGAAGATGTCGGTCGAGTAATGCCAGCCCCTGACGACATACTCGGCGCCTTCCTCGGCCAGCTTCTCGACGGGCACCTCAATTGCCTTCCCCTTCGGAAAATAACTGGTCGTCGATTCCTCCGCCTTGCACAGCAACTGCGTGGATTCGGCGCAGTGAGCGGCGAGCGAAAACAAAAACAAGGCCGCAGCCAAGGAGATTTTCTTGAGCGTCATAACGTTGTCGAACTGCATAGCCTTTTGATACCGAATCCAGCATGGCGTTGCGAAATGTTCGAGCGCCATCTCGGGTAGCACGGGCGACGCGCATCGCGCACCCCACACCCCACTTCACCGCGGCCGTTGTCGGAGATGTCGTTCGTTAGCCGTTCCCTCTTGACCGCGCGGTGGGTCGTTGCGGCCGCGCTCGCGGCCCTCAAATTGACGGGCCCGTGCGCTCCAATCGGCACACTCGTGCCACGCATTCTACGAATAACGTAGATAAACGACAAGTACGCCCTTCGAGGCTCGTAGGTCGGGAGCACCGGTTGCCGGCTACCGGGGCAGCAGGGCGGTTTTTCTCAGATTCGCTGAGAAAGCGTGAGAAAAGTTTCGTGCCGTCGGCGGCGGCCGCCCGGCCGAAAATCTGGTCAATCTCTCCGCGGTGCGGTCACGACTCCGGGTCTTCTGCGATGCAGTCGTTGCAGTACACGCGCGACCAATATTTGCGGAACGTGCCGGCACTGCCGCAGCATTCGCACACAGTTCGCGCGCGAAGCTCCGCTTTCTCCACCGCGTCGCGGATGCGAGTCCACGATGGCACGTCACGGAAGAATCCGAATACGACCTTGATGTCGAGCAGGCCGTTCGTCGTTTGAGCGCTTCTGCAGAGTGGGAGTAAAGGATACGGGTCGAATGCCTCGAGAAGAGCTTGCTCTCTCAGTGCCTGTTCGAGTGACGCGAGAAGGTCGGGCCTGCCTGCCTGCTTTGCCCATAGCGCCTGAATCTCACGCTCAATCTCGTCGGCGAGCTGGTCAATTATCGCGTACCACCCGGCGCCACACTGAATGCCCAGGAGCGCAATGTTCGATGGGTATGCCTTCGGACAGTTCATGGCGCGGAAGAACAACGGATACGACGAGGCCAGGCGCTGCTGCAGCTCCATCGACATCCGCGCACGCGGTTCATTGTGAGTCGGCGCAGTATCTGCAATCGCTGTTGGCCGGGGTGTCCGATGGCCATCCACGGATGGACCTCCTTCCGCATTTCGATTCGGGTGGTGCGTGCCCAGCCGGGAACTGGGCGTGGGAAACCGGGTGCCGCGTCACATGCACGGCCTGACCCTCAGGCGGCGCTGAATTTCCACCAGGCAGCTGGCGGCGCCGGGCGCGGGCGTTGGATTCTACGAATTACGTAGAGAAACGACAAGGGAATCCTACGATATTCGCAGGATGACGAGAAAGGAGCCCGCCACCCTATTCGGCCGCCGCCTACGGGCTGCGCGGCGGCGGGCCGATATCCCGCAAGACCGGCTGGGCGTCCAGATTGGGCTCGACGAGAGCACAGCCAGTGCTCGCATGAGCCGCTATGAAACGGGGACGCACGAGCCCCCCTTTGGCATCGCCGTCAAACTGGCGGAGGCGCTTCATCTTCCTGCGGCCTACTTCTATTGCGAAGACGACGAGCTTGCCGACCTCGTGCTCGCGTGGGTGCGCCTGCCCAAGACCGACCGCAAGCATATCAAGGCCATGATTGACGCCATCTTGGCAGGCAAGCGCAGCAAGTAGTGGCCGTCACGCGACCCGGCGGGCAAAGTCGACACGGATGACGTTCCCGGCCGCGCCGGTTGACGTCGGCGATGAGGCCGGCTCCTCGGTTTGCTGACCGGCGCTTGCGTCGAGGCTACCATGGCTGCTTCTTGAAGACTGCGTCGCATTGGTGACGTGCGCTGACGGCGCGGCGCCGTGGGTGAGCGGGGCGGTTGACGGTGCCCGCGCATGGTCATCCACCACCTCCTTGAGCGAGACGGACGCGCCTTGCTTGAGCCGAAGCCGGCCGCGATGGAGTGTCGAGTCGGGCGAGTTGACCCTGAAGGCCTCGTCCAGGCGCTTGGCGAAGCTTCCCGCGCACAGATGGGCATAGCGCAGCAGCATGCGGGTATCGCGGTGGCCGCTGAAGTGCTGAAGGTCGACCAGCGAGAACCCGCCGGGCGTGCGGCTGCCGGCCTCGGCGACGCGGGAAATGGCTTCATGGCGAAGGTCATGGATGCGCACCTCGGCGCCGCCAGCCAGGCCCGCGGCCATGCAAATGCGCTGCCAGGCCCTGCGAAGGCCGTCGACACCAATTGGGAACACCAGTTCGCCGGTGCGCGGCAGCCGACGCAGCAACTCGACAAGGTCGCTGCGAAGGGGCAGGGTGCGGGGCCGGCCATTCTTGGTTTCCGGCAGGTACGCGGCCTGGCCGTCCAGGTTCACGTTCGACCAGGTCAGCGTCAGCGTCTCGCTTCGGCGTGCCCCGGTCATCAGCTGGAAGTGGATGAAGGTTTCCAGCATCGGAATGTGCTCGTACGTCTGCTCGGCCTCCGCCTGGTAGCGCTGCCGAGCGTCCTTGATAACTTGCTTGCGCCGGTACACAGTGGCCGCGCTATTCGCGTCCTCGCGCTCTGCCGTCATCAGCTGCTCGAGGCGCAGAGCGATGGACTGCGCGCGGTCCTCCTCGCGGGCGGCGGCCAGCAGGCGCGCTTCCTCTCCATCCTTCAGTCGGCGGTCCCGCTCGTTGTAGTAGCGGGGCCGGCGCACGCCGTCCATCGGATTCTTGGCGACGTGAATCCGCCAGGTGTCGATGGCGATGTGGCAGACCGCCGAGAAGATGTCGATTTCGCGGTCTATCGTGGAGTCCTCGACCACCTGGCTGCGCTCGTCAATGTAGTCCGCGAAGTCGTCCGGGACGATGGTGGCGAACGGCTTGCGGATGAACTTGCTGGTCTCCGACGGCTGCCCGACGCGCGTGCCCGTGGACCGGCGGATTTTCATGGCCGCGACCGTGGGGCAGGGATTGGGATGCGCGTCGCGAATCTCGGCCAGGTTCTGCCGGGGCAACCCGGCATCCTCCAGCCACGCATTGATTTTATAGCCGAGGACTTCGAAGCTCTTGTCGCGCGGCGCCTCGTCGCGCAGGTAGCGAATCAGCAGGTCGGCGAGGGTCGTCTTGTGCCCCTTCGCATAGTCGATGAACAGCCCCTGGCGCTGCTCGCTCTCGATGCGCTGCTTGATGGCGATGGCTTCCGCTTCGCTATGCGCGGTGAGAAACTGGTTCTTGTGCGCGACACTGCGCGTGCGGACGACGTAGTGGTCGTCGAGGCTGGCCAGCCTCGGCTTGAGTCCCTGCGATTGCAGCGTCTGGACGTAGCGCTGGATGGCTTTGTCGGCGTTGTGGGAAAAGGTGCGGGTCAGCTCGTCGCGGTTGCGGACGGTGACGCGGATGCGCGAGCGGTTCTCGATGGACGCCATGGCAGCGATGCTCCAAGGTTGGGAGCAACGTATAGGCGTAGGGCAGGGGGATGATTCGCGATTTGCAGCGAAGTGGCGGAGATTGCCACTGATTTGCCACTGCGGACCCTGAAAACAAAAACAGCGGACATCTAGTCCGCTGTTTTTGCAAGGAAACCTGGTCGGGGTGAGAGGATTCGAACCTCCGGCCTCTACGTCCCGAACGTAGCGCTCTACCAGGCTAAGCTACACCCCGATTTGGACTCTTCCGACTTCGCCGTCTTCTTCAAGACCGCTGCGT
>Ga0105239_10002644_pt1 | contig 22618 bp, 20 predicted proteins | sample KBSC44metaG_FD_92761 | JGI IMG/M metagenome (GOLD analysis project Ga0105239, IMG submission 92761) | Corn rhizosphere microbial communities from Kellogg Biological Station, Michigan, USA - KBS C4-4 metaG | ecosystem: Host-associated > Plants > Roots > Rhizosphere > Soil | place: Michigan, USA... | reverse complement strand
GCCCAGGTCTTTTTGTGCTGAGAGATGTCCATGTGTCCCGACTCGTAGTGCTCGCCCGCCATTGATTCCCCTTGAGACTCCCGAAAGCGGGCGGGACTATAGCAAAGGCCCGTATTGGGGCAACCGCTCAGGGCGATTTGAAGGCCAGAGGCTCGGAAGTCCTCGCGCGGGCGGCCTGCCCGATCTGATCAGCGACCTGCAGAAGCCAATCCTTGGGCGCGGGACCCATCTTCAGCAGTGCTTTGACCCGCGCCTCTGCATCCTCGAAATGGCCACGCTGGCGCGCGACCTCAGCTTGCCGTAGGGCGGCGACCCACCAGTCCCAATCGTGGGAGGCATGCTGCGCAAGAAATGAAGAATAAGCCGCTTCGGCAAGTGCCAGATATTTCTGACGCTGCGGCTCGTTAGGCACGGCTTCTGCCTCGAATGCGGCGCTCAAGAAGACGTCACGCAGATCAGTATCGCTCTTGTCCAAGGCTCGCTCGAGCAGGATGATGCGATAGGAGGTGGGCTCGTCGTGGCGCGCCTTCTGATATTCGTCGGCAGCCACCGCGGGCGTGAGCTTGGCGATCTCGTCCGGCGTGAATTCTTCCTCCGGCTTGAATACCACGAATCCATTAGGGCATTCGATATGAGGCAGGAAGGCGGCTGGACCCATGCGTCGTAGGTCAAGACGCATGCCGAAGCTCGACGTCGAGCCGATCGTGAAGGATTTGTATTTCTCCCCGCCCACCGGACAAACCCGGTCCATCGGGAACATCGTGGTTGCTTGCGCGGAAGACACAAGCAAGAGCAGCACGCTCAAAAATCTCAATGCTGTGTGCATGACGGTCTCCCTCAAACCCGGCGCGTCGCGACCGAATGGTTCCAGTCCTGGAGCAGCGCCCTAAGCGCCGCCACCAGCGCCAAAGGCTGGTCGAGCATGATGTGATGCTGGGCCTGTGGGATCTCCACCACCGGCGCCGCTCGGCCCAGCAGGTTGAACATATATTCTCCGATGTCGGGCGGGAGCAGCACGGAATGTTCGCCGCGGAACACGGCGATCCGGCACTTCGTCCCGCGCAGGCGCTGGGCGGTGTCGCCGATGGAGAAATGCTGCCAGATCGCGGGGTCGAACTTCCAGGTGAAACCGCCCGCGACCTCCTTGAGCGAGTGCCGTCCCACCCAGTCCACCAGATAGAGGTTCTCACTCGTCTGCGGCGGCATCAGGCGGAAGCGGGCCAAGGCTGCCGCCAGTGTGGGATAGACATGGTGGGGCTTGATCACGCGCTGGGCGGGACCGCTGCCCTGGCGTTCCGGCGGGTTCACAGGGGAATCCACGATCACAGTGCCCGCCAACCGCTCGCCATAGAGCGCGCCGGTGAGGATCGTCACGAAACCGCCGAAGCTGTGGCCCACGATGGTTGGTGGCAGGGTCGGCACGAACATCCCCGCGTCGTCGCAGACCGCGATCTCCTCGTGCGCGAAGCGCTCCATGGAATAGAAATCGCGCCGCCATTCGCTGTCGCCCATGCCGGAGAGATCGAGGGCTGCGACGTTGTAGTCGCGCGCCAGCATCGGGGCGATGAAATCCCACCAATGCGCATGCGCGGCATTGCCGTGAACGAGCAAGAGCCCAGGCTGTGCGCGATCGCCCCAGCGCGAATAGTGGATGCGCGCGCCGTCGACCTCCACGAAATGGCTTTCGGGCTTCAGCGCGACCGCATCCCGGAACCAGGCCGGCGACGGTGGCGGCGAACCGGCGAGTGGCGCCAACGGTCCCTGGTTCTCGTTGATGACGAACATCTCCGTCTTCGCGCCCGCCACGGGCGGAACGGGGGGCAGGTCGTCGTCGGCGCTCATGACCGGGACGCTGGCACGGTCATGCCAACCACTCAAGCCATGCGCCGTGCGGATGCGCGCGGCCAAGGATGCGCTCGTTCATCGTGCCGTCGTGATAGTCGCGAAGCGTCAGCCGGTTCTCATTGTGGACGCGCCCCTCATAGCTCAATCGCCAGACGGGACGGCGCAGGCCCGCGACGGTCAGGATATCGCTGAACGCAGCCTTCATGTCTTGGGAGAACTGATAGGTGACGTAGCTGTGGTAGACGCAGACCGTTTCGTTTGCCGGAACGCGCGCCAGCACATCGGGCAGCAACTCAAGCGCGTTGCCCGAGCGGATTTCCGGACGGGCGTCCTGGTAGATCGCGAGCGCCGCTTCGAGCCGCGCAAAACGCTCGACCTGCTCGGGCCACACCAGCGCGCGCAACCAGTCGCGATCATCCGCATTGGAAAGATCGACAGGATTGCGCTCAAGGCCGATGCGGCTTGCAACCTTCGGCGCCGGGCCGAGCGGCGGCATCTTCTCGCCCCTCAACTCGACATCGAGTGTCAGGCGTGAACCCGGAACATCGGTGAAGTATTCCTCAGTGCCGCGCCAATAGCGCACGCGATAGCGGTCCCAGATCAGATTGAGGCCTGCACTCGGGCCGACTTCGATCAGATGCAACGGCTCACCGGCCACCTGTGCCAACGCGCGAAAGGCGGCATTCAGCGCGCCGCATCGGCCGACCTCGTTCGTGTTCGTCACGCGCGACTTGATCAGCGGTAGCAATTCGTCGCGATGGCGTGCGCAGAAATCGGCGAACAGCGGAAAAGGATCGCCGTCTTCTAGACGCATGCGGCCGCCCAGATTGGGATAATACTGGCGGAGCGGATGTTCCCTTCCGCGCAACAGAAGGAAATGCACCGCCGCGAACAGGACATTCGCATGCGGCTGACCTTCGCGCACGTTGTTCGCAAGCGCCTGGAGTTCCGGATCGTGCGCAATGCCTTCGCTGAAGCGCGCATAGAGCGGACATTGACCGAGCCGCGCTTCGGTCGCGAAGTACTCCCAATAGCCTAACGCCTTGTCACTCACCGTAACGCCCTGTTCACCATGTTCGCCAAATAGCGCCTGTGGATATGTCCCGCGCAAGGACAAAGTTTAAATCCGCCTTTACCTGTCGCAAGCAATCATCGCCTTCATATCCCGAGGAATCGCATGGCGCAGACCATTCTCATTGTCGACGACGATCCTGTGCAGCGTCGCCTGCTGGAAGCCGCCATCACGCGCTCCGGCATGAGTGCGGTGACCGCGCCCGGTGGCGGGCCTGCGCTCGACCTCGTCCGCGGCCCGCGCGGCGACCAGATCGCGCTCATGCTTCTCGATCTGCTCATGCCCGATATGGACGGGCTCGAAGTGCTTGCGAAACTGCGCGGCAGCCATCCCGATCTTCCCGTCATCGTGCTGACCGCGAAAGGCGGAATCGATTCCGCCGTCGAAGCCATGCGCGCCGGCGCCAACGATTTCCTCGTGAAGCCGGCAAGCCCAGAGCGCATCACGGTCTCGATCCGCAACCAGCTCAAGATCGGCGCGTTGTCGGGCGAAGTGACGCGCCTCAAGAAAAAGACCGACAACCGCCTGAGCTTCGAGGACCTCATCGCCAAGTCCGGCGCGATGCGGCAGGTGTTCCGTCTCGGCGAACGTGCCGCGCAATCGAACATCCCGATCCTGATCGAAGGCGAATCCGGCGTCGGCAAGGAACTGATCGCGCGCGCGATCCAGGGCTCCTCCGATCGCTCCGGCAGGCCGTTCGTCACGGTGAACTGCGGCGCTATTCCGGAAAACCTGATCGAGTCGATCCTGTTCGGCCACGAGAAGGGTTCGTTCACCGGCGCCACCGACAAGCATCTCGGAAAATTCCAGGAAGCCGACGGCGGCACGCTGTTCCTCGACGAGATCGGCGAGCTGCGTCTCGACATGCAGGTCAAACTGCTGCGCGCACTGCAGGAGGGCGAGGTCGATCCCGTCGGCTCCAAACGTCCTGTGAAGGTCGACGTCCGCATTATCTCCGCCACCAACCGCGATCTTGCCGAGCTCACGCGCGACGGCCAGTTCCGCGAGGATTTGTATTATCGGCTGAACGTCTTCCCCATCGTGATCCCGCCGCTGCGCGGCCGCCACGAAGACATCCCCGCGCTTGCGCGGCACTTCATCGAGCGTTTTGCCGCCGAAGAGCACAAAGCGGTCGCGGGCCTTACGACCGAAGCCGCCGATCTGCTCGAGAAGTTCCAATGGCCCGGCAATGTCCGGCAGCTTGAGAACACCATCTTCCGCGCCGTCGTTCTTTGCGATGGGACGTTGCTCGACATCTGCGATTTTCCCCAGATCGCGGCCGCCATGGGCGTGGAAGCGAAAGCCCGCCGCGTGTTCGCGGACGCGCCTGCAGCCGCAGCGGCCCTGCCCGCGCGCCAGGCCGTCGCGCAGCACACGACCTCGCCCTATGCCCTCACCGCCGTGGATCCGGCGGGCCATATGCGCAGGCTGGAGGAGCTGGAATCGGAAATGATCCGGCTCGCGATCTCGCGCTACGACGGCCACATGTCCGAAGTCGCCCGCCGCCTCGGCATCGGCCGCTCCACGCTCTATCGCAAGCTGAAAGAGCTAGGCCTTGAAGAAGATATCGAGGGTGAGGAAGACCGGCGCGCGGCAGGCTAGGCTTCCAGCGCGGTCAAACAAGCATCGAGATAGGCGTTCAGATCAAGGCGCAGCGATCCACCGGCGCGCGGATTGATCTCGAACAACTTCGGCTTGCCGTCGACAATCTTGTAGTTGAAGCAGGACGTGCCGCTGTAATCCAGCGCCTGCAGCACCGTGGCGAAAACGTCCCGGAGCGGCGTCTCGACCTTGCCAATGGAGACGGGGTGGTTCTGGACGCCGCGGACGAAGCGGCCGCTGTCGAACGCGAATTCGACCGTCGTGTCGAACAGCGGCTTTCCCCGCACAGAAACAAAATGCGTTGTGTATTCGTTCCGCCCACCGACGAACTCATGCTTGAAGTAGTCCCTCTGCCTGATGCCACGCTCGAACGCCTCGCACTCTCCGGGCGTAGAGATGATCCTGGAGTGGCGGCCCGCGTGATCGCGGATCTTCTTGTAGATGAAGGGATAGGCGACCGTTTGCCTGTGGAGCAAAGGGACAAGCTCCGCGAAGCCATTCAAGTTCATGAAGTTCAGGAACTGGAGCTTGTCATCCAAAGCTTCCACCACCGCGCCATCCGGGATGAGGAAATTGCGGCGGCCGCCGCTGCGCGCGCGCAACGGTTCGTAGTCGTCGAGTTTCAAGGGAACGATGCAGTCGAATGCATCAAGGGCCGCACCCATGGTGTGGAAATCGCCGAATGCAATCTCGAATCTGGTGTGGTCGACGCGATCGCGAACCGGTTCGACCCAGTCGGCTTTCTCGGAAAACAGGATGCGCTTCAACTACGCATCCCGAGCGCGCCGAGATAGAGATCGAGGATCGCTTCCTGTTCCTGGCGGTCGGCAGTATCGAGTTTCCTAAGACGCACGACCTGGCGCATGATCTTGGTGTCGAAGCCCTGTCCTTTCGCCTCGGAATAAACTTCGCGGATGTCGGCGGTCAGCGCGGTGCGCTCTTCCTCCAGCCGTTCGATACGCTCGATGAAGGAGCGCAGATGTTCCTTGGCGAAGCCCGATTTGGCCATGGCAGAATTCCGTCTTTCCGAAGGGCGCGGACCCTAGCCCGCGATTTCAACACCGTGCAACGCCGGACGCGCTTCTAGCTGTGGGTCTTTTGCGCGGCGGCAAAAGCAGCCTGCTGTTCCGGCGTCGCTTCCTTTTGATATTTCTGTTTCCACTCTGCCGGCGGCATGCCGTAGACGATCTCGCGCGCTTCGTCCTTGCCGAGTGTGATGCCCTTCTCCGCGGCGGCCTCGCGGTACCAATCGCCCAGGCAATTGCGGCAGAAACCTGCGAGATTCATCAGTTCGATGTTCTGCACGTCGGTCCGGCCGCGCAGATGCGCAACCAGGCGGCGGAAGGCCGCAGCTTCGAGTTCAGTTCGCGTCTTTTCATCCATGTCGGTTTCTCCTTTGGCCGCCAGCGGCCGGGTGAAGCAGATTTGCGGCTCTCCCATCTCCGCGAGCGCCGTTTCGATGACCGGCGCCAGCCGATCCGCAAAGGCCGTCGCGCTCGCCGCATCCGCGATCAGGTCCTGCCGGATTTCGATCAGGACATGCGGCAAGCCGTTCATGGTGCCGTGACGATAGAGGCAGTCGTTCTCCAGTTCGCCGGAATAAGGTTCATTGTCGCCGACACGAAATCCGGCGCGCATTAGAGCGTCGATCAGCGGGCGTGCGAGCCGGGCGTCGCGATCCCACAGCACGCCAACCTCCCATGGCCGCGCGAACCCTTTCCACAGCGGCGTGAAACTGTGCATCGAGATCAGGGCAGGAACGGCGCCGCGCTTGGTTTGGACGTCGATCTCCTCCGCGATCCGGGCGCGATAAGGCGCATGAAAGCGGGCGATGCGATCGGTGGTTTCGTCCGCACCAACGCCGCGATTTCCGGGGATGATGCTGCCATCGGACAGCTTCATCACCAGCGTCGGATCGTCCTCGCCACGGTTGAGGTCGATCAGAAGACGGGACCATCGCGCGAGAACCGCTGGTGCCCTGAACCGCGCCGCCAATGCGCGCGTCACCGCCGCGGCCCCAATGTCGGACGCGATATGGGTGGCCATGAGGGCTATATCCAGCCCGAGGGTTCCATACTTCTCGGGCAGCCGGTTCGATGCGTGGTCGCAGAGGAAGATCAGTCCGGAACCGGATTCTGCGGATGCGATGAATTCGAAGGGCGGATCGGTCATGGAAAAGCAATAATCGGGCGGCATGTCACTGGCTGCAAGCGTGTCGACACAATTCGGACGGCTCATGCGTTGTATTTTGGCGGCCCTTCTCGGAATCGCATTCACCATGCCCGCCTACGCCACCCTCAATGTCTGTAACAAGGCCAAACATCCGGCCCGGGTTGCGCTCGGCCGGTTCGATGGCCGCGCGTGGTCTAGCGAGGGCTGGTGGACCGTCGCGCCCGGCAAGTGTGCGGTCTTGATCAAGACCCCGCTGGATGCACGCTATTATTACCTCTACGGCACCGACACCAATTCCGGCGTCTGGGATGGGGCCACCGGCTTCTGCACGGCCAACAAAAATTTTTCCATTTCCGGACAAGGCGATTGCGCGCGCCGCGGTTATGATCGTAAGCGATTCTTCCAGATAGATACCGGCAACAGCGCCAACCACACCCAGACCCTGCAATGAGACGCCGCCGCAAGACCAAGATTCTGGCCACGCTGGGCCCCGCCTCGTCATCGCCGGAAAAGATCCGCGCGCTGTTCGAAGCCGGTGTCGACGTGTTCCGCATCAATATGAGCCACACCTCGCACACCATGCTAGCCCAGATGCGCGCCGACGTGCGCGCGCTGGAAGAGCAGATGGGCCGGCCAGTGGGGGTGCTCATCGATTTGCAGGGACCGAAGATCCGGCTCGGCACGCTCCCGGGCGGAAGCCGCATGCTGAAAGAGGGCGATCGCGTGCGGCTGGTGCGCAAGGTCGAGACCGACAACGATACCGACATTCCGATTCCCCACGCCGAAGTGTTCGCGGCGATGAAGCAGAAGCACAGCCTGCTGATCGATGACGGACGCGTGCGTCTGCGCCTGTTCGGCGTCAAAGACGATACCGCCGAAGCGTTCGTCGAAGTCGGCGGTGAGATCAAGGACCGCAAGGGCGTCAACCTGCCCGACACGCTCCTCCCCGTGCCCGCCATGACGCAGAAGGACCGCAGCGATCTCGACGCCGCCCTCAATCTCGGCGTCGATTGGGTTGCGCTCTCCTTCGTGCAGCGGCCGGAGGACGTCGCCGAACTCAAGAAGATCGTGGCCGGACGCGCCGGCGTGCTGGCGAAGATCGAGAAGCCCAAGGCGCTCGCGTCGCTGCCGGAAATCCTTGAGCTTGCCGATGCGCTGATGGTGGCGCGCGGCGATCTGGGCGTGGAGCTTCCGCTGGAAGCCGTGCCAGGCAAGCAAAAATACATCACGCGCATGGCGCGGAAGGCCGGCAAGCCCGTTGTCGTCGCCACTCAGATGCTGGAATCGATGATCACTGCCGTCACGCCGACGCGCGCGGAGGTCTCCGACGTCGCGACGGCGGTGTTCGACGGCGCCGATGCCGTGATGCTTTCGGCCGAGACCGCATCGGGCGCGCATCCCGTCGAAGCCGTCGCGATGATGGATCGCATCGCGTTCGCCGTGGAGTCCGATCCGACCTATCAGGCGATCCTGGAATCCCAGCACTCGGCGCCGGAAGCGACCACGCCCGATGCGATGATGGCGGCGGTGCATGAGGTGACGCATACGATCCATGCACGCGCGATCGTCTGTTGGACCGGATCGGGCTCGACAGCCCTGCGCGCGGCGCGCGAACGCTCCGAAGCGCCGATCGTGGTCTTGACGCCGAACATCACCACGGCACGGCGCATGTCGCTGGTCTGGGGACTGCACAGCGTGCACACGGAAGACGCCCACGACATGGACGACGTGGTGGAACGGGCATCGCGCATCGCGTTCCAGGAAGGCTTTGCAAAACCGGGCGACAGGGTCGTCATCACCGCTGGTGTGCCGCTCGGAACGCCGGGGGCCACCAACATGCTGCGCGTGGCATTCGTAGGGCAGCCGAAGGACGGCTAGATTCCCTGTCCTTCGACGTCGCGCTCGAGCGCTCGGAGATGGCGTGCGGCGCCCTCAAGCTGCGGATCGAGCGCGAGGGCACGGCGGTACATCTTCAGCGCACCGGGTTTGTTGCCGTAAGATTCGAGCAAATCGCCCAACTGGCTCATCGCCGCGAACTGGCGCGGATTGAGCGTGATCGCCCTCTGAAGCGAGAGCATCGCGCCCTCATCGTCGTCCTGCGACGCCTGAAGCTGCGCACGCTCGTGCCAGCCTTCGGCGAAATTGGGCGCGATCTCGGTCACGGATTCGAACAGCTTCTTCGCCGTGTCGTCATCGCCGGCCGCGAGCGCAGCCGCGCCCCGCGTCATCAGGAGATCGGCGGTCGGGCTGCCCGACTGCACGAAAATGGCGAATATCTGGTCCTCGATTGGCTTGGCGTCCTCTGCCGATTCCGCCTTCTGAAGCTGCGCGAACAGCGTGTCGAGCGTGGGTTTGGGCGGCGCATGCGGCTTCTTTGCCGCCAGTGCGGAAACCGGCAGGAGCAATAGCAGAAGAGCAACGATCAAACGCATAGGACGATCTTATTCCGGCCGCGGCCGTGATTCCAGAAACGCAGGCGTCGCACCGCCCTCGGCCCAGTCGATCAGTTCCGCCAGATGGACCACCGGCGGCGCGTCCGGCCCCGTCAAATGATGCAGGCAACCGATATTGGCCGTCGCGATCACGTCAGGTTTCAGCGCAGCAATGTTGGAAAGTTTGCGCTCGCGCAGCCAGCCCGCGATTTCGGGCTGGAGGATGGAATAGCTCCCCGCCGACCCGCAGCAGAGATGGCTTTCGGGGATATCCACGACGTCGAACCCGCAGCCCATGAGCAGCTTTCGGCCGGCATCGGCCAGCTTGAGACCGTTCTGAAGCGAGCACGGCGCTTGCCAGGCAACGCGCAGAGGACGCGGCGGGGCGGCGGGTTGCGCCGTCGCCAGTTCCAGAAAATCCTGCGTCTTTGCCGCGAATGCTGCGGCGCGCGGTTGCCAGACGGGATCGCCCGCGAACACATGCTCGAGGTCCTTCAGATAGGCCGAACAGCCGGTCGCGGTGATGAGAACGGCTTCACAATCTTTTGTTCGCTCAAACGCCTCGATGGCACGGCGAGCCCAGGCCTTGGCATCCTCGCTTCGGCCGAGGTGATGTACGAGCGACCCGCAACAACCGGCACCGGCCAGCGGCACGAGTTCGATCCCGCGCCTGGCCAGCACGCGTGCGACGGCTTCGTCGATCTCAGGCGCAAGCACCTGCTGCGCACAACCCGGCATAATGGCTACGCGGCGCGTTGCCGTTGGCGCGGAGGACATCGGAAGAACGCTCTTTCGATGCTTCGGCTTCGCGCCCATCCGCGCCATCGCACCAAGCCGTCCCGGCAGGAACCGGCCGAGCGGCGCGAACGCGAGGGCCAAGCGCGTCCATCCGGGCCGGGGCAGCATCTTCGCGATCAGCCAACGCAGCAGGCGATCGCTCGCCGGCCTGCGAAAGCGGGTCTGGATATGGATGCGTGCCGCATCGACGAGACGGCTGTAATCGACACTCGACGGACAGGCGCTGCGGCAGGCAAGGCACGAGAGGCAGCGGTCGACATGCAGCACTGTTTCGGGCGAAGGGGTCGCGTTCTCCTCCAGCATCTGCTGCATCATCACGATGCGCCCGCGCGGCCCATCGCGCTCGTCGCCAAGCAGCACATAGGTGGGGCACGTCGCAGTGCAGATGCCGCAATGCACGCAGGCGCGCAGATTTTCTTCCGCGGCGGCCAGAAGCGGATTGGTCAATTGCGAAGGCGAGAAATGCGTGCGCATCGCCTAACTCACCATGGCCGGGCCTGACCCGGCCACCCAGCAAGCGAGCGCCAGCGAGCGAAACGAACTAGATTTCTCACGCGGAGACGCGGAGTCCGCGGAGTTCTTTTCTTCTCTGCGAACTCCGCGGCTCCGCGTGAGTCCCTTTTTGCGCCCGCAGACGCGGGCGTGCTGGGTGGCCGCCTCAAGGGCGGCCATGGTGATGGGGAGAATTCACACACCCGCATACATCCTCCCCGCGTTGAAAATCCCAAGCGGATCGAACGCCGCTTTGACTGCGCGAGACAGTGCCAGGCGCTCGGTGTTTTCCGGAGGAAACACAGAGGCACTCGTGCGGCTCGCTTCGCTCGCACGCAGAAGCCGCGCGCGACCGCCATGTCGTGCCGCGGCTTCGTGCACAGGCTGGTTGGTGCCAATCCAAAGCGTTCCTCCGGCGTGATCGGCACACCAGGGCTGCGCAGCGAGATCGCGGACAACATCCGCCGCAGTGGCAGGCGGCAGCGTGAGAAGCCATACGTCGCCAGATGTGTTCGCGAACCGGGTGCCGTTGGCGATTTCGTGAAACCGCGTGTCGCCATCTGCCATTTCCGCGAACGCGCCGCAGATCGATCGCAACAGCGCGGCCTTCTCCGAAAGCGGTTGTTCTTCGCCTTCGAGGCGGACGAAAACTGTACCATCAGCATAAGCGAGGCCGGTTGCTTCCAGCGGGCTGGACCAGACCTTGCGAAGAAGCGCCAGACCTTCACTCAGTTCGGCACGCATCGCGAAAACTCTTGAGAGAGACGGCTTGGGAAAAACGCGCAGGGTCACCTCGGTCAGCACGCCGAGCGTTCCGAACGCGCCGCACATCAGCTTCGGCAGGTCGAAGCCGGTTACGTTCTTCACCACCTTGCCGCCGGCCTTGTAGGCCTCGCCGAAACCGTTCACCGCGCGGTAGGCAAGAAGATGATCGCGCGCGCGGCCGTGCCGTACAGCGGCTGGCCCACAGACATCGGCGGAGATCGCGCCGCCGATTGTCCCGGCATTTGCCTGCGCGCCGAGCAGCGGCCCCCAGTCGCCAGGCTCGAACCCAAGACGCTGGCCGTTTTGCGCCAGCATCTGTTCGATCTCTGCGACCGGCGTTCCGGGAAGCACGGTCAGGAGCAGCTCTTCCGGCTGGTAGCTCACGATCCCGCGCAGAGCCGAAACATCGAGGACGTCGTCGCATGGGATGGGCCGTCCGAATGCGCGTTTGGTGCCGGCGCCTACAATCTCGAGCGTTCGGCGCCGTTCGCGCGCCTCGCGCACCGCATCGACCACCTCGGCTTCGGAACGGACAGAAATATCGGTCATCAGAAACGTGGCAGGTTGGCGAACGGCATACGTCCGCCTTTGACGTGCATGTGCCCCTGCTCGACGCAAGCGGATAGCGTCGGAAACACCTTGCCGGGATTGAGCAGGCCCCTGCCATCGAACGCGCATTTCAGGCGCTGCTGCTGGGCAAGATCGTTGTCGGAGAACATCGTGGGCATGAGATCGCGCTTCTCGACGCCGACACCATGCTCGCCGGTGAGCACGCCGCCGACCTCGACGCAGAGCTTGAGGATGTCCGCGCCGAAATGCTCGGCGCGCTCGAGCTCGCCCGGCTTCATCACATCGAAAATGATGAGTGGGTGCAAATTGCCGTCACCGGCATGGAACACATTGCAGAAGCCAAGCTGATATTCCTCGGACATCTCCGCCATGCGCGCCAGCACGGACGGCAGCATGCGGCGGGGGATCGTACCGTCCATGCAGAGCATGTCGGGCGCCAGCCGCCCCATCGCAGGAAACGCTGCCTTGCGCCCGGCCCAGAGGCGCGTGCGCTCCGCTTCGTCGCTCGCCTCGCGCACCTCGGCGCCGCAATTGCGGGCGATGGTTGCGATCCGCGCCATCGCGTCGTCGACTTCGGCCTGGATACCATCGGCATCGATCAGGAGCACGCCTTCGACGCCGCGCGGATAGCCGGGCGCGCTGTACGCTTCGACCGCCTCAATGCAACGCCGGTCCATGAACTCCATCGCGGCCGGAACGATGCCGCCGGCGATGATGTTGGCGACGCATTGTCCGGCGTCGGGTACCGATTGAAACGCGGCGAGCAAGGTGCGGGTCACAGGCGGCTTGGGAAGAATGCGAACCGTGGCTTCCGTCACAACGCCGAGCAATCCCTCCGAACCCGCGACGATGCCCAGAAGATCGAGCCCGCCCGCGCTTCCGCACTTGCCGCCGAGCCGGAGGAAGCTGCCATCGATCGTCACCAACTCGACGCCGAGCAGATTGTTCGTCGTCAGCCCGTATTTCAGGCAATGCAGTCCGCCGGAATTCTCCGCCACATTGCCGCCGATGGTGCAGGCGATCTGGCTCGACGGATCGGGCGCGTAATAGAAACCCCGGGCCTCGACCGCGCGTGTGATCGCAAGATTGGTCACGCCGGGCTCCGCCACGACGCAGCGGTTCTCGAAATCGATCTCGATGATCCGGTTCATGCGCGACAGCCCGAGGAGGATGCCGTCCGCGCGCGGCAATGCACCGCCGGAGAGCGACGTGCCCGCGCCGCGCGGCACGATGGGGACGGCGTTGTCGCTCGCAAATTTGAGGACGGCTGCGACTTGTTCCTTGTTCCGCGGCAGAACGCAGACGAGCGCTGCCTGCCGCCGTGCTGTCAGCGCATCGCCATCGAACGCCGCGAGCCCCGCGCGGTCCGAGACCACGCCATCGGGCACAAGCGCTTTCAGCCCGGCCACGATCTCCGTGCGTCGGGCAAGAATGGCAGCGTCTGGCGGAGCAAGTTCCACGCGCGAATCCGGTTTCAGGACCGCGCCAAGCCTAGCACAATGCGGAAATCAGCCCTGACGCGCCTTGAAGCGGGGGTTCTTCTTGTTGATGACGTAGGTACGGCCGCGGCGGCGGATGACGCGGCAGTCCTTGTCGCGCTTCTTGAGCGATTTGAGCGAGTTGCGGATCTTCATGGGCCAAGCCTTATTTGGCCCAAAGGGCCTCAAAAAGAGGCGCGGAAACTAGTGGCCGGGTTTTTCCCTGTCAACCGGCGAATTCCGCCACAAATCGGCCTGTCCGGACATGTTAGAAAGCCTTGGATTTCGGGGATTCGCCATGGGATTTGGGTGGAATACGGCGGCTAGACCGGTTCTGGCAGCGATGGTGCTGACGGTCTGTGCCTGTACCAGCCCGGCGCCGGAGGCTGCGGCCCACGCCGGGCGGACCCACGCCGCGCGGCCCCATATCCAGGCACCGCCCTCGCCCCAAGACATCAAATTCGCGGCCTTTATCCGGGACTTCCGCGACACCGCCCACGATGCCGGCATCCGGCGCGCGACCTACGATGCCGCCATGGCGCATGTGACGCGTAAGCAGCGCATCGAGGATCTGAACAGCGCCCAGCCGGAATTCACTCTGCCCGTCTGGATCTATCTGGACCGCGCCGTCTCGGACCGGCGCATCGGCGACGGCCAGCAGGCGTTGGCAGCCAACACGCAGATGCTCTCCGCCGTCGAAGCGAAGTACGGCGTGCCGAAAGAATTTCTGGTCTCGATCTGGGGGAATGAAAGCGATTACGGGCGCGGCAGCGAGCCGTTCAACATGTTCGATGCGCTGGCGACGCTGGCTTATGATGGCCCGCGTATGGACTATGCGCGGCGCGAGTTGATCGCGGCGCTCAAGATCATGCAGCAACAGAATTTCGCGGCCGAGCGGATGACGTCATCTTGGGCGGGCGCGTTCGGTCAGACGCAGTTCGTGCCGTCGACGTTCCTGGCGCACACGGCCGATGGCGACGGCGATGGCGTTATCGATCTCTGGCACTCCTCCGCCGATGCGCTTGCCTCGGCGGCAGCCGTGCTGGCCGATGCCGGATGGCAGCGCGGGCAGCGCTGGGGCACCGAAGTGGTGTTGCCGAAGGAATTTCCCTACGAGCAGGCTGATCTCGACACCGTCAAGCCCGTCGCGGAGTGGCGTAAGCTTGGCGTACGAACCGCAAGCGGCGCAGCGCTTCCCTCCACGCCCGAAAGCGGCGCGATCTATCTTCCCGCCGGCGCGCGTGGGCCCGCGTTCCTCGTGTTCGACAATTTCAAAGTGATCCTGAAGTACAACAACGCAGCTTCTTACGCGCTCGCGGTCTGCACATTGGCGGGCCGCATCCGCGGCGACGCACCGATCCTAGCATCATGGCCGCGCGACGAGCATCCGCTGAACCGCGACGAACGGATCACCTTTCAGACCGCGCTCGCAAAACTCGGCTATGACATCGGCACGGTTGACGGTGTGCTGGGACGCAAGGCCCGCGCCGCGACGCGCGACTTCCAGCAGAAACACGGCTTGGCTGCCGACGGTTTCCCGACCGAAGAGCTCCTCACCCGCGTCGCGGTCGAAGCGCAGGCGAAGGGGCGCTGAGCCCTGCAGCCTATTTGAACCGCACGTTTTCAGGAGTTCCCCTCCTCTGCGGCCGGGCGGCAAACCGTCCGCCTATTCCACCCGCTACTTGTTCGACGTGTTCAACAGGACGCTGACCGTGCGCGGCGCCTGGTCGAGCACCGCGATGTCGGGCTTGCAGTCGCCATTGAAGTCAGCAACCGATATCGAGTTGGGATTCTCTCCCAGCTTGAAAATCGGCCCTGCGCGCAAAGTGCCGTCCCTCTTGCCCTTGTAGATCTGGATCGTGCCGTTGCGGTAGTCGAGCGTGGCGGCATCAATGTTGCCGTCTCCATTGAAATCGCCCGCGCCGACGCGGACGCTGTCCGACGACGAGCCCATGAAGCTCTGCACGTTCTGGAATGTGCCATCTCCGTTGCCCAATAGAACGGCAACGCCCCCGTTCGTCACGCAGCTGGCATCCGTGCCACAGGGCAGATCGAGCACGAGGTCGGGTTTTGCATCTCTGTTCATGTCGGCAACGGCAACCGAAAGGGGAAATATCCCCACGAAATAGCTCGCCTGCGGCTGAAACGTTCCATCGCGGTTGCCCAGCAGGACCGAGACCGTTCCCTGTCGGCAGCCATCGACGTGCCCGCATTCGTTGACGACGAGGAGATCCGGATTCCCGTCGCCATTCACGTCGGCCACGGCGAGACCCTGCGGACCGCTTTCCACGGGATAGGCGATCTCGGGCTGGAACGTGCCGTTGCCATTGCCCAGAAGCACCGACACCTCGCCCGGATTGTTGAGTGTCACGGCCATGTCCATCTTGGCATCGTGGTTGAAGTCGCCCGTTGCCACGAAGAGGGGGACGCCGCCGGGCGAGAACGCCGCCGGCGGGCCGAAACCGCCCTTACCGTTGCCGAGGATGACGCTGACGTCGCCGTTGACGTTGATCCCAGTATTGACGACGGCGACATCGAGGTTCCCGTCGTTGTTGAAATCCGCCGTGGCAAGAGCAACGGAATTTCCGTCGAGCGCGGATTGATATTTTTTCCCTTCCGTGAACGTGCCGTCGTCGTTGCCGAGCAGGATCTTCACGGTGCCGTTGTCGTCGCACAGCTTGTCGCCGCACGCATTGGCGACTGCGATGTCGATCGTTCCGTCGTTGTTGAAGTCTCCAATCGTTGCCGAGTTGGGGCCGTGTCCGGCTTTGTAATCATGGATACTGAAATTCACGGCGTGTGCGGAACCCGCGACAGAGGCGAGCGCCAGTGCGGCAAATGCCGTGAAAATCCGATGTCGCATCACCGGAAGGGTGCGTTTTCGCGAAGTCCTGGCATTTGGTGAAGCAAGGTTCCGTCCACACCCGGCCGCGATCATGGCGCTTCCCTTTGAGCTGACGATCAGCGCAATATGTTCTTCTTCAAAGCGAAAATCCATGCGGAGCCAGTTGCATCCTGCCGTACGGCGCCATCGCCAGCGGCGGCGCGCACCCGGCGCCATCTGTGATCGTCGCTTACTGATTTGAGCCTGAACACCACGCCGTATTGAGTCTCACTGTCGTTTCCACCGGCTGTGCGGGAACGAAACATTTGTTGGAGGATTTCGCCGCGCTGGCTTGCACTGAATGACGGGGACGCTGTCTTCCGGAAGCCCCCTCGGCTATGCTGGCACGAAACACGGGAGACCTTCTCATGGAGATCGCCACGAACGGCGCGAGCAGGCGTGCAAAGAACGCCCGCCGCAATCTGGTTCTTGCCTGTGCAGTCTGGCCCTTGTTCGCGCTCGCCACGACGCTTCCGGCGCAGGCCGATTTCTGCCTTCAACTGAACGGCGGCCCGTTCAGCGGCGACCTCGGCTTCTTCCGTTTCAAGGGCAGCATGCCGACGACCGCGGGGAGGATCATGACTTTGAAGGGGCGCGTCGCGGGGCTCGACCCGGTGTTCGGCACCGCCGTTGTGGCGACGGACGGCACCTATGTCGAACTCGGCGCAACCTTCTTCGCCGATGCCGATCAAGGCCAGATCGACGTCACGTTCTTCCCGCCGTCGTCGCAACGCGGCAGCGGCTATGGCGATTATGGCCAGTACGGCACGAGCGCTAGTTTCGACGCCAGCATCGTCGCCTGCAGTCTCGAACCCGAACGCAAGATGCTGCCGAGGCAGCGGCGCTAGGCATTGGGCATCTGGCTTTCGGCGGCTTCTTCGATCTGCTCGGCTTCAGGGGCTGCGAGGCCCGCGTTCTTCAGATGCGGCGAGAGCAGCGCATAGAGATAGCAGGCCAGCATCAGCACCCCGCCGAAGATGTAGGGCGCGCTGGGTGAGATGCGGTAGAGCCCGGTTGCGATCATCGGGCCGAAGATGAAGCCGGCGCCTGAGGTCGCGCCTGTCAGCCCCGCGATCGCGCCCTGCTCGTGCGGATCGACCGCGAGAGAGGCGGCCGCCGCATAGCCCGGCCGCACCATGCCGAATCCGAGGCCGTTGATCATCAGCGCGAAAACGAGCGGTCCGAATTGCCGCCCGATGGAGAACAGCGCGAACGACAGGATGCAGATCACGCCGCCCCAGCGCATCAGCGTGCGCGCCGAGAGGTTGAAGCGCTGCACGACCACGAGCTGGGCGAAGATCGCGGCGGCGGCGCCTGCCATCATGCCGATGCCGGTGTATTGCGGCGCCTGCTTCGCCGAATAGTGCAGCACGTCGATGAAGAGATAGCCGATAGTCTGGATCGGCACTGCACCCGCGGTCGAGATCCCGATGCCGAAAACGACGAACGGCCAGATGCGCCGGTCGTGCCATTTGAGCCGCCGCCTTTGCGCGGCATGGATATGCGGCGCGGTCGTCTCGGGCAGGAAATGCCAGATCGCCGCGGCGCTCGCGAACGCCACCAGCGCCACGAAATAGAATGGCGCGAACAGCCCGAACACCACGAGTGCCGAGCCGATGCCGGGGCCGATGGTCGTGCCAAGCCCGAAGGCCGCGTTCAGCGTGGCGACGCCGGAGGTGCGTTCGGCCCTCGTCGTGCGGTCGGCGATATACGCCTGAGCCGAGGGCGATGTCCCGGAACCGAAGATGCCGTAGAGCGAGCGCGCCGCGATCATGAGCGGATAGGCGATGGCGACGGCGAGGATTCCGTGCAGGCCGAGATCGGCGATGCCGGCGAACGACGCGAACGAAATCCCGAATGCGATTAGTCCGAGCAGCATGATCGGCTTGCGGCCCCATCTGTCGCTCTTGCGGCCCCAATAGCCGCTTGAGAACAACCAGATCGTGGCCGATGCGACGAACGGAAGCGAGCCCTGGAATTCGCTCAAGCCCAACCGGCGCACCAGGGAAGGCAGGATCGCGAACATCACCGACTGGCCGGCGCCCATGCAGATGAGGCTGACGAACAGGATCGCGAGCGCGCGGTTGCGCTCCTCCGGCGTCGTCGTGTGCAGGAATGGCGGCTCGTGGCGCGCGAGATGCGGATCGGTCATGTGCGAGCGAAAGCACCCCATCATGGCGCGCGCGTCAAGCGTGGCATCTTACACGCATAGCGCGTATGCTTTGCGCAAACGGGAGGAAAAAATGAGATCGTGGTGTCTGTTCGTTACGGCGGCCGCCGCAGCGTTGATCGTCATGCCGGCTCAAGCCGATGTACAAATTTCCGCAAGTTCAACAGCACATGTGAGATGCAGCGGCAGCGTGTGTACACCCACGGCGAAGAACGCCGTCCTCAACGCCACCGATCTTGCCAGCATGCTGGCAGCATCCGACGTGAAGGTCGTGACCGGCAATGGAGCCGTGTCGATTTCCGTGTCGGCATCGTTTTCGTGGACGAGTACGCATCGCCTCACGCTCGATGCTCATGACGATGTGACGTTTGGCACGCCGGTGGTGGTGGCGGGCCAGGGCAGCGTCACGATCGTCACCAGTGACGGCGGTACGGGCGGTGATCTCATCTTTCTTGACGGCGGCAAACTCGATTTCTGGGACGCCGCCAGCAGTCTGGTCGTCAATGGCGCGAATTATACACTCGTGAGCGACATCGCCACCCTGGCGCGGAATATCAAGGCCGTTCCTTCGGAGAATTACGCGCTGGCAAAGGACTATGACGCGACGCCCGACGGCACCTACGCCGCTGCGCCGATCCTGGCGTTCGCGGGCACGTTCGAAGGGCTCGGCCACGCGATCTCCAACCTCACCGTTGCGCATGTGTCGGGCAAGGCCGTAAGGAACGTCGGACTCTTCGCGACCTCCAGCGGCACGATCCGCGACATCGGCCTGCTGAACGCCAACATCACCGTTGGTGCAAGACGCGGCAACAACTATGCCGGTGCTCTGGCCGGGCAGAACCTGGGCACCATCCTGCGCGCCTACACCACCAGCACGGTGGACTATACAGACTACGGCTCACACACGTCGCTGGGCGGCCTGGTCGCCGTCAACAAGGGCACGATCCTGCTTTCGCACTCCAACAGCACGGTGAGGCTCGGCGGCGGCTTGGTAGGAGAAAATTACGCGATGATCTCGCAATGCTACTCGTCCGGCGCAGTCAACGGCGATCCCAACTTTGCGACCTTCGGGGGTGGCCTTGCCGGCACGAACGGCGCGGGCGCCACGATCACGCTGTCGCATTCCAACGCGACGGTCAGCGGCGGCTTCGCGGCGGGCGGCCTGCTCGGATTCAACAACGGCATCGTGACGCTTTCCTTTGCCGAGGGTCATGTCAGTGGTCCGGACGCCGGCGGCCTGAGCGGCGGCGTTTCCCAATACTCCGGTGGTTCGATCTCGAACATCTATTCGACCGCGACCGTCACCGGAACCGGCCAGCACGACGTGATCGGCGGTTTGATCGGCGAAAGCGGCGAGCACACGGTCATATCGTTTGCCTATGCCACCGGCGCGCTTTCGAGCCAGCACGCGTTCGCGCTCGGCGGCGTCCTCGGCGCGGATTATGCGAGCCAACCCGCCACCTTCATGGATGCCTATTGGGACCTGACGACCTCCCGAGAGAGCGACACGTCGAAAGGCGACGGTACCGTGCCTAACAAGCCGGGCATCACAGGATTGACGGACAAGCAGCTCAAGGCCGCATTGCCGGATGGCTTCGATCCCACGATTTGGGGCCGGAAGAAGACCATCAACAATGGCTACCCCTATCTGCTGGCCAATCCGCCGCAGTGAGGTTCACGAATGCATCCGCTTGAAGCGGATTTGGGAGGTGTCGCTGCGGCCTTCTGAATCCACCACCGTCACATGCGCGATGCCTTCGCCTGACGGTGCGTAAAGCGCGGGCTGGAAGCGGTCGAACGAACCGACCAGCGTGCCGTTCACAAGCCAGGTGAGCGGGGCGCGGCCGCCATCGGCTTTGAGCACGATGGTCTTGTCCTTTGCATTAGCTTCCGGCAACGGCACGGTCGCGCCGTTGGGCGGAAACGCAATCGACGGCGGCGGCACGACGAGGACGGCGGCGGGTTTTGGCTCGGTCTCGCGTGAGAAGACGCGAAGTTGTGGCGGCAACTGGTCGTTGGTCGTCACCATGATCGCGCCCGCGGGAACGGACGGCGCGGCGCGTTTGTCAGGCGGCAAGAGATCGAACACCTTGAGCAGGATCGGCGCTGCGTTCTCGCGTCCGATATGACCGGGACGCGGCGTGCCATCGGCACGGCCGACCCAGACACCCACCGTATAGTCGTTGGAAAACCCGACCGACCACGCATCGCGGAAGCCATAGGACGTGCCGGTCTTGAAACCGACGGTGCGCTTGCGATCCAGCCCCTGCCCCATCGCCCAGCCCTCAGGCAGCGCCACGCCGTCGAGGATACCGCGCAGGTAATAGGACGCGACTGCTCCGAACAGACGATGCTTCGGCGCGTCCGGCGTACCGGCAAGCGTGCGCAGCGCCCGCACCTGGCCGCCTTCAGCGATGCCAGCATAAAGCATCGTGATGTCGCTCAGCGAAATGCCGAGACCACCGAGTGCCACCGGCAGGCTTGGCGCGTCATTGTGCGTTGGGAAGGCCAGATGCGCGCCGGCGTTCTGCAGCGTTAGGGTGAAGGCAAGCGGGCCGACGCGATCGAGCACCGTCACGGCCGGCACATTCAACGACATGCGCAACGCATCGCGCGCGGTGATCTCGCCCTGGAAGCCGCCATCGAAATCGCGCGGCGCGTAGTCGCCGAAATTGGCCGGCGCGTCCTCCATGCGCGAGAGCGGATGCAGGATGAGATCGTCGAAGGCTAGACCGTAAATGAAGGGCTTGAGCGCCGAACCCGGCGAACGTGCGCGGCGCGCGAGATCGATCTGTCCGGCACTACCCCAGTAATTCGTGCCGCCGACATAGGCCAGCACGTTGCGCGTCCGGTTCTCCACCGCGACGATGGCGAGCGTTGCGCCATCGTCGAAATAGCCTGCTTCCTGCACCGCCATCCGCTCGATCGCGCCCTGCAGCGAAGCATCGAGCGTGGTGACGATGCGCGACGATGTGGTCCTCACCACCAGCCGGTCGGCGAGATGCGGAGCCGCGAGCGGCATGAGCTGGCGCGCGAACGGCACACCTTCCTGCATCGCAAGCGATGCATCGGCGGCGGTGACGACGTGCTCGTCCACCATGCGGCGCAGGACCTTGTCGCGTCCCTTGAGCGCACGGACGGCGTGACGATCCGGCCGCTGCTTCACAGGCGATTGCGGCAGGGCCACCAGCAGCGCCGCCTGCGCCAGATCGATCTGGCTGGGCTCCTTGCCGAAATAGGAGAGCGAAGCCGCACGCACACCTTCGAGATTGCCGCCGAACGGGGCGAGCGTGAGATAGAGCGAGAGGATTTCCTCTTTCGAATACCGCTCCTCGAGCTGCACCGCGCGGATCATCTGGACGAGCTTCGCGCCGATCCCGCGCGGCCGCGGCTCCAGCAGACGCGCGACCTGCATGGTGAGCGTCGAGCCGCCGGAGACGATGTGACCGGCGCTCGCGTATTGCAGCACCGCGCGCCCCATCGCCAGGGGATCGACGCCGTGATGATTATCGAAGCGCCTGTCTTCATAGGCTTTCAGGAGCGCCAGATAGCGTGGGCTGACATCGCGAACGGTGGTTTTGATGCGCCAATAACCGTCTTTCGTCAGATAGGCGCGCAGCAACACGCCGTTCCTGTCCACCACCTCCGGCGAAAGATTGCGCGCACGCGTCATATCCGGCGGATTGGCAACATCCGCCGCCGCCACGGCGCAGACGATGCCGAAGAGCGTAAACGCGACCGTGATCACACGCCGGCGCTTCATTCTTCCCCCGTTTACGGGGGAGGTGCCGAGCGCAGCGAGGCGGAAGGGGGGCCCCTCCGTCTGCGCCGCTTCGCGACGCATCCACCTTCCCCGTAAACGGGGGAGGAAAAGTACAAAGCGCTTCATTTCCCTACGGCTTCACCGTCACGCTCCCAAGGCTCGTGCGGGCGATCACGCCGGGTGCGTACATGTCCTCGACCACGGCGGCCGGCATCACGAAGGTTCCCGTCGTCGTAGCGCGTGCGATATAGGCGATGCGGAACGTGGGCTGCGGTTCAGGTTTCTTGGGGTCGCTCGAATGGTATTCCGAGCCGATGCCGAAGGCGCCGACGTAACGGTCGTCCCGCTTGTCGGTCATCGACATCTCGTTGAGCGCGCCGCCGACCGGATAGGACTTGCCGTCGTCGCCGGAGAGCGTCTGCTCGATCTCGAGTCCCGCCGGCAACAGATCGATCGCACCCATCTGGTGATAGTAGTTGTTCGGCATCTGACCGTTCAGCACCACGATCACGCGGTCGTTCTGATGCAGGTTCGAAAGATCGGCCGGCGTGCCGCTCATCGTCCACACGCTCTTG
>Ga0105239_10002643_pt1 | contig 22626 bp, 24 predicted proteins | sample KBSC44metaG_FD_92761 | JGI IMG/M metagenome (GOLD analysis project Ga0105239, IMG submission 92761) | Corn rhizosphere microbial communities from Kellogg Biological Station, Michigan, USA - KBS C4-4 metaG | ecosystem: Host-associated > Plants > Roots > Rhizosphere > Soil | place: Michigan, USA... | reverse complement strand
TTCATCGTGAGACATGCGGAATGGCTGCGGAATCCCAAAGAGCCGCCGCTCGACGTCGCCTTGAAAGAGATTATTCCAGACGTGCAGTCGTCAAACGTAGCCTCGAGGTGAGACTGCGATACACCGAGTAGTTTGGCGTCGATCCTCTAACGCCAGCGCCAGACCACAGACCGATTGGAAGGATATCTTATTCGAACTCAGAGCGCTGCTCCACGAGCCGATCCGGTATCATCCAAACTTGGTTCAGCTACTAGGCATTCAATGGGGTCTCTCACCTATCTCGGACTCCACATATCCTGTGCTGATCATGGAATATGCATCACTCGGCACCTTCAAAACCCTTCAAGCATCCACCGAGCCACTTTCTTTTCCTGTCAAACAAAAACTCTGCTACGATGTTGGACGTGCATTGTCTGCGCTGCACGCAAGCGGAATCGTGCACGGAGATATGAAACATGAGAACGTTTTAATATTTCCTAGCAAGAAGCCCATCGATGGTATCCCATACACCGCGAAGCTGGCCGATTTTGGTGGTACGGTCATGGACATGACTGCAGCCGAGGTTCGGAAAATGGAGACATGGACTTGGCCTTTTCAGGCCCCTGAAATCACCGACGACAAGGCTTTGACCAGAAGCGGGATGATGCTCACAGATGTCTACTCTTTTGGACTCCTGGTGTGGAGGGCATTTCTAGATGGGGAGGGCTTTGTGTCGCTTCCTGGAGCCGCCCAGACTGCTTCAGACGAAGATAAACGTGGCATGATTGCCAGGAAGGCCTCCGACAACTTGACCAATACCGCAATTGTCGATATCTACGAATATGCTCGAGATCGGGGGCTTTCGCAAGCATGTATCGACATGATGATATATACCGTGCTCCACACCGTACAATTCAGACCTGAGGATCGTGATTTGGTGAAAGCGCAAACAGCATTGAGAGGCATCAGGTACGAAAAGGGTCAGCATCGATTAACCTTTATTGATCTATCACAGGCCAGGTCATGTTCCAGCTTTCTTGGATTTTGTTCACAAGAAGAATGAAGAACGGCAGGCAACTGAGGCCCGGGCACCACCAGTGAGATAGCACACATCCTTTCCTTTACTACCACCCTCCCGTTGGGCGACTGACTTCTAGAAGGGTCGTCATGGTATCTCTTGGGACAGTCTTCAACTCTACCTGGGTCGATCCGGACATGATGTAGATCTCCAGGACAATATGTATTGAGAAGCCTTTCTCGTGAGCAAGTTGGTGTACTAATGAGCGCTTAGGCCCGGCTATCGACCTCGACTGAATGAACCCAACCCGGAGGAGTTCATGTTTGAGCCCGAGGGCTTGAAGAGCATCTTAACATGGGAACAACAACGGCAAATGCTAGATGAAATGAAAAATGTTTCTAATAGCACTAACCAGGCCTCCGGTGGTCTAGTCGAAATGAAGAAGACCGTGGCTGCATTTTACGTATTTCAATGCTACCTCCTGGAGTTCGGTACAACATTCAACGCACAGGAGGCTGTGGCATGGCTTTTAAAGGCATCTTCGGATGACAACAGTCATGAAGATCAGGATTACCTCTCCCAAGCCTGGCTATGGCGCATCTCGCGCGCGCTTGGCCTCGAACCAAACATCTCAAATGATAGACTGCAGAGTCTATTGAGGCTTTCTGTTATACGCGGCCATCGAAGTTGCCTTCAGGATCTCATTGAGCTTGGGACTACAGGCTGCACCTCAGAACGCCAACAATGGTGGAATTCATTCGAACTGGTTCGCAATGTTCTTCAGTCTCAGATGGGCGCAGTCGGAATGGGTTATTTCTATTCAAACTTCATGACGAGGCCATGGAACACGGCCAATTTGAGCAACACCGCAGAACTGGATGAGGCAATTCGTGCAAGCCTCGGAAGCGACTATGATTCTTGTGTTGAGTCTTCACATTTGTCAGATCAGGACTCCTCAACTCAACAAGGGCGAGATAAGGACAAGACGGCCTTCGATCGCATCTACGTCAACCAGCGAGGTCACGGTCTGCTTCACTATACCTCCGCATCCGGTGCAACCAATGCCCTGCGACACCTGATCACAAAGTATGAATGTGATGTAAACCTTCCAAACCAACACGTCGACGAAACACCTCTGGTTTGCGCCTGCCAAGGAGGAAAGGTGGATTGCGCGTTGGTTTTACTCGAGAATGGTGCCGATCCCAACGGCTATCGATTCGGACAAGAAGGTCCATTGCATTGGCTATGCAGCTTCCGACCCATTGAGATGGAGAGTATCGCCTCGAGGCTGATCAGTGCAGGAGCTGATATTGAGCTAAGGTCAGGGGGGATGCGCCACGACGTTCGTGGCATCCGAGCCGACTGGCAGCGCATCTTTGAAATTCGTACTACACCGCTTGGCCGAGCTGTGCTGATGAACGACTTGAGTGCTGTGAAAGTGCTTCTGAAACTTGGCGCGAACCCGCTTACCAAGAACGCAAGCAAGCATCGTGGCGAGTGGGAAGGTATGCAAAACTCTTCCAAAATGATCGATGTGTCTTCTCCCTTCGAACTCGCAGCTGTTTTGACTCTACCAGCCATCCTGACTGAATTCATCAAGCATATCGATGGTCCGAGTGGAACTCCGAGGCTGAAGCTCCTTGATGAGGGGTCGATGCTTGATCTTGCACACGCAAAGAAAGTCACATATTTCGATCCAATCTCATTACAGAGTCGCCTTGTTCGTTGTGGTAGAACCTACAAGAGTGACATGCGACATACTCTCGGCCTCCTGCGCGGGCGTGATCAGCAAGTTCGAGGAAGTTCAGGTGACGCCTTGCAGGAAGGACGAAGCAGGGTATTATGCAAGGAAGTCGCACTCGGCAATATAGACATCGTGGAATCACTTCTCGGGCTAGGGTACAGCTCCAGTGGGACTCGGGAGTTCCGACCGCTGGAGAAGGCTGTGGAGACCAATCATGAGGAGATATTCAAGATCTTGGTGCGTTACAAGGCAGAGATGACCATCACTCGAATGACGCCCACCGGTGAAATTTCCCTGCTTCACATCTGCGCGTCGCGGCCGAAACACTCGCGGCCGGGACGAGCTATTGCCGATGCACTTATTGCCGCCGGAGTTCCCATTGAGAGCGTGGATCCACGGAGTCAAACGCCACTTGCGATGGCCATCATGAATCAGAACTTTGATGTCGCGCAAGCATTACTGGAACATGGTGCAAATGTTGACGCAACCTATCCGCTCCCGTTCAACACTCTCAATGGAACAGAAACGAAGCGCGTCGGCGTTCTCCTTGAAGTACTGTCCCAGCATACGATGCGAACACTCGAATCAGTCAAATTTCTCTTTGGGAAGAGGGAAGGCGGCCCAAAGCAGCGACCCGCTTTCCACATCGACCCTGCCAACAGGTTTTCCATCCTCCATCTTCTTGCTGGGAGCCCTCAATTTACACAGATTGCTCAGATCACACCTAAGATCCTCAATCTCTGTCTCGAGACCTACGCCGAGCCAGATCTAATCAATTATAGGCATCCAATCTTGGGTACAGCCTTGTACTACGCCGCGATGTGTGGACACAAGACGATGGTGGAGCTGCTTCTACAACACGGCGCCGATGAGACACATAATTCTGGGCCAAATGTCGATGGTTCAGTGCAGACACTGCTCCGATCGAGAGAGTCATGGACACCACTGTGGGCAGCGATACTGAGGTTTGAGGACGAGCTGAACAAGGGCGCACATTTCCCGCCTGAGGGGCCACCTGGTGCCTGGCTCCATTCCAATTCGATCCAGAACTTGGAGAAGATACTCGGGCTTTTGTCTGGAAGGAACCACGACGCGCTGGCTGAGCAAGCCGTAGCCAAGCTGCGAAAGAGGAAGCAGGCTCTGGTAGCTGAAGCATCTGCTTGGCAGAAGGACCAGTTACACAAAAGAAGGGAGTTCAAGGCAAGCCGGGACGAAGCTCCTATCGACCTTGGAATTCTTTCCGGCGACGGCAGTAAGCGCGACGAGGAGAAAATCCGCGAGATTCGCTCGGGCCCAGAGCAAGAGTGGAAGACGGGTGGGCTTGAGTACCTCCTCGACAGCCTGTCCCTCTCACAATAATGATCCACGACGTCGGCGGTATTGGCTAAGAGTACGAGGCATAGAACGGCGATATAATACGAGAGCTGCTTGTCATCCATCTCTTTGAAATTTATTTTGCCTCTATTGTACACGTATCTTACACCACCCCATGCCCCAGTACATAACTCATCCCCCCTTGCGCTGCAGTGTATTTTTTAACCACGTACTGGTAGTACTAGTACATTGGACAAGATTATTAGCTCATCCATCGAAACGGCGCAAGTTCTTGACTTCATTCTGATGTGCCGTTGTCAAGACCCCTCTCTAATCTTCACGAACTCGGTAATCCCACATTTGCGGACTTTGAAACTGTCACCAATTTCCACTATCAGGTTTTCTTTGCTTGTGGATCGATTGATAGCGGTATGCAGTTGCAGCCTTGCTATATTTCTTTCATAAAGGCTTCTGGCTTGGTGGGGAAATGATCGCTGATCACGACCTTGCGCTGCTCGCCGCACATTATCGGGATGAACCCTTTTGCACAATTTCATCCGGACGAACACAAGATGAAGGTTGGCTGCGGGTAGTAATGGGGGGAAGACACTCAGGATCATAGTCCTCCAGCTTCAAGCCGTCAAAGTGATTCAGTGTCGTCCTCAGGACGACGACCAAGCGCTCCTTAGCCTCCGTCAAAGAACAAGAGTTGTCGAACCCGCAGGCCGTTCTGCCACCAGCAGGGAACGTCGTGCCGCCCAAGAAGTTCGCACAGCTTTGCTCGTTGAGACGACTCAAAGGCCAATAGCCTTGCAACTGAAGCCACTGCATGAGAAGCAACAAGCGCACCTCTCGCGTGCAAAAGTAATCGTGGAAGTCGCTGCAACCGCAGTTGCCGCATTTTTTGGTCGCCAAGGGCTTGTTGAGAAAACACTGCCCGCAGACTTTGTCGCGTTTGCTGACGTGGCGTTGGTCGTGCGCGCTAACTTCGTCGATAACAATTTCAATCTCTCGCTGCACTTTGTGCTTGATCGACTGGTAGAGATCTCTCATATCATCTGCAGGGATGATTAGTATATCCTGGTGGAATAGTTAATAGTCCTGGGCGCGGCATACCTTTCAACTCGGAGGGCATGGGGTGCACTTCCCAAGCCTTCCATTCTGAAGGTGACAGCGCTCGTGCCAAGTAGAGGCTCACCAGCTGAAAACGATCGCGGAGATGAAATACGAAGGTCACCCACATGAGCGTTTGGAGCTCGCTGCTAGAAAGATCAGACAGCCCACATGCATCCAGCCATGCCCTGACATGGACGGATAGAGCCAAGCTGCAGCCGTAGAAATTGCACAGGTCGGCCACGAGGCGAAACTCTTCGATTGAGGTTGGTGGTTCCACCGGGAGATAGTGCAGGATCCGGCATATTAGGTACAAAGTATCTGCATGCTCTTCGTTGATCTGCTTGACTGGTGGCTGTTCCCGATTTGGTTGGTTCACTCCCTCAGAGAATGCGTTGCATTGCAGTAATTTTTCAAAGAATGGACAGGCCAAGCTGAGGACTCTCGACGAGACTAACAGGTCCCGTTGCCCAACAGTGAGGATGAGGTCGCCTTTGGGGTCAAGTTCTTCCTTTGTATTGACAGATATATCAACAAGATCTCCTTGAGGATCCGGAGCCAGTGGATTCCTCATGGTGGAGAGTTAGACATAATTAAAAGAAGGGAAGCGAGCGAGTGAGGATGCAGATCTTTTCGCTTGACGTTTGTCTACTTGTAAATCATGCCTGACGAGGTGTTCAATGGAATCTGAAACATATGTGATGTCATCCTGGCTTTGATGCTGGTTGAGGGAGAGAGGAAAGGGGTGAACCAAGAGGACTGATCCGTAGAAACGGGCTATTACTGATTAGGTATAGTGTATTTCTACGGAGGATTATTCAGATATCGTCGTGCCTCCTCACCTCCTGGTAATGTGTTTATCAATGACAGGACACCCCCAGGAACGAGACTCCTCGGTAGGGAAGACCCGGTACCACTAGACCTTGTGTAGCAAACGGGTTCTTCAGACCTCTCATTGAAAACTCCAATCATCAGCTTCTATTGACCCAACGCTAGATCCGTGGCCAGCAGGTCCCCTTGCATCAAGCATCCCTGCGCATTACCCATCTTTGACACATCATTGGCGGAGTGAAACACCTCTAGAACACTGCCAGAGGACTGCCAGCTGTCCCAGCCTCCAACTTTTGTCCCGCACCCTTTGTCTCTGGCAATGTTGCCTGGATGTACCTTGAGTGCCTTGACGATAAGTCTCACGCTGCATTGTCCACGGGTATCCATCCCTCGCGTTTTGGTGAAAGTGGCTGGGATTGCACCTGCATCTATCCAGACATGGACTTTTCTAGTTCGCCGTGTCAAACATCAAAGACTTCTTCAGTGTGTGGTGAATCTGCTACCTAAGGTAATCATCAAGTCATTGAAACATTGTAGGCCGACTGTTTCATTGTTCATTGCGCTGCTCGTTGCCTGGCCATCTCATTCTTGACATATATACGCCTATTCGCGTGAGAGTGACCGCCTGGTCGACCACCTGCGTTGCCCCGCCTCGACCTCTGACCTCTGAACTCTGACCACTTCACAGCCTTTCTTCCATGTGTCTTCACCCTGACACTTATTCATTCCTTAAATTATGGCTGCCATGATGGCTGCTGCGCCATTTGACCATCTTTATGCAGAGGACCCGAACGGAGACACACACTCGTTGATGGAGGCATCGATAGAGGACTTCGAAGACCAGGAGCGACGATCACCCCTCTTTCCAGCATTCAAATCAGAGCATGAAGATAGTGAAATCGACGACAGATCGAGTACGGGGTTGCCATGGTCACCTCCTGGCTTTCGGCATCGAAATACGAGTGTGACTGGCTGGTATCGGCAGGATCCTTACGTGAAATATTCTTTGCGACCTTCAATGAGTCCTTCACGGTCAAGGCAGACAAGTCCCGAAATCTTTCAGGATGCGAATGAGGGGGATCCAGATATCACCATTGCGGTGAATACTCCATTGCCTGCGGGTACAGACTCGCCCAAGAGAGATCGCTCGCCCGAGGTAGAGCCTCAGCGCATTCAAGAAAACACCTGGGGTCAGCCTGACATGTCGCCAGAGGAGACTCAGAACAATTGTAAGGCTCTTGATAATTGCTGAGCGACAATTGGTTGCTAACCTCTCATGCGCAGATATACGACTCCAAGTTCGTGCCGAAGTCCAACATCGCGAACCTATCATGGCCCTTGTGAATCTCATCCAACAAACTGCCGGTGCGCTGACTAGATCCAAATCCACTTTTCTGTTCTACACCGGCGTTACCTTGCTCACGGCGCTGCTGTTGAGAATGATATCTGTGCCACCAACTCCTCCTCCCGTACCTGACTTGGTCAAGCTGTCGACTCTAGCTAAGTCCTTTGAGCCTTTAATATTCTATTCAGAAAATGGCTATACTCAGATCACCGCGTTGCAAGAGACAAGCGTGGCAGTCTGGGATCTTGGAGAATCTGTTAGAAGCGCTAACATGACCTCTGCTCCATTGATTGTGGCCTCCTTGGATGAGCTGTCCGATAACTTGCAAAAGCTTGGTCTCGAATTGACCAGGTTCTTTGCCGATGTCGATTCAGACGTCGACAGTATCTTGATTGTCATGGATTGGGCCAAGAGGGAGCTCGAAGGCGTCACATCTACTCAAGGGACGTCAATTACGGGAGTGGTGTTTGATCGTCTTCATGGTCTGTTGAATCGAGGCGGCTTACTTGAGTCACCCACTGGACCCACCGCATTGGGCAAACAGCTAACTAGTCTCTTTGGATCAACATCGCCTCAGAGAACCCGAGCGACACTGACCAGGACATTCCACGAATTTCTGAACGTGCTCGAAGAGTCGATTAGCAACGAGCTGACTCATTCGGCCGCATTGTTCTCGCTATTCGAAGCTATCGACAGACAATTTTTGACTTTGCAGAGAACCGTTGTTCGGGAGACAGATACTCAGGAGAAACTTGAGAATGACCTCTTGTCCTCACTGTGGACTAAAGTTATTGGGGCGAATGCTGCCACTTTGCGCAAGTACGAAAAGAACAAACAGCTCTTGTCCAGCTTGCGTTCGAGAACAGTCAACAACAAGCACTTACTCATGGAACATCACGGACGGTTGCAGACACTCAAGGTGAATTTGGAATCATTGCGGAGGAAGCTGGTCAGCCCTTTGGTGAGGAGGAATGACTCGGTGACGATCGACAATGGTAGTGCGATCGACCAGCAGATCAAGGGACTGGAAGGCACATATTTCTATTTGAAAGATGTTCGAGAGAAACAGAAGAGCAAGCTGATGGAAATGGTTTACGGGGCACGAGCTGGTCGCACAAGACTTGTTGCAAATAGTGGACTGGAGGGCATGGGAATCGACTCACAATAGCTCTGAAGCGAGTGAAGAGTCGCGGTTGAGGAATTCCAGCAGGGCTCTATTGGGCGGATGCGTTTGTATCATATTGACACGAGTCAACAGTTGTATTTCCCTTTTAGAACTTTGAAAATCAATAGCTTTAACAGATTTACTCGTTCAGATGTTCTCCAGTGAGCTCGAATCTTTTTTTTTGGAATATCAATTCGGATTTAACCACCAAGCCTCAAATTTAAAGTCCGACCCCGCGATTCGTCGCGAACTTTTATTTTTCAAGTTCAGCACCACAACTATTCTATGGGTAAGATTCACTGCAGACGACAAGCAGACACCACTTTAATGATTAGTTGAGCGTGTACCTGGCATCTGCCATTCTCTCGCACGCTTCTCCTAGTTAAGTTTCAAACTCATTTTCAAGCTTTTCGACCTCTCTTCTCGGTGTGAGTCAATCAGGATATCACCAATGCGGGCTGACGACCGGACGACACTCTAAACAAGATGCCCTCATTCACGACCGCCCTTCCTTTCTCACCTGCCGAGCTCGCATACCTCCATACCTCCCTCTCCTCCATTCCTCCATTAAGGCCAGATGCGCGTCAATTGGCCACCGATTTCCGCCCCCTCCGCGCGGAAACAGGCATCCTACCATCGGTCAATGGCAGTGCGCATGTTGGATTTAGCGATGGGAGGGAGGCCATAGTTGGAGTGAAACTGGAAGTTGAGAAGACAACGGGAACTAGTCGAATGCCAGAAACAGATGAAGACGCCATGGATGTGGACACGGACGAGCCAACACAGCCTCACAGACAAGCCAAAGGGGCTTCCGAATGGGTGACGCTCACATTGACGCTCCCTGGTTTGCGAGATGATGATACCAATATGATGTTCTTGGAGGAGATGCTTCGTGAGCCTCTTGTGGTGGCGTCAACTTCAGCAGATCAGAAAGACAAGCCCTCGCCCACTCTACTTGATACCCTCGTCATCAATAGCCGATGGCACTGGCATATCTACATAGATGCCCTCTTGATTTCCCCGAATGGACTGGCCAGCTATCCCCTGCCTCTGCTAAGTATGGCAACACACCTTGCGTTGCGGGACACTCGGATTCCAAAGCTGAAAAGCGAAGGGGAAGAAGATCCCATTGCGGACGACGACTGGATGGCCAGCACATACTTATATCCCCGAAGTGTGACTTCAACTGCGCGACCTCCTGTGACTCTGCTAGTCGTTGTTGTGGGCGAAAGCGTCATCTTTGACCCTAGTAGGGAAGAGCTAGCTGTTGCAGACAGTGTAATTGCGGTCAGTGTTGGGAGTGGTGGTGACGAGGATGCCGATGGCATGAAACTACTGGCAATCCGCATGATCGATACACCTGCGAGAGATACCATGAAGGGTGTCCCCCAGTCAGGCGAAGCTCCAGAGGGAGCTGATGTTCCCGGTGTCTGGAAACCTAGGTTGGGCGGTATCAAGAGGAGCACCCTCAAGACTGTGGTCCAGGCCGTTTTTGCTGGCGGTGTTGCTCGTGATGTCTTGACTGGACTTGATGGCTTTTTGAGTGTTGAGGGCTGAATGCTACGGTAACAGTTCAAACTTACTCGCCTCTAATCAATGGTCGCCAGCTGACTAGACTCTTACTGCCCGATAACTTGCTCTAATACAACGCGCCCGTCCACTTCAAATGTGAGCTACAGTACCGCCATATGGGCAAATGAGAAGTCCGTGGAATTGCCGACTCCTGACAAGCTTCACAGCTACACTCCATGTCAGAATTATATGCCAAGAGCTTATCACTGTGATAGCTCTGGTCCTTGGAATGAGGGCCATATCAGACAGATGCTGGGAACTCGAAATGAAATTCAGATTTCAATCCTACACACACAACTCGGTCGTCACTGGGATTGTCTGCACAATGTCAATGCAGCAAATACACCTGGCAACACAGAATTCCAAGCTACAAAGGGCAGTTTTCAGCAGGAGGCCAACACTACGACGCACTATCTAACACATTGACCCACGACCTGGACCTCCCCACAGTCGCCACCCACGCTTCATGGTCGACAGCATCACCTTCATTACTAGCACATAATGTGGACATTCGAGTCACAAACTCTCCCTGACATCCATCCTCCCATCTGCAATCTCAAGCCCTCTCGATCCCCAAGGAATCATACTGCCCACCACGGCCCTCAGCAGTCGCCGTCCTCTGAGTATTCGGGTCCCCACCTCCCTTCATCAACCCCGGATTTGGATCGGTGTTCTGACCCTCGAACGCCCGCTCGGCCAGACGGCCAGGGTTATGCACGCCACCGACATCGCCCGTAAACGTCTTGGTCTGCAGGATGCTGTTCGACACGTCCGCGTCGTCTAGGTGCTCGCCCTTTGGCTTGAATGTGCCCTCTGGCAGTGCCGAGCCCGTCACGATGCCCGTGTACATCGGTGCGGCGTCCACGTGTGGCCGCACGCCTGTGCCTGCTACCGGTCCTGTCCCTCCTCCTGACGATGGCTCTGCCGCCATCGAGCCAGATCCCCTAGCAATGTCACCGCCACTGCTGTCCCCGAAACCCGCACTAGTGGACCTAACATTTGAATCCGCCTTATCCCCTCCACCAGAGGATAGACCACTCGCCCCAAAGTCTAAGTCTCCAGCCTTAACCACACCCGCAGCACTTCCTGTCCCAGCACTCGCATTGGCACTCGCACTCGGCCCACCGACATACCCCTGAAGCGAATGCCTGCCCTCAAAATCTGGCTGTCCCAGCGCGTCGAGCTTCAAGCCCGTCACGCCCCTCTCATCGGGGCCCGCCGCCTGGATATCCTGCTGCTCGCTCACAGTGCCGTTGGGGGCCGCGTGCAGTGCCGTTGCGCCGGACGTGTCTGTCGTGGCCAGTGTCGAGTGGCTGCCTTGGACACCCAGGGCTTCCGCGTGCTTGTTTTCCGCGAAGGCCCCTGATGACTGCAGCGATTCCGCCGCGAGGGAGTCGGCCGCGATGGGCCCGGGGGGCTTCGCGGCCTACGTTGGATGGGGAAGGGGCGCGTGAGTTCGTGGCGGATGACATTCTTGGTTGGGCTTGGCTTTGTGTTCTGGTTTCTAGGTTGGAGGCGAGGTGAGCAGATGGTTGGTTGGTTGGTTGGTTGGTTGGTTGGTTGGTTGGTTGGTTGTCGTGTGTATGTACTTGGTTTTGCTTGATTAAAGCGTGGAAAGTTAAAGTCAGGATATAGGATCCTACACTGGCGAGACTCGGATCAGATCAGTTGCGTGCTATTCCTTTTCACTTCTAGGGGAGCTATGGCTTCGAGGGAATGGGGAAACCAGTAATAAGAAATATCGTCGTGGAACACCAAAGGTCGTGGTGGGTGGTGATAGAGAGTAAATTCTCTTCTTCTTCTTCTTCTTCTTCTTCTTCTCCTCCTCCTCCTCCTCCTCCTCCTTAGAATTACTTTAGTGATATATAAACTCCCTTACTATAGGGAGATACGAGACAAGAGACAAGAGAGGAAGAGGAGGAGGAGGAAGTCCAAGCAAGGTATGAATGACTACCCAGGATAAATAGCTTCTTTCAAAGATCCAACGTTGCCCCCCAAGGGACTCGCTCAATGTGCAGTGATGAAACAGGTCGCGTGGCGGGTCCCAGGGGTTTGCTTTGCTTTGCATCATCAATGATCGCATGCGTCTCCAGGCTCCCCAGTTTTTCAGCATCGATAACGAGTGACATCATGCATGGATATTGGATATCAGAATTGCGCAACTTGAGGCATTGGTAGAAAACCTTGTTTCGTTCGTGCCGTCCGCTGCCAACCATGCCAACTGCTTGGTGTTAGTCACCTGCAAGGTATAATATCTAAGTTAGCTGTAGACAGTAGATCAAAATTTCATGATTCGTGAAAGCTTAGATACTAAAATGGATGGCGCCCAGGATCGTCTTGGAATATCTTCGAGAACGTAGATGCAGTTGCATACCTCATCGAGTATATCTATTCTGTTGCTTTGGGGATGGGAGAGGGGAGCAAAGTAGTTCCAAGGATCTAATAACCATCCCCAAGACCTGAAATCTGAAATCTGGTGTTTCTTTTGCAAAGGCCCATCACGCTACACCGGCTGGACACTTCCTTCCCTTCCAAATCACCAAAAAGAGGCATTAATCGAAGTGCCCGTGACACAAAAAAAAGTATCAACCTGGTATCATGCTTGAAGTGGAGAAAAGCGGGTTGAGCAATTCCCCTCACAAAAGTTCAACAATGGTTCCACACCCATTATTTGACCTAGTTGAGGAATTTGCGAGCGAATGTTGGTAGCACGAAGCTCGCTCGGTGAACTTCCTTGTTGTAGTATCGACATAGCTTCTCCTCTTCTTCTGGGCTCCAGCTACGTAGTGGCTCCTTGACGTTTCGGGTGGCATCCTTGCAGCAGACCATGAAACCAATTTGGCCAGAAGGATAGGTAGGAATGGTAGTGTAAGCATATTCCACAACGGGGAAGATCTCCTTGCAATCTTTCTTGAGCTTGGTGATGAGTGGTAGGTGAAGCCATTGGTTCTCGGCTGGAACACGAAACAAAGTCAGTAAATGCTCATTCAATATCATATTTGTGAACGTAAGGGGTGGGGCAAAAGATGCTCCGGGGCCATGGTGGTAGGGGAGATGGGAGCGCACAACCTTGGGTAGTAATAACACCACCCTCCTTCAAAGCTCCAAAGAGAAGCTCAAAATAAGGTTTCTGAAACAAAGACTCTGCAGGCCCCTCTGGGTCGCTGCTGTCGGTGATGATAACGTCAAATTCATTTTTGCGGTCTGCGAGAAACTTGAAACCATCTCCGATATGGACCTCGACTGCGGGATGTTGATATCCAATGGACATTCCCGGTAGGTATTTCTTGCTGACTCGAATGACGGCTTCGTCAATGTCACAAAGGATGGCCTTCTCGACAGACTCATGCTTGACCACTTCACGAAGGACACCGCCATCACCGCCTCCAATGACCAAGACGGACTTGGGGTTTGGGTGAGAGTTCATGGCCAGATGTGTGATCATCTCTTGATAGGAGAACTCGTCTCGCTCAGTGCATTGGATCACATTGTCCAGGACGAGAACGGTCCCATGGTCGCTGCTCTCGAAGACTAGGACGTCTTGATACTTTGATTTTTCGTGGTGGAGGACTTGGTTGACCTTGAGGATCATTGCCTGGCCTGGCCACATGTCGGAGATTTCTCTGAACCAGCCATCTGCGCATGTGAGTTAGCCAGAGTTGTTTCGGGGAGAGGAAAGGCGGTTCGTGTCGTACCTTTGATGGTGGGATGGGTGATTTCAGACATGTTGGAATGGGATAAACGAGGGCGATGGTGAATGAAGCGAATGCAAGGCGGAAGAGTGGTCGGTGGCCTTTTATTAAAGAGTCGAAGACGGAAGGAGAAAGGAAAGATCTTGGGAGGCAGGATGGACTGTGGAGGAATAAGAATGGGAAGGTCGAATGAAGTCGGTTACTGGTAAAGGAAGTTGAAATGGAAGAACAGTAAGTAACTTGACCCGAATTGGGCAGCAACCAAATCCAGGTTCACGATCAGGAATCAGGAATCAGGAACCACGTCGTGTGACGGTAGCATGCCGCCTCTTGTTTTTCTTCCTTTGCCTAATGTAGGGACCCTCAAACTACTCCTGCGACTACTGCGACTCTCTTTGGCACTTTCGCTAAACGCTCGGACGCCAACAGCCATTTGCGGCGATTCAAAAAATTTGTTTTTCGAGCGGGGCAATTTTCTTCGCATTGAGGGGAAACTGGGAATGGGCAAACACTGCTGCGTACTATTCGCTCTCTCCCGCCGCACAATGTTACACTGGCTGCCTCAGACAATATCCCGGGAGTGCAACTGATTGTCCAGATTTTACCGCTGGTATTTGCTTGGTTGACCTTCCGCCGAGTTCCGTTTGGCATCGTACCCCACGGTCAATATTGATATTCGTAACGTGTGAAAATATATTTTGTGCGTGTGCGTGCCCGTACCCGTGCCCTCCTGGGTGTTCTCGCCGCGAATAAATCCTGACTCTAGTGGCCAAGTCCGCGCTGTGGAAAGGAATGCTTCTCATACTAAGTCGAGAGAATTCATTCGCCATAGAGATTCCACATCAGAGCTCTCCGCAGGACGACAGAAGCGTTGAAGAACCCACCAGGCAGCGTGCTACATGTGCCATCCCTCCTGCACACCACGATGTTTTAACCCGTTGTCTGACAATATCAATACACGGTGTATTTCCTTGATATAGTTGCATCACCGTCACTCCTTTCTGCCATGTAGGTGCTATGGTCGTGGGAAATGACAAACATCTAGCATAAAGAATTTGTCATTTCAATGTAAAGGGGTGCATGCTTTGGTTCCTAAGGGCGTTCGGGCAGATCACGGCCACCTCTTCGTCAAACGACCATCGAAGCCATTTTCCAAGTAAAATGAGGGTATCCCTCAGTGCTGGAGCTCCATGATGATGTCGAACTCCTGAGATTGTGGTTCTTCTAGCAAGTTAGATATGGCGCAAACGGGGCCTGGGACAGGTGAATGTGTGACAGGATGCAGACCAAAGTCGACTGAGCAGCGATGACTATCGTCCCTTATACGGATAGATGGGATGTCATGATTTCTGTATGACAAAGAGGCGATACATGATCTTGAACTCAGCACTGAGTGAATGTTCCCAATCTGCATCTTCTCAAATGTCTGCAAGACATAGTCCAAATATGCTTGGACCGACAGAGAGAATCAGGCATGTAGCGCAAGACGATAGATTGTCTTGCAACTATGGCATTGGCAAATCTGTACAACGAGGGACCAGATACGAGGGTGCCCGAACTCGAACTCGTCAATTCTCCCCTCTTGTCAAACCCCTTGACAGCTGGACAGTCTGCTGGCTAGTTGAGGCCCGAAGCTAATTTCGGAAGGACTCCACACATTGTGCAGTAAGGCTGTAAATAACACCTCGAGGACACCATCTCACCTTATTCAGCACACAGGGCCCATCGATTCCTTACTATCCGACAGCTGCACTGCCGCCACTTCCATCAGGCCTCCATTTCAGAAAAATTTCGAGGTTCTTGGTATTTAATCTCAAAGTATTTCAAGATGGTTAAGCGTGATATGCTTGAACAAGTAATGGGAACGGGGCGCCGCCGCCGCCGCAAGTAAGATCAAGGTCAATCAATACTCTTGTCATCAGGAAGAGGAATCCCGGCGTCAGCATTTACCGCAGTGGAAGGATTCAGAGTTGCGAATAGTACCATTCAACCGAGAAACATTTGGTAAGAATAGAGAAATTGAGCCGAATGTACCACGATGGTATACCTAGGTACTTACATGGTATCTTGTAGGGAGTCTTGGTGGATGTGATCATTGCACAAGCTGTCCTCCTGGTTGTATCTTGGGCGCCAATCGTCATCGGGCTCACGGAATATTTGTTTCTCCGCACTTCAAAGTTGGAGCAATCGGGTGGCTCAACGCCACTATCGCATTGCCCTATCGATGTGGCTTCGGCTTGCGGTGTGGCTGGTTAGCTTGCGACGCATGTGAGTCTGAACCAGGGGAGTCTAGGGAGTCAGGAGCAGGGAGGACTCTGTGTTACAAGATTGTCTCCGTAAGGAATACGGAGGATTTGGTACGGATAAAAAATATCCGTAGTGCTCCCTACTCCCTCCTCCTGAGTCCTGCTCGTATGTTACCGACATTCTTGGTGGCGGTTTCACTGCGGCTTGCCTGAGGCTGTAGTGTGCGTGACCAGGGGAAGGGGGTGACAAAGGGGAGGAGGGAGGGAAAAGGGGAATTGCACGGAAATCCGGGTTTGAGGCTTCGCCAAGGCACGTGGTGCAGCTGGGATCAATATTTCTCCGATGCGAGGTACTCGTCATCAGGCCTTCCCCAGCCTTGAGATAAGGTAGACAAGGTTTCCCAGTGAGCGCAGCGCCACGAGGATAAGGATGAGGTACTCGTATACAGCATAATCATGTCACTGGGAAACGCAATCCATTAGCCAGAGAAACCTTCTGGATACCGAGGCTGGAAAGTTTGTGAGTACTGCGTAGTGAGAGCAGGAATTAGTATACTCCAAACTTGGTAGGTATACTCCGTACTACGCATTGGCTGTCGCAATAAACGAGGGGTCCAGGATTACGACTGGGTGTTTAGTGTGAAGCTTAAAACAATGGGCGCCAAAGGAACTTTTACCAGAGAATTGTGATTCTTGGGGTTGGGTCACATCCTCAGTTACTCACAGTGTGAGCGCTATTGTGCGATCGATCCACCAATCCCCGAGATACAATCCAACTTCGCCGTCGCTTACACGGGAAGCGGGGATTTCTCTTGGATGGCTAGCTTAGGCACGGTTACAGGTGACAGATGAAGATATTATTGGTAACCAATGGGTCCTGGAGTCCCAGGCTCGAGCGTTTCGGAGCATTCGACCTGTCGAAACCTCGCGAGTTTGACACTCGCATGCGAAAAGGAACTACTGGCGCTGGTGTTTGTGATTACTCGTCCTGGCGAGATAGGGATACTCTCTATTCTCTGCCAAGGTCTGTGAGCAGTTCCCTTGTCCCCGTACCCGTACCCACACCCGCACCCATGAGTCTGACACCTTGCAAATTTTAGGTGTCAGTTGACTAACTGATGTACCAATCTCCCATCCCATCCATCATACAGAAAACCGGGGATTCATGGTGGCCTCTGCTTATGATGGGCGATGTTTTGATGACGAACTCCCTCCTCCCAACCCACTCTCAATGGCACGATCGTCAACAATTTCATTTCGGGTGGCTGAGCACCCACTGATCAAACTCAATAACTCAATCAATTAGAATTCGCCCTGCCACGCTTGATACTCTCAATGTGGCGTAGCTCGACTCTTAAGCTTCAACAAGCGTTTCACCTCTTCCCAAGCTCGCGCCATCCCTGCCATCCCCTCGAAAAATAGCAAGATTTCCTTTGGCAGGGCAACACCCTAATCCATTCGCTCCACCACTCACAACCCGATCGGCAGGTCATCCTGGTCCGTCTCAGGCCTCGTTCAGTCTCTCCTGGCCTTGCAGCCGTTTGTGGGCGATGGGGACTTTCGCTAGAATCCAGCTGCTAGCTGCAGGAAATTACGGAGCCGAGCACCGCTGTCTATCCACATGAATGAGGCCATTGTCCCCGCTCACAACGGGTTATGGAGAAAAGAACTGCATGTCTGAGCCCGTACGACGACTGAAAAATGAGCACACGGCGATCTTTGCACTCGTAGGTCGGCGAGCTAAACAAAGAGCCCGAAATTTCCCCTATTTCATATGGCCCAGTCGGCGCCATGCAAGGCCACGGCTTTCAATCCATCAGGAACAAGCTGACACTTCATTCAATCGCTGACGTGTGGCACTAGTTAGTGTATAGCAAGGCCGGGATCGCAAAAGCCAAAAATCCTGTCAGATTAGCGGATCAATAGGATTGACCATTCACGGGCCGCCTACCATGATCGAAACGACAAAAGGTTTGAGAACTCAATTCATGGACGCTCAGACCCAGGATGGCTGGGCCTTACAATCTGGAAGACGTCCACACATTAAAGCACGCTCACGCCTCGCCTTGCACGCTCTGATCCTTCAGTTGTTCTCGACCATCATTCTCTCGTTTCAATTCTACCATGGCTTTCACACGCCTTACCAAGGCTCTTACAGCCTTGTCACTCGCTTTGTCTTCTTTCCAAGTCGTTGCCGGTTCGGCTTCCAGCACTACATATAATTCAGCTTGTGGCACCACCACAGGCCATAAATCCTTTACCATCGATGTCACCTGGGGCGCCAGTGACGGCAACAAGGCTTTCTCCAGGAATGCTTTCCTCATTAATGGTACCCTCCCAGGCCCACCTCTTCACCTGAAGGTCGGCGACGTCGTCGACTTCACCGTCATCAACAACAGCCCCGATGTGACCGGCGTCCACTTCCACGGTATTCGACAACTCAGCACTCCATGGGCTGACGGCGTCCCCGGTGTCTCTCAGACAGTCATCAAGGCAGGAACCACGTATACATACACCTGGGAAGCCGATGCCTCTGGAACCTACTTCTATCATGCCCATTACAAGGGACAGATGATGGACGGTCTCTTCGGTGCCATTATAATCGCACCCGCTGACAATGCCGATACTCCTTTTGGCCAGATTGGTGATGCTCAGCAAGTCAAGGCTGCTGCAGAAAAAGTCACTCCCGTCTTCGCCTCAGACTGGAACCGCTTCTCCTTCGACGAGTTCTTCCAGATTGAGCAAGAGGCCAACATCGACTGGGCTTGCACCGACTCCATCACGTTGAACGGCTTCGGTTCCCAACTCTGCCCCAGCCTTGATTTCCTCACTGCCAACGCGGCGCCTCCCGCAATCAAAATCTTGAACGGAACCGCGCTGACCGCCAAGGGATGTATCCCCCCCAGCAACGCTGTTATCCAGGGACCGCAGTTCCAACGCAACTTGGCCGCTCTCCCCCCTGGAGCCTACGACGTCTGCACGCCATTCACCGGCCAAAACTTCACTTTGCAGGTCGACCCCAAGGACGGCTGGGCTGCCATGTCGTTCATTAGCCCTGCCAGCTTTGCCATCTTCACCATTGCAATCGACAACCACAAGCTATACATCTATGAGTACAACGGTAACTACATCCAACCCCAGGTTGTGGACAGATTCACTCTCGCCAATGGTGACCGCGTCTCCTTCCTGGTCAAGCTCGACCAGAAACCCGCTGACTACATCATCCGTGTCGCCAACGCCGGCATCAATCAAGTCATCTCTGGATTCGGTATCTTGGCCTACAAGGGAGGTGACGATTTCATCTCCACCCAGGGCGTTATCAACTTCGGCGGTGTAAACACCACCACCATCACTACCTTCGCCCCCGGAAAGGCCGCACCATACCCACCTGTCCAGGTCGCTTCCAGCGCCGACCAGACCTTCGTCCTCGATATCCTCAAGGATCCCGGCCAGCCAACCGAGTCGTGGGCATGGACTCTCTCCGGTGTCTCGGCCTACGACGAGTCGCGCGACGACGCTGTCCCTCCGCTATTGTTCCAGGACCCCAGCCAGATCCCCGCGAGCGATTTGATCCTGCGGACCAAGTTCAACCAGTGGATCGACCTGATCATCAAGGTCGAGGGCCCTGTCGCTCAACCCCATCCCATCCACAAGCACGCCAACAAGTTCTTCGCCATTGGCGCTGGCACCGGCGCCTTCAACTTCACCACCGTCGCCGCTGCCCAGGCTGCCGGCCTCCCCTTCAATCTCCAGAACCCTCCTTTCTTGGACGGCTTCACCAGCATCCCTGCTGAAGGAACCGGCTCCTGGATGGTCTTCAGATACCAGGCCAACACCCCCGGTGCCTGGCTGCTCCATTGCCACATCCAAACCCATTTCTCCGGTGGTATGGGTGTTGCCATCCTCGACGCCATCGACAACTTCCCCAAGGTCCCAACTGATCTTGGTAAGTCTTGCAGCGGCTCTGGCAAGTCTAACGATGGCTCCGGATCTGGTTCAGGCTCTGGCTCTGGCTCAGGCAGCGGTTCTGGCTCAGGTTCTGGCTCAGGATCAGGATCAGGATCAGGCTCAGGATCCGGCAGTGGATCCGGCTCAGGCTCTGGTTCGGGTTCGGGTTCAGGCTCAGGCTCAGGCTCAGGCTCAGGCACGACCGGATCTGTATCCACCGGAACGCGACCCGCCAACATTGCTACATTCACTGGCGCCGCCTCGACTGAGCGACCAATGATGTGGTCTGTATCGCTAGGTATACTGGCCTTGTGGTTTGCATTTACATCATGATCATGATCCCGGGGAGCATGAGCACGAGCACGAGCGGGCACTTTTTGGGGTGGATTTCATGTATCTCATACTTTTTACATATCTTCTATTCTTTTTGATATCCAAGCACGCAATACCTAGGGAAAGGGGCAAGCATAAGCACGCAGCACAGAACGCACGCGAAAAGTGAAAGAAGTGGATCAGCATGCATCATTTACATTGGATATGTACAAAAAATACGATCCTCCTAACATGTAGTTGGCATATAACGATTGATAATAACGACCAAAATATCCTCCTTCTCATTTCCAACTTTTCCCTTTGATTCTTGCAATGATCCTGGCACCAAATCATGGCGTCCACAGTACTCCGTAGTCGTAAGAGGCAGTAGTCCTTTCCCAATTTCCCGGCCCGTCTCTCCCAGGAGGAGTAGACGCTTGAGAGGAACCCATGTCGATCCATTTGCTCCTGCGGGGCTCCAAGTAAGATTATAATGCTGTAACGGCCCCCAACGGTCGACAACCGTTTTGGCCGCGCTAACTAGCTATTAATAATTAACCATGCGCTGTAACCCAACTGTGCTTGCGGACCCTCGCCCCGTAGAAGTAAAAGATGAACGGAAGCGGCGCACAGGCAAGGGAGAGAAATGCTGGGATGCTCGAGGCCCAGTGGATGCCAAGTCTGGAGTACATGTGAGGCGTAAACATGGGGAAGGCAGCCGCCAGCAACGATCGCATGACCGTGCCTCCCGCGAGGACAGAGGCAGCGTACAGCAAATACGCATCGACGAGATAGTTGTTGATCGCCACGAAAATGAGGACCATGCCAAATCCAAAGACACTGCTGGCAGAGATACTGGCCAGCCAATGCACCGATCGCCCGTTGGTCCACGCGAACCAGAATAGGCCGGCGGATATCGCGATTCCCCCAATCATAGCAGGCGGGAGTCGGGACTCCGGTGTGGGATTCTTGAGCCTCTGGTAGCGATTGTTGATGTAGAAATTCAACAGAACCGCGGCCAAAACTCCCGCCGCCACGCCCGCGAAGGCAAGGCCGCCCAATCCTTGGCTCCACCCGCGTTCTTTCTGGTACACCACCGGAAACGCGGCGAAGAGGAGGTAGAGGATGGCATAGACGATAGACAGGTAAAGCGAGAGAAGAAAGACGATCGGTTCCCAGAAGAGGAAGCGCCATGGGCGGGTCAGTGCTATCTTCATCCTCTGAGCGAATCCCAATGTTGCCCCTTGGACTTCGAAATGTGATCGATATACCATGCCAGTCGCCTGGGAGAGTGCCTTGGCCCGAGCTGACAGTAGGACTGGGGCGTACGTCTCGGGGATGGTGACAAATCCCAAGATCCAAAAGATCATCGAAAGAAGCGTATAGAGGGCACTGGCCCATCTCCAACCATCCTCACCCGCCGCCTGAGATATAAAGCCTGAAGTAAGGGGACCTAGTGAAGATGGTCAGTATTGAAGACGCCATATCAGTGCATTTGGTGATTGCTATACCTAGTACTGGTCCTAAAAATGGTGCTGAAGAAAAGAATGTCATCGCCAGCCCTCGCGATTGAGGGGGAAACATGTCCGACACAATAGCAGCGGCATTGGTCAAACTTGCTGCACCGAAAGACCCGGCAAGAAATCGACAAACCAGAATGGTCTCGATATTTTGCGCGGCCGTGACACCTCCATTGAAAGCAGCAAACACGGAGTAGCTGATGAAGTGAGTAAGTTGTCGGCCAGCCACCTCACTGAACGGGCCCCAGAAGATTGGACCAACTGCAAATCCGACGACATAAAGTGAAACTCCCGCAATCGCGAGTTCTTCACTGATGTCGAGTTGGTCCATCAAGGAGGGAATCCCCCCAGTGTATCCTGACGAGGTGAGGGTGACGATGAACAAGGTCAACGCCGAGATCGCGGTATAAAACCATCTGGTCGACGCACGAAACCCCTTGGGATCCCGAGGGTCACTATCGATCCATGTTACCACATACGGATCCGAATCCGTCCCTGAGCCTTGATATTGCCACGAGAGTACGTCGTCGTTGATGAAACCAGGACTGATGAGAGTTCGCCAGTGTGGAGCCGTTTTGCGACGTGGAATGGGCTTCTCCTGGTCATCCTCTAGCACCATACTTCTGATTAAATGCGTTTGCAAGAATGAACGGCAATGAATGATTCAGGGCTTCTGCCGTTTCGTCAAATTGATTCCGGCTCCGACTGGTGTTCGAGGATTCCCATTCATACTGTGAGCTCTGATGGCATGTTTGACTCAAGCAGCCTCCCTCCCTTTTGACATTATTGCAACGAAGGAATAATAAGTTGGAGCCGGCGCCGAGAAG
>Ga0105239_10002640_pt1 | contig 22644 bp, 21 predicted proteins | sample KBSC44metaG_FD_92761 | JGI IMG/M metagenome (GOLD analysis project Ga0105239, IMG submission 92761) | Corn rhizosphere microbial communities from Kellogg Biological Station, Michigan, USA - KBS C4-4 metaG | ecosystem: Host-associated > Plants > Roots > Rhizosphere > Soil | place: Michigan, USA... | reverse complement strand
TGGGCTATTGCTTTAGTGTAGTTAGCACCACCTAGAGCCGTGAATCCACGTGACCGTGGATCTATAAGGATCCTTTTTAGTTTGTTTGTTTAGCACAGTATGATAGAGAATACCAGACAATTGACTACTTCATGATCTGACCCCTGACAGGACTGAAGGCAAGATTGTCATGGTGTTCAATCGAGTTCCAGTGGATGAATGCATAAGCGCCATCCGGTTGACCAGCAACAGTTTTGTGCATATATGAACTCAGCGACGGCGCAGACTAGCCAGGTATAGCGGCCGCATTGGAAAGAGAAGTGAAGTACTCGAAGCGGGACAACACTTGGTTCTTTGAACCTGCTTTTGCCTGGAAGCGAAGGATTCCGCGCACCACAGACCTTGCGTGTTGTTCCATTGCAAGGAGGTTCTACATGAGGCCAATGACATGATGTTCACGAGTCCTTGTCCCTTCGTTATTGAAAGGAATCCTACTATTGTGCTTGCATGTGGGGTGAGGTCCCCGCAACAACTGAATGCTCAATTCTGGTGGATTAGACACTGGGCTTTCTAAACAATAGGACAATATGCCGGCCTTTAAGAGTCCTCGTGGCAGCAGCAGCAAGATATCCCAGAGGTGTTCAACGAAAAAGGCTCAACAATGTACTTTCAACCTCAGGGCACTGGTCGCTGTCCTACAGAGAAACGCGAATCTTTCGCACTGTTGGTATCAGGCTCCGAGGGCTACAAGCACCTATGAGGGGTCAAGATCAAGGCCGTTAATTCGATATACCGAGCTTTATTTCTGCCATTAATGCAAGACGGGCAAAGCTCCTCGAAACATAGATAACCTTCTCTGATGTTGCATAGCTTGGGAAATCTTACCGTAATGACCTTTGGGCCTAATGTTGCTTCCGCATTATGAGGTTTGATGAGTCGCTACCTAAATAGATGAGTCGATTCCTTAGAAAGCGATGAGATTTTGTATTTGTATATTTGATTGGCTCCTAGAAGACAACAAACTACATAGGGTGATTCCTTGCCGTCTCTAAAGACACAAGGATTTGGTGTGCTATGATGCCGCCGATATATCTTGGCATTACAAGTAATCCCAAGGCTGGTTACGCTCCGTTACACGATACCTAGGTACACTTCGTAGCACTCGGAATGACAGGTTCGACTATTTGTTCCCTCGCCATGTGGGGATGTCAAATGATCAGGGGCTTCTCCCCCGCCCTTCCCCAGTCCCAGACGCTCTTCCCCGTCTCTCAAGCCACAATGAATAGAAAATTACTCCGAGGGTCGCCTTGCTCGTAGCAGTGGTTGTAGCATAAATATTTGTACAAAACGAAAGAGACTCGGCCCTGATTGTACAACAAATCTGGCAGAGTATCGTCACCATGGATCCTGCCAAGTACGGGCCTTCCAGGTTGCCTCTACACCACCACGTCTACCCGTTGATCTCGCCCGACGCATTGAAGGGAGCCCATGAGGGCAAAACAGCAGTTGTCACTGGCGCTGCACGAGGTTCGTAGAAATACCACTTCTCATATCGTCCCACCAACAATAGCACTAGGGATCGGCCGTGCCATTGCCATAGCCTTGGCTCAGTCGGGCGCCAATGTATCGATTCTTGATCTCGAGGTCGAAATGCTCGCCGATACAGCGGCCAGCTGTGCTGAATTCGGCGTCAAAGTCAAGCCGTATAGCTGCGATGTGACCCAACTCCGCGACTGCCAAAACGTCTTTTCCCAGATTGAGCAGGATTTTGGGCCGATCGAGTACATCTTCATTCATGTCTCCATGCTGGAGCAATAAGTAGCTTACCTTTACTCATTAGCATCCTCGTCAACAATGCCGGCAAATCTCAGCCCAGGCCAATCTCGATGCAAAAATTTGAAGACTTTTGGGCCCTGGTGGAAGTCAACTTGAAAGGTGTATGTATGCTTTTGCGCATCTGACATCCAAGATCGCTGACATTGACCTTCCCAGCCACTGATCTGGGCGTGGCAAGTGCTCCCAGGAATGCGTGCTCGGAAGAGTGGTATAATCATAAACATTGCATCTCGGGCCGCAACGGTAGACCTCCCTTTCGGGGTTGGGTATTCCTGTGGGAAAACTGGCCTCGTCCGAGCTGTTGCTGGCTTGCAGAGTGAGCTCGAAATTGATGGTCTGGGGGAGGCTGTCCAAACCTACAGTCTACATCCTGGTGGAGTCAAGTCCACGATGGGCGGATGTAAGTGCTATCCAAGTTCCTTTTCTGGCCAATGCATGTTGAGAATCCAATCAGCACCCACCGACCCGGATGTTGTTGCAAAGTACCCCCGACTCGATAGGTCTCGTCCTGCTTTTCAAGCTCTCTTCAAGGACGAACCCGAACTCTGCGCCCAGACGTGTGCATACCTTGCCACGGGCAGAGCCAAAGACTTACGTGGTCTCTACGTTGACTGTCGTCAGGACCTCGGTCGTTTGCTCGAGGTTGGGCGAGAGGAGTTGCTCAAGAATGATCTCTACAGCCTTAAAGTCGGTTTTCTTAATGAATACTCAAATGAACCATAGACTATGTATCTCTGCATTCTCGGACCACAGTCATTCGCTCTAATGATATCTATTCCTATGGGTATCTCGACGACACCACACCATCGATAGTCTTGCGTGGGCTCTAATACAGTCAGCCTCGCCATGACAACAACCGAGCTATGCGTAGTCTTTCGAAGGCCTTTGTGGTGACAAATACAGGGACTACTTACGTTGGCTAACATGGAGTGAGCAATATCACCTGTTTCTAATAGTGTCAGCAAGAAAGCTGTGTGAGGTCGATAGTCAACATAACAGTCCTTAGGCTGTCCAATCAATAAGCTCGGAGTACACAACAAGGGTATAGCATGTGATAAAGGTACGTCCTGGTTATGCCATACTCCCAGCGCTTGAGCTTCTCCACGTTTGGCATATCTGGCATTTCTCCCGGGACCCGGAAAGATAGCTGCCACCCCATGCAGCAGATGCAAGGACGGTTTCGCTTCTCTTTTGACCTCAGCTGGTCCGTGAGTACTACGGTCCAGTTGAATAAGTGTTCTCGTTAGCCAACAAGACCAGTAAACCTTTGTGCAAAACAAGGCTCGGCCTTAAAATCGTGCCGACTTGGACTAGCCATAGGACTCCCCACTTCCCCCACAATGAAAGGTGGAGCTCCCCACATGATGAAACATGGTAAGTGATCTGCGGATGCCTCGGCCGCCCCCAGTCCAGGGCTGCAAGTATCCAGCAGCTACATCAATGGAGGAAGCTTGTCTCGCCGTGCTCGTGAATGAGGATTCGCCTCGGGTCGGCCAGTGTTCGGAGGCATCTAGTCCGGACGAGGGAGTGAAAATTTATCTAGATTTGTTTGGACGACTCGGAAATCAAACGGTCGATCTAGCTGCTGACCGAGGCAAACGCTGGCCGTGGCCCCGGACATAGAATACATGGCATGTTGGTCATACTTCGCACCTCCCAAGTAAGACACAGTCTGACGCCCTGACTCACAGCACCCCTACGCAGAGTCTTGATTTCCCAGGCGCCCCTTTCATTGCCGCCATGTCAGCGGTAGGGCCGTTGAACGGGGGATCTGTCAATGGATCTCCTTCAAGTCGAACGGAGCATCTCATACAATGGGCGCACTCCCTGACTTATGATGATTTGCCCGTCGATGTGGTTGAACGAACCAAGGCCTTTTTCATCGACTGGCTTGCTTGTGCAGTGGCAGGGAGAGACCATGCCTCAGTCAAGGCGATGGTGGAATACGCCAGAATCATGGGTCCGTCCACGGGCAGGTGTGAAGTTGTGGGATATCCTGGCCTCGCCACCAGTGCAGTGTTTGCAGCACTCGTCAATGGTGCTTCGTCGCACGTGGTGGAACAGGATGATCTTCACAATAGCAGCATGATGCACCCGGTTTGGCCCCCCTTCTTGGATTGTGCCACCCTCTGTGGTGTCCAGAACATGAAAGATTGGCGGCTGACTACAAAGAGGTGTCAAGGCTACGGTTGTATATCCCACCGCAATGGCTGTTGCCCAGGACGTCGGTGCAACTGGTGAAGAATTTATCACCGCATGCGTGGTGGGGTATGAATTCGCTTGTCGAGCTGGCGAATTTCTAGGCAAAGCTCATTATGAAGTGAGGCCATCTCCTTTCTTTTCAAACCATCATGTACGAACTTAGGTAGTGTTGAGAAATTTGTTAACCGATTTGGGGGCTCTAGCACTTTCACACGACAGCGACCACAGGTATTCTTGGTGCGGCAGCCACATCTGCGTATCTACTTCGGCTGACCCAGGATGAATTCCTGTCGTCCATCGGCACCGCGGGGACTCAAGCCGCTGGTCTCTGGCAATTTCTCCTGGACGCCACCCATGCTAAACAGGTGCACACGGGGCAAGCCTGTGCTGGAGGAGTCTTCTCCGCATACACATCACGGTCCGGCCTGTTGGGCCCACGCGACATTCTTCAAGGCCGCCGCGGCATGGCGGCAACCTTGGCGTCGATTGATCCAGATCCATCATTCATCGACACCGAGCTTGGGAGCAAATGGGCCGTGCGGGAGTCGAGTTTCAAATGGCACGCGTCATGTCGTCACACCCACCCGTCTGTAGACGCCCTTCTTGCCCTGATGGAAGAGGAGAAAATCAACACCATTGATATCGAGTCCGTCACAGCGCACACATACCAGGCAGCAATCAATGTGTTGAGTCTGAGCGCGGCGGCCGAAACGGTCCACCAGAGCAAGTTCTCCATGGGTTTCGTACTAGCCGTGGCGGCAAAGAACGGCTCTGCGAAGATCACTGATTTCACTGAGCAAGCCCTCATGGACCCCGAGCTGCGAGCGTTTCAGAAGAGAGTCAACATGGTCCTCGATCCCCAGATAGATGCAATGTTCCCGGAAAAATGGCTCGGCAGGGTGACAGTCACAACCAACCAGGGCCGAACCCTGACGAAGAGCGTCCAAGTAGTCAAAGGAGATCCGGGCTGGACTCTGACCAAGTGAGTTTCGAACGACACATGTCAATCTTGCCGCGGTGCTGACAGACTCTTGCCCAGGGATGAGATTGAACGCAAAGCCATGTCACTGGCCAGCTATGGTCATGTCAAGGACTCGAGTCTATTTGAGGCCACTGTTCGGAAGATCTGGAATTTGGAAGCTGAGAAATGCGTAACCGGGTTTGCCGTTGGCCACGCCTATGGCGTAGATGAAGGTTAATTGCACGGTCTTGTTTGTCCCAGATGTCCCTATCACTTATCATAATCTCGTGGTTGGTCGAGTTTATCTCCGGCTTGTTCAGGGATGTGTTGCCACGTCAAGATAGGACTATTCAGGCGTACGCCCTGGCCCAGAAGATGTAATTGTGAGGTACCAACGTTTGGACGCGTTCTGATCTATAGGAATCAATCTAGGTATTGGACTGCAGGCTGCCTGCGTGTACTGCCATGCGACCATGGTCTTTTGGACGTTCACCTCCAGGGCAACGATGCAGGGAATGGTTTTTGGAAGATCAGGCGTGCGCATGGTCAAAACTATGAGCAAAGGTAGTCAGTTTTCTCCCCTCAATGTTTCTCATGGCTCGCACCACAGGCACATGTATGTTAAATCAGTTGGTAATGCGAATGTCATAACCTGTAGTTGCCAGAATCTGTGTAACAGATACGTTTTTGACCGTTTGTCGCACGGGCCCAAGTGCTACTACTGGGAATTGACGACGCTAATTCAGAACTTGGTTCATTCTTACCCAGACTAATACAGCACCACCTGGTCCCATATTCTACACAGGAACCTCCTACGTGAAGGTGTGGGCATGTGGAGGCTCCGTGGGGTGCGGAGGGGGTGTCTACCCTAATCTCCGGGTTGCGTACGAGCAGCTTCCCCACCAGCGTTGTACATTTCATGAAAGGCTCAGTATTATATCATAGTACTTTAAGCTATTGCATAGAATATTAACTTTACAGACCATCGTTACTGTGCCTCCCAACATCTGTCTCGACATGACGAATACACACGCGGAACGTTTTCTTGGAGACCTACACGACTCTTATTTTGGCACCGATCCAAGGATCAACCAAGATTTGGCTCGGAGTTTGAATGGCTTAAACGTGGTCATCGCTGGCGCAGGCCGTGGCATCGGTCGAGCAGCCGCCGAGATGTTCAGTCACGGAGCTCCAAAGTCACTTGGCATTATTGCTTTGGAGCAGGACGAGCTCGATGAGACTAAGCGACTCTGTCTCGAGATAAACAAGTCCATCCGCGTCAAAACAGGTGTTTTTGACGTCAGTGACTCAGCCGCATGCCAGGATTTCTTAGAACAGGCGGACAAGGACTTTAACGGCATCGATGTGATTGTAATGAATGCCGGCCGACCCCCTCAATGGCTTCCGGTAGCCGAGGGGGATCCGAATGTCTGGTGGAACACGGTCGAGGTATCGCTCCGAGGAGCCTATAACTTCAGCCGCTATGGACTCCCGATTATGCAAAGACGAAAGCAAGGGCGAATTATCTTTACGTCAAGCGCAGGTGCTCATTCCAACCGAGGGATAAGTGCCTATATTCTGGCGAAATTGAGTATAGTTCGCCTCGCGGAGATTATCCATGTCGAAAACTTTAAAGACTACAATATCAAGGCATTTGCAATTCACCCAGGATCCATACCAACTCGGTTCTACCACGATTTCAAGGACAAGGCTGAAGGCAAGACGGAGCAGCTGCGTTATCTGAAGGAGGGTGTTGAGGGAGAGGAAAAATCTGCTCGAATTGCTATGAGCTTTTTCGAGAAGGCCAAGTGGGACACTCCATACATGGCAGCGGGAATGATGACCGCTCTAGCCAGTGGACAACTCGATTCTATGTCCGGCCGGTACGTGGACTCGGCGTTGAGAGTCGAGGGCCTCGTCGAGCAAAAGGAAATCATTGCCGAACATGATAGATACAGAGTTCGTTTGAATGCAGGGGAGGCCAGGCTGATTCCAAAGCTGGATTTCTGAGAAGCGTGTATTGGCTGTGCTCTAGCTAGGATCATGTTGGCGATAATATAAATCCACTAAGACCCGAAAAGCACTTGAGATTTCTCTTTTGCTGGTCTTGAACAGATCACCACTCAACGTGGTCGAAAGTGAGGGTAAGTAGCATTATTAAAAGTATACTCCCATTACTAGACTATGCGCCTACCCGGGATATGGTGTTCAGGATCGACGCCATCATCCGGCCATGTATATTCGTTTTGCGTCTCCCTGAAGTTCTCGCGACAAGAAGGTGGGTGATGCATAAAACACGGGGTGATCTCTAGGCATTCCACGGTCGGCGCCGACCAATGGCTATATATATGAGCCTTGTTCAGGGATCAAAGTGCGATAATCACACAAGTCTCCTGCTCTTTTGGCACACCCAACGGCGTGACCTTTCAACTCGACAGAAGGACCGACGATGCCCTCGGCCACTCAGCCTGCTTTCTGCAGCCCTAATGAAGTCTCATGGCTGGCTCGGCAAATTGCACAACTGGCCCCATCTTCCCCGGCTTTTCGCCTAGGCCCGCAAATTTCAGTGCCGACCCACCCCCTCCTTTGCGGACTGAAGTGGCCGAAGGCCCATTCGCGGGGCCGCATTGGATGCGGCTAAGCCGGGTCGTCATCTCTTTTTAAGTAAAACTGCCCACACCTTACGTCTTGAACGCTACGCGTTGTTGCTGAGCAGTACTACGCCAGAAACAGTGAATGACATGCTGACTCTGCGAGATCGATGCGGTACTCCATTTCCGAAACCCGATCTGGCTCTGAGAAGGGTGACAAGTCTCAACACAACGCGTTGTTGAGATGGCACCAAGCCCATCACCAACTTCTGGTCGGGTCCGGTCACATCCCTGCCCCCAATGCCAGAAAGCCTTCTACCGCGCTGAGCATCTTCAGCGCCATATAATGGCCCGTGAGCAACCGATCTTTGTTACGAGCACGGATACCATCCGATCACTCGCTGACTCCAGCTGCAGACGAGAAGACCAAGCCTCACGCATGTCCGGCCTGTGGAACAAAATATGGCCGGCTGGACGTTTTGGTCCGACACCGTAGAGTCTGTGAAGCCAATCAGGACCAACAAGCCGCCTCGGCGAACAGAGCCTCTCGCTCAGGGTGTGTGGATTCTTCGTCCACAGGGGAGCAGCCGTCTCCAGATCCAGCCCCCATCGTGAATACATCGCCTCAGAATCTGTCAGTATCAACGGCATCCAGGCAAGGGCCAGAACTTCCCGCGAGCGGCGAAGGAGGTCCGTCGAATCTTGTCAATAATATCCCAGAGCCTGTAAAGTCCCATCCTGCCTACTCATCCTCGCCTGAGCACCGTCACTGACCTTCAATCCTCAGACCCAGAGACTGGCGGCGCTTTCCAGCATTCTCCTCTCCAGTAGCGACAATAACCCGACCAGCGTCAATTACTTCGACCACAGCGACAATCCCTCATCACGAAGAAATCTACAACAAGTCCACCAGGCTGATAGGTCTGCTGTCGGAGTTTCTAGACTGGTCGCCGTGGATAGTTCTGCCCTTTTTACTATGGACAGGCAGCATATCAGTGACTTAGCAGACTACGTGCTATCCACTCCAGCCAGCAGACCAGGACCATTACACGAACTTGGCGGTTTCAGCCGACAGCCGGTGTCTACTGTGACAATGGCGCCTGCAACAAATGAACAGATGGATTTTGCACCGGCGGCAAGATCCATACTGGGGTCCCCTGCCAACTTGATGCAAACAAATCTGGACGATGGTTTTGACTTGTCATTGACCGACGATATTTTTCTTGAGGATACCTTTCTGCATCACTTTACCTATGATGCTTCTGGCAGCGCGCTGCCGACCATCCCAGCTCCAACACCAGTGGCGACACCGGTGGCGACATCAGATATGATGAATGCCCATAGTGAAACAACTCAGCCTGGTCCATCTGAAGCAGCACAAGAGTCTGAATACCGGCCGGTGCATAGCAACGCGCTGCAGATCGAACCGCATGAGCTGGAGACATTTCACACCAAACTGGCCCAGTGCGACATTAATGGTGATCTGGCTGCATTCAAGCGACCTGGCCTATCCCGCACACTACGCTGCATTATCTCCTATTTCAGGCACTTTGACCCTCACACCCCAATTATACACTACGCATCATTCAAGATCTCCGAAACTGCTTGTCAGTGACCACTCCTCACACTTGTATCAGGTGCAAAATAACTGACGCAGAAACTCGGCGCTGTAGCACCCTTGGTTTTGATCATGCTTGCCATTGGCGCTGTTCATTTATCCGAGACCAAGTTCGCCCGTACCGCATACGAGGCCTCGTGCACTTTACTTATGCAAGTGGGTACCGCCACAGCAGTGTCCACCCTTACCCTCGAGTCTCCGTCTAATCAAAGATCTAGCATGAAATGCAATGTGTAAAGCAGCGAGACTCCTCATTCAAACTTTGGCACGCTCAGACGTCCCTGCTCTGCGCCCAATATGGTATCGGCAGCGGTGATCGTGCACTTTTTCAAAGAGCACAGAGGCACCTGTTTATGACACAGACAGTATGAAATACTTTCCCCTTGCTGCGCAAGGTTGGTTTTTTCCCCCGAGCAGTGTTGCTGACTTCTCTCTGTAGCTCTTTTGCCGAACCTTGGAAGAGGGTTGGACGATACAGCAATCACCGGAGGCGGTAGATGACTGGTCGACCTGGATCTTTGTGGAATCGTGCAGTCGGTATGTCGAACAAACCGGATTTATCTGGAGTACCGGTTTCTCCATCTCGTCTAACTCATTTTCGTCCCTTGTCTGATCGGCCCTCCATCTTCGTTCCTCAGATGTTACGCTTAATACTAATCCTTCCGTAGAGTGAAGTGCTGGATGTTCGTAGTTGCCGCTATGGCTCTTGCATTCGAGCCTTTCGCAATGACCATGCCACCGCCAATGCCTGAACCAATCATGTGTCCAGAAGACGAAATTACATGGCATGCAACCTCAGAAGCTGAGTGGAGAGCGACTCGACGCATCCACAGAAATTCAGGCTCCACGGATCTGTGGTCATTAGCGAAAGGCATCTTCAACGGCGACCCGCCTGTGAACTACGTTCGGAGTAGTGCATTCACGATGTTGATCGTTATTGGCGCCTTTTTGTGCTCTATATGCACTAGGCAGAGACTCAGTCTCGACATATATAACCCCTGTGATCCCGATTACATTTCAAGAAGTGAACGGGCTTTGACCACCTGGGAGCGTTTGTGGCGGAAGCATCCTCGTGCGGAACAAAGCATGACGCGGCTGGATGATCCATTACTCAATGACTGCTTATCGCTACTGGGTTCTTCGTACTACCACCTGTATGTAGGAGAGGAGCTTGTTGTATTGAAGCAGATCGCAGAGAACCCTGCATGTGGACTTGGGCTTCCTGCGTACAGGCACCGCCCGGAGACACTTAAAGTGATCAGATATGCAGCAAATTCATGGTTGGTCAGGGCCAAACTCGGAGTTCAATACTTGCGCAAGGCTGGGGGCTTGGACCTTGGCTCTCAACAACTAAGCAGTGTATACGAAACCGGTAAGATGTGGATCGTTCATCCCGACTGTAGGCAAGCAGCAGCTGACACACAAACTACAGCTCTCATACTCGCCTGGTGGTTTCATGTGCATGGCGACAATTGTTGGTTTCTGACCGAGACAAGATTCGAGTCAGAGGAGGAGCGTGTTGCCGCGAAAATTGTTTCCCGAATCCTCGAGGAGATTTCGACCGAGATTGAGGAACAGGAGACGTGCTACAAGCAGCTGAGCAGCAAGCGCCTGGACCCGTTGGGGTTTTATGTCTTTATGTATGAAGGGTTACCTTGGGAGCGTTCATCTGTGCTGGCGCAACGACTGCGGAACTTTGCGTGGTACATACAGCAGCAGCAGCTGGACCCAAGGACTTCCCAGCTCCATATGCCACTGCATAGCTGAGGCTCCACCGGGGTTAGGAAAGGGATCGTTCGTCCTAGTAAGGTGCGTGGTGTCTGAGCAAAGTTCCTTTGCATGTCGCACTTTCTGGCTCAGATTCGGACTACAGCTGGACATTTACAGTACATGATCCGATTCCTTGTTCGTGTTGCTTGTTTACAGACTATAACACCGTTGCGTGCTCCCCAGAGTTGATCGCGTGATTCGGGCCTCGAATTTTTCCCAGTACTTCTGCTTCGACTCATCGTTCCTGGGTGTCCAGCGAAAGCCCCGCAGGCAAGTATTGTGAGCAGTCTCCAAGGTTTACAACCTGGAGGAGTTTTTGTCCGACTCGCCACAGCTATCTCGCCGACAAACGAAACAACGGGATTAAAAGATAGGCCGGTGCTCTGCGAAGGAGTACGTTCCACCTTGTGGGGAGACCCCGCAATCCCGAAGGTCGGTCCTTTGATCGATCATCCCTTGTGGAGGCCCCGGTCAAGCGTAGCAAGGATGGCCCCGCCCTCGCCAGTAGATGGTTGGCACTTTTACACAGCCCGCATGCCATTGGAAGCTTAACTAAACCCTGGAAGCTTAATGAGCATCAGTGTCCAGGGTTTTTGACCCGGAGAGGTGCACTATTGCTTGTTCTTTATGCACTACCCCACAAATCTACCATCTTACAGACTTTCCAAATCCCGCCCCAGCCCTCCACTAACAAGGAGTTCGAAAATACTCTCTTGAGTCTTGACAGATTGCGACATAAATAGGGCTCTCCCCTGAACACGGAGTTGAATCCATCTCTCGTGTCTATTCTTCTTCAGTTAAAACTAGCCACTTTTGCCGCCAAAATGCAGCTCCAAGCAGAGAAGGACGGCCATACTCACTTCGAGCATGCGGTCGACGCCCGCAATGACTCCTCGCCGCCCCTGGAGACGCTGCCGAGTTTGAACATCACCTCCTCCTCTATGTGGGACAACAAAAAGGGCATATTCATATGCTTACTCATCAACATGGCGCTCTTCGAATATGGGTTGGACCAAGGCATGGTCAACGGTTTCCAGGCCATGCCGGGTTTCTTATTGGACTTCGGATATGCCAATCCCAACCTGCCGGGAGGTCTAGGGATTTCAGCCACAGTGCAACAACTCATTGGGAGCCTGGTATCTCTGGGGATGTTCATTACGACCTTCGCCTCGGGTTATGTTTCCAATACTATCGGTCGTAAGGGAACGCTCTGGTTTGGGTGCGCCCTTATGGTGCTAAGCGTCGTCGTCCAGATGTCGGCCATCAACTTCCCAGGGCTGTACAGCGGTCGTCTTATTCTCGGCTTTGCCAACGGCTTCCTTCTCGTCGCCGCACAGCTCTACATGCAGGAATCGATGCCAGCTAACCTTCGGTCCCTGGGGTTCACCTTTTGGCAGTTCTGGATCTCGTTCGGCGCACTTATTGGAGCTATTGTTAACAACGCAACCTCAACAATACTCACCCGAGCTTCGTATCGAATCCCCCTCGGCGTTCTCTTCGTTATTCCAGCGGTCCTTTCCGTCACTCTCCTCTTTCTGCCAGATACTCCTCGATATTATGCGCTGAAAGGTCGACTGGCCGAAGCGGAGAAGTCTCTACGCTTCTTACGGGATGCTTCTTTTACCGACCTCCAGGTGAAAGAGGAGTTGGCAGAGATTGTACACGCTCTCGAAGTCGAGCGAGAGACCAACGCACACGCCGGCTACCTGAAAATATTCCGCACCAAGACCGACACGAAGAGGACTCTCACTTCTGTCGGACTTGCTCTATATGCTGCCGCGTCTGGAGTTCCGTTCATTACGCAGTACGGTGTATACTTCTTCCTTCTTGCAGGAGATACAAAGCCCTTCCGTGATGGTGTGATATTACTCTGCTGTGGCCTAGCCGGGGTGATGACTACCCCATTTTTTACAGGCAAGGTCGGTAAGCGACCCCTCTTGATGATTGGTGGTGTATTACAGTCTTTCTGTATGCTAGGCGTGGGCGTCTCGTACAGTGTTCGCGGCATCGACAAGACCAGCGGGAATGTCATTATTGCCATGGCCAGTATATATCTCTTCTTTGCCTCCGCCACTACGTCACCATTCGCCTGGCAGGTTTGTGGCGAGGTTCCAAGCCAACAGCTCCGCAGCCATACAATGGGTTTCGCCTCGGCAATATCCTTCCTCTTCGGTTGGTCCATCACGTTTACCATTCCCTATTTCATCAACCCAACAGCACTCAACTGGGGTCCGAACTATGCCTATATCTGGTGTGCGACAAATCTACTCATTGTGATCTTCACATTCTTTGTTGTTCCGGAGACCAACAAGCGCACTCTTGAGGAGATTGACGAATGCTACCTTCAGCAAGTTGCCATCCGCAAATTTCCTCAATATGAATGTGTGGGCACAAAAAGAGCACGTCTTGCGGCTCTTCAGAAATCATCACACGTCGAGGTGGAGGGTCCGACTCACTGAGGTTTGTACGGGTAGTTTGACGTTGGGCGGGCGGACAGCCGGAAGCTGCCCTGTGTGGAACAGTTTCAAGACAGCACAGTCATAGATGGTCCCATGGGGCTTTTTCCCTCGCTGAGAAGCTTTTGATGGTGCAATCACGGGAGACTGTGGGTGATATGACGCGTCCAGGACAGAGTTGGAGATTGCTTGTTTTTGACAGCTATGTATAAACCCGAGAGAAGGGGGGAAAGAAGTTGCTTTGCATAAACACTCAAATCAGCGTTGCGCGGCGGCGGTGACAAATAAATCTCGTGGTAAAGCAGGCAAGACGACACAGTCTGGGATATATCATATGGGAACAGTGTTTCTCACATTACTGGGTGTTATAAAACTGCCAATGGTTCCAAGCACCCCTACCCTATACTGACCAGGGAGGTCCTTAATATGGCACACTGCAAGAGAGAGTATTGTCTAAGTTATTTGCACAATACAACCTCTCTGGTCCACATGCGAGAACAGAGAACCTCAATACAACGTGACGGACCTAATCCGACAGCCATGCAATTCTATATCAATGATACCTAGGAAGCTTCCGTCGCAGGTTTTCAATTCGATTGGATGATTCATCGCTGTAGGCCAGCACTCAGTTATAGTGTTTAAGTTTTATACCACCAACTGTCTCTTCCTGAACTCCTTGTCCTTTACCGGTGAACAGGGTAGTGGTTCCATAGGCTCCTATGCGTGCAGCCCTGTAGAATTCCGAGGTAGGTTCTGTGCCAGGGTCAAAGCGACGTTCGACACCCGCTTCCCGCAAGACAGAAGACTCTTCTAGCAAAGTATTGACTTTCACCTTATCATTCGGTACCACGAAATAGAACAGACCACAGCGGTCCTGATTGCGTTGGTCAGCTGGGGGCTGGCAGACCCTGTGAATTGTCGCCTTGTAAAATCCGCCAGTCCACCACTCCATCATCTCGCCAGCATTGACAACAATGGCACCGGGTACGTACGGCACCCACCTCCACTTCCCGGTAAAATGGTCCATCAGCTGCAGAGAAGCCATCGGCTGGCTGAACAGCAGAGTCAGCGAGCCAAAGTCACAATGGCCCTTCAACCAAACACCCTTGGTCTTAGCCATATCTTCAGGGTTGTGGTCATGGAAGTACATCATATATCGGAACCAGGATTCGTCGTGGACGTCGTAGTCATGTAGTTTAACGAAAAAGTCTTCAGGAAGGTCCAGGGAGATGGCGAACAAAGTGAGCAAGCGATAAAGGATGGTTTTATGAATGTACTCATTCAGTTCCTGGACCTCGGGTACGAATGGTTTGAACGTCGAAGGATGCTCTCTGATCGTGAGATCCCGATGCCAATTGTACTGTTCGATCTGATCCTTGACACCCTGATCAATAGTCCAATAGTTACGCAGTTTGAAACCTTGATAGTTGCCTTGCTCCTTCATCTTTCCTTCGAGACGCTGTTTCTCCTCGAGAGGCGTCTTGGTCAAAACGTGGTGACCGATGTCGACTTGACGATCAATGGTTTCCACTGAAACCCCATGTTTTTCGACAAGGAGAAATCCCTGGGTTCGCATGGCGTACTTCAATTGCTTCGCAAGCTCAGCCCGGGCGTCAGGACCATTGTCGTAGGTCGACAAGTCAAGCCGCACGAGCTCGGCATATTCGAGCTTTTCTTTAGTAGGAGCAACCGGAACAAAATGCTCCAGCGGAACATCGGTAGAGTGTGGCATGATGCGTGGTAGTGGAGTTTGATCAGGACAATTGCCCGAGAGGAGAATCCTGTACGATAGCTTAAGACGTGGCTTTACCAAGATATTGTTGTTCTTGCGTGTTATCGATGTTTATATGCTTTAACCTGAGCATGACAACGTTGGCTCTAGGATCATCATCAAGGCTACTTTCACACTGATCCAGGCCTACTTAGGGCTATGCTGTAAGACGAAGGCGGTGGAGGTGGGGTCGCTACATTTGCACTGGGCCCGCCTCGGCCGACTCTCGCAGCGGCATGGGGCTATTTGCGATAAAGCGGACGACCGCCGAGAAATCGGAGGGAGCACGTGCTAAGCTCTCTGCCCTGCTCATATTTTGTCCTTTGTACTTGCAATGGCATTTGTTTACGCCCAAGATTACTGGTCGACTTGTCCCTGATGGCACCTTTTCGCCCTTTCAAGATCTTCACGCCTTCTCCAATCCTCGGATATGGGTACGATGTCGACGAATTCTGGACCACGGTGCTCAAGGAAAAGCCCGAAGCAATCATCCTCGATGCTGGTTCAACAGATCCTGGACCATACATGCTTGGGACAGGGAAGACTTTGTGCTCGAAGCAATCTTACGTGCGGGACCTTCAACCTATCCTCGAAGCATGTGCAACTCAAGGAGTGAGGTTGCTCGTCAGTTCTGCAGGGGGAGCGGGGACCAACCAACAAGTCGACCAGCTCGTGGAGATCGTCAAAGAGCTTGCCGAAGCGTATTGCTGGCAGTTCAAAGTGTCAACGATAAAGTTTGAAGATGACAGAGAACTCCTCCTGGAAAAGTTTCGTGCTGGCAGGACGAAGTCGTGTTCTTCAAGCCCAGCGTTGTCCGAAGATGATATTCGTAACGCTGTAACAGTTGTCGCGCAGATGGGTGCGGAGCCGTTCATGAAAGTTTTGAAGAACGACAACCCCGATATCATCATTGGGGCAAGATCCTACGACCCAGCGCCATTTGCTGCATATTGTATGAGTAAAGGGGTACAAGAAAGTCCAGCCTGGCATGTGGGCAAGATCGCGGAGTGCGGAGGGTTATGTACGGTCCCGAAAGGCCGGTCGATCCTCGCGACAATGTTTCAAGACAGATTTGTCCTCACTCCAACTGATACCGCCGCTGAATGCAGCGCCGTTTCCGTCGCTGCCCATACCCTTTATGAAAAGACGCGCCCAGATAGATTACCTGGACCGGGAGGCGTCCTCCACCTTGATCATTGCAACTATACGCCTCAACCAGATGGTCGCAGCATTTCGGTCCAAGGGTCCAAATTCGTTCCTAGCCCTGCTTACGAGGTGAAGCTCGAAGGAGTCCAGCATCTTGGATTCCGAACTGCCTACATCGGCGGCATCCGAGACCCCATCTTGATAGCCGGTATTGACGAGTTCTTGAAAACTGTCAGGAGAACCACCAAAGACGCATTCCCTGAACTCGACACTGACAGCGGCCCTAGGCTAATATTCCACGTTTACGGCAGAGATGCAATCATGGGGATCATGGAGACTGTAAAGGCACCGCCGCACGAGATTGGAATCCTTGGGGAGGTCCTGGGCAGTTCACAGGCTGTAGCTGATGCGATTGCTGGCTTTTCACGTACCGTGCTCCTGCACGGTGCATACGAGGGTCAAGTGGCAACCGCAGGGAACCTGGCATCTCCTCTCACACCTCTCGAGACTTCATTGGGTCCTGTTTTCAAATTCAGCATATATCATCTAATGGAAATTGACGACCCATGCTCTATATTTCCCTCGGAGTCTTTTTTCCTGGGAAAAGCTGGGCAACCTGGATCCATCACATCATCAACCAACAGCCCGCGAAGGAAGGCCACCAGTGCGAAGCTTGTTGGAGATGCGAAAAAATCAAGTGCCACAGCCGTAGCGAAGAGAAAGGCAACGGGGTGTTCGACCGCTATTCAACACCTTGCCTCCGTGGTACGGTCGAAAAACTCTGGTCCATTCGAGATCACGCTGGACGTACTGTTTGCCACTCGCGAGAACTATGAGAGAGTCCGTGCATCCAATGTGCTGACGCCTGAACTCATCAGCAAGCTGTATCGTTTGTCTTCCCCTTCGGAGGTTATTGTGTGCATGTTCTTTGAACCGGCTCTTGCTTGGAAATGTACCTTCAAAAGACCTTGGGCACAAGGAAGCGTTGGCGAAAGAGACACATTCGGTGCTCAGTTGCACGTTCCTCTGCTCTCCATTTCGATCGAAGAAGAACCAGCCCATGCGAAGCTATGAACGAAAGACGTAGACCTGGCCATCTGGTGACCATACTGATATAATATCACTTCAAATCCATGTCTGATTCGAGGAATGTCGGTGCCAAAGTCCTGGTGCATCTTCATCACTAACGCGATGTAGAAGAATCTAAAAGTGATAGGCTGATAGACTCATATCTGGATACCTCTCAGTTGAGTATTATTGCTAGACTTGGCTAGGTACAAGAATATACCCAAAACTTTTAGCATGACTTTGGAAACGCAATTCCCAATTCTTGAGATGCGACGAATGGTGAGATTCATTCTTGTCTTGGATATCCAGTGATCAGATTCGAGGTAATTTGAGATACTCCGACTAACTAACTCTGACACAAGCTCGACACAGCTGCCCACACCTACGCACAGTGCAAGCACACAAGCTGTGCGAAGCAGTGCGAAGCTGTGCCCGCAATATCTCAGACGAAAGAAGAGGCAGGATTTTTTAAAATGTCGTAGCGCGCAGGTGCGCGAGCGACTGCCAGAAGTTCATGGGATCCAGAGTTCCTATTGGATCTGGCCATTCGTCTCTAAAATTGTCAAAGGCCGGCCAATCTACACCGACTAGTGGCTCGTCAAACAATGCTTCACTAACAAGAGACCCCCCAAGCGGCGCGACAGAAGAGTCTTTGGGGCTTAAATCATCGTCCAAAGGCCCTACATGATCATCTGGAGTCATTTAAGCAAGTGAAGCATCAGGAATATCACTGTGGAAATACCACGGTAGACATACCTTCATTGTTGTCGAAGACGTCAACCTGTCCACCAAACTCTTGGCGCCACCACCAGAAGCAATCATAAACGATGCTCATGCCTAGGCGATTCCTGCTTCGGACGCGAAGACTGTCTATGTTCCCAGATGGGGTCCGAAATATTTGGGAGCTAGTCCACAACTGGGCCAAGATGATACTGAACCTAGCAAAAGCGTCGTCGGGTCTGACAGCGTGTTTTCGATGGTACGTAATCATTGCAAAATATGCGTTCTGACCTCTCTTGACATCTATCTGGTCTTCGAGATGTGACCGCGCTATCCGTAATATGGCAATGGCAGGGACATGAAGATGCTTTGTGACGAACGTTGGCCCGTATTCTGCAATGTTGCGATTACCGTCAATCGTAGTAATAAGCTCGATGATGTCGCATGAGAGCTTGTAGATACGTTTAACAGTATCAGAGTCGATTGCGTGAATTGGACTAAACAGATGAAACACAAGGATGTGCAACTGAGCCCAAAGGATGTAAAAGGTGTCTGCATCAGTAAGTTTTCATACGCATGATGCGTAGTCGCGGGTTATTATTGGGTTCTCCTTACCAAGTGGGTTCAATGCATCATTTTCAAGCTCCTTTAGTCCTGGAATGGACGATTTTACGATCAAGTCGATCGCTTGTGAGCGTTCTGCAAGGGGTTTCCAAAGGGCATCTTGCTGCATGAGTTGAATCGTCTGCGACAATTTTTGACTGACACGTTTCTGGAGAAGTAGATCCGCCGGCAAGTTTATAGGACTCTTTCCCTGCATGTTCAGCTGATCATACGTATCAGGGGTAAGTGTTGGAGGAAGCCCGTTGACGATCGCTACCCTAAAGAAGGAGGTCTGTTAGCTCTTCCAAATACCAGTGACAAGGCTCGAGTCAGATACCTCTGGCATATCAAACGGCACAAAGTCCAGATCTTGGCCCGCCTTAAGCTCTCCTTCTGATTGCCGTCCACCTTGGAACGAGCGAAGTCCTGCCCCGTGCCATAAACATGAAGACCGATGCTCATGGATAGCTGTAACGCAGCACCTGCGATGACTGGAGTATTGTCAGTGCTTAGGGCTTCGAATGGCACCGGCCAGCAACAAAGAATGATCAAGGCCTGGATCGCTAGCAATACCGGACCAGGCGCAAATATTGCAGCCTTGGCCATATCCAGCACCCTTGGCCCCAGGGTGAGGATCAAAGTTGGATCGTTGACATTCTTTCGTGATCCAGTCACTACAACAGTCCAGAATAACAGTCTAGATTCCGCATACATCTCGTTTGGACCCGCTGGATCCACCAAATCCGGAACAAATGGCAAGTAGTAAGTGAAGAACCTGGATGATCCGGTCAGTTAGAAAGCTCATGATAAAAATGGACTGGAAAGTAGCGTAATAACCTACTTATGAAAGCATTCCTCGATGGACACACCAGACACACTCACATTGGCTAGTTTTCGGCTCATGGCTAAATCCGCCTCTGGGGGTTGGCATGTTGGGCTCGTGAGAACGTGTTGCTCATTCTCAGGAAGCAATCCCTGTAGCGGCGCCATCGTCTGAGTCAAAGCAGGCATGCTCGGTGGAAAGCTTGAAGCGGTTGGGGCCAAGTCTGTTGGTTGAGCAGAATTTCCAAGTTGGCGTCGCAGGTCTTTGAGTTCACGGTATAAATCACGCTTCCTGAGAAAATGAGACATGAAGGCAAACCTGTCATCGGAGCACATACTTGAGCACTTCTCGCCGTTGAAATGACTTTGACGTAGTGCAAACCAATTCAAGACGACGACACCTGTTGCAGGGGCTTGAAGAGCCTGCTGGTCGATCGCACCGGACCTAAATTTGCAACATTGACTTAGTCCGATTTTCATGAGATGAGACCGGCGCCCACCTTCTGCTGCTTGCACTCGTCACAGGCCATGACATGGATACAAGCTCACAGCACTCGACAACGGTACTGATTTAGCTGAATGATGTTGACATGCAAGTCTGCCACCACACATTCCAAAGATGCCACACGTAAGTGCGTCAGGCGCCAGGATCTTCGCGGCAGAATGCACCCCAAGCCGCTGCTGGGGTGATGACCTCGAGGAAGATGTTTTGTCGTCTGTATGTGTAAAGCGGTACTGGACGACGTTGTGTCGTTGGGATCCTCAATTGAAGAAATGAAAAGCGGAGGCGTGATCTTCTGGCAGTTTTCGCGTTTGGGTAATTACCTAATAGATGCTAGTTGGGTGCTAGTGGTCCTCGCATTTGATCCAATACACATGTGGTATTATTACCAGTCATTTCAAACCCCCACACGACCCGAACCTGTATCGCAAAAGTCGTCCGTCTTAGGTACTGTCATCACCACATACTTCACGTGGCGCGGGAGTTTCCTTCATGCTTACTCCATCTAGGTCACCGTTCTTTTGCTTAGGAGGTAGCTTGATGCGGTGCGAGCCATTATTGAGAATCTATTCCATGGCGCACCATCGATTTACACCCACGGGAGCATCAGCCGTGGAACGGGAAGGACGCAGTGAGACTACCATCCTCAAGCTGCCGACCACACTACTTGTTCTCGAAGAAACCACCCTTTAGTGAAACCCCTCCGACCGATTCGTCGAAAGCAGCTCGTTCAGTAATTCCGCAGACCTCAAAGATATCTTTGATACCGCCTGAGCCGCCAGGCGTTGGTTCAGTCCATCCGTGCTGTTTGAGTTCCCCCATCGCCGCTTTGATGGAATTGTACGCGGCTGTCAGCGACAAGATAGGCCAGATGACGATTTTGAAGCCCAACTCTTTCGCCTCGGCGGCGGAGAAGGCGGGTGTGACACCACCGCCTACGACGTTGAGGAGACAAGGCATGGGCGCCAATCGTTTGATTGCCTCGCTACATTGCTCCTTCGTTCTGACTCCTTCCAAAAACGCAACATCGGCGCCTGCTTCGTAAGAAGCTTGTAGTCGGCGAATAGCTTCGTCGAACCCGAGAGATTGCAACGAATCGGTTCGCGCGATAATAACAATGTCCCGGCCAGACTCCTTTCTTGCCTGTGCAGCTGCACGAATGCGAACCAAGTATTCCTCCAGCGATACCAGTGATTTATTGAGTAAATGGCCACAACGTTTGATGAATGTCTGATCCTCAATATGCATTGCTGCTACATTGTAGGTAATGTAAGTCTGCACAGCTCGAGCCACCGACAATGAGCTTCCAAACCCGGTGTCAGCGTCTGCGATCACAGGCACGTTCCGGTTCAAGGACGCGATCATGCCAGCATTTCCTGCCATCTCGGGCAACGTGATCAGTGCCAGATCGGGGGCGCCTAGAACAGATGCCGCAGTTCCCGCTCCGGTCATGTACAGCGTGTCAAAGCCTACATCGAGGGCGATCCTGGCTGTGAAGCCATCGAATACACCGGGGCACAGTATCAGCTCGTTCGGATCTTCCAGTCTCTCGCGCAGAATAGCTGCGGCAGGCTTGAAAGACGTGGTACCCTTGTCATACATGTCCGCCGCAACTAGTAGCCAATATCAAGCTGAAATAGTATTTTCGTTATCGTCGCAGGTTTTCGAGGAAAATCAGTGGTTCGGTTCAAATATTTTGTAATCAGGAACATTTTGTGACATCAAAGAATCCTCCCACAGATATATTTCACCACCACATGGTGGTACTGATGGCGACCAGCGAAGGGCTCATCCACGTTTAGTCTAGCTGCTGGTGGCTCCGATTTGCGGAGGCGGGTGAGGCCCAGGCTCGCACTGACTTTGAACGCCTAGATACTACTCATCTGAACCATCTTCTATTCCTCAGTTATCATATCTTCCATTGACCACATTCAGCCATTCTGGGCGAGTTGACCAATGTTGGCGTTGTGGATCGTACTGCTGGCTAACCCCTTGCAGGTGTATTTTCCTCACGACAAATTGTTGCACGGGTACACACACTGGTAATTCCACCTCTCCTAGATCGCCACGAACGCCGCCGGCTTTGACAGGCGCGTGCACTCGGTGCCGACAAATGTTCCCCACGGTTGTGGGGATCGGCATCGACAACCTCCCAAGGGCATGTGGGGGTGGAGAGAATGTGGAGGTGGACGGCGAACTTCTTAATGCGGGGTCGTGGCCGAGGCACCTATATCACTAATATTTGGGATAGAATATATATGTCAGGAATGACAAGGCCACCCTATATAAGCCTCTCCCTGAGCACCTATGCCTTAGTCCCTATGAGAGTAGTGACGATCAGGTGATTTAAGGATAGAAGCGGTCAGGCGACCAGTGCCAACAGGCCACGTATATGAAGCCAGCTCTAAGTATAAGGGAGAACCGTATATAGTAAGCTAGCTTCCTCTAAAGTCTCTTCGCACTAGTTATCTAACCACCTTTATCCCCAGACCACCCAACCACTAACCCTCCCCCCCCCCCCCCAACCCCCAACAACAGTGTACACAGACAGACCCTAACATTTTTATCCACCGGCGGGGGGCTTTAATACCAACACCTT
>Ga0105239_10002636_pt1 | contig 22649 bp, 22 predicted proteins | sample KBSC44metaG_FD_92761 | JGI IMG/M metagenome (GOLD analysis project Ga0105239, IMG submission 92761) | Corn rhizosphere microbial communities from Kellogg Biological Station, Michigan, USA - KBS C4-4 metaG | ecosystem: Host-associated > Plants > Roots > Rhizosphere > Soil | place: Michigan, USA... | reverse complement strand
TTTCCAGGATTTTCGGCATAAACCACTCCCCCATACGTCATGCAAAAAATTCCTAACAGGTAGGGTAGGCTACGAAAAAAGCAGGCTTGAAAGCGAAAATACATAACGTATCCCTGGTGAAAAATTATGGTGATGTGAAAAATAAGATGGAAAAGGATTTAAGAGGTTTAGATGCAAAACTAACCCATGGATTGATGAGCCTGCAATTGCAATTATATATCATAAGTATATAAACCATTAACAGTCTTCCTCAACGACTCAACAATGCTCATTCAGCCCCTTTTGGGGCTTTCTTTTTAGGAAGACCTTTTTTAAGAAAAAAGGCTCTTTTTGAATCAGTCACTCCTCAGAATTGTAAAATCCAAATCTATACTCAGGGGTTTAAAAAATATCGTCATAATCTCCTAAAAGCTCAATACTCATTTCAGATTTCATTGAATTCGCTTTTTGCGGGACTTTAGAAATCAGTTTGGAAAAGCTTTTCGTTTGTGGAGGACGCGCGTAGGGCTTCGCTTTACCCATATCTCTTAATTCCTTACTTTGAAGAACCCAGCCCGAAGGCTTCTTTTCAATCGGCGGAATAAAAGTCTTCAGAGTATTCTTAAGCAATCCTGGCCGGACAGCACTTGCGGATGAAATATCTGAAGACTTCTCATTGAAAGACGCGGAGGCAGGATTTGCTGGCAGTATGGCAGAGGTACTACTTTTTGTCGGGAATAAATCTTCAACAGTATGGACTCGATTCGCTACAGAGTCTTTAGGAGGCTTTTCCAGATCACAAAGAATGCTGACACCCTCCGCAGTGCTCACGAGAATTAATTGACGATCCCCTACCTCTACCAGGTGCAATTCCTGACTGGTATTTAAGAGAGTAGAACTGACTAAACGCAAAGCACCCGTTCCGCTATTGCCTACAAACAAAGAGGCATGCTCAGGAAGCTCTGCTTGAGGGATGCTAACAGCCTCTGACGTCCCCTTCAACTCCTTATCTGTTCTTTTGTCCTTGCCATGACGTTGCCAATACTCAAAAAATTGAGGATAGTGTGCCACTAAGCGGGGTAATCCCCAACGCGCGAAAAGACCCAATAAAGCCAATACGCCAAAAAGTCCCAATAATAAACGTCCGATAGAGCGACCCGATGCTTGACGTGCTTGCTCATGATGCGCTTCATAAATAGAAAGGGGCTGTTGCTCCGGATCGGAAGGTGCTGGCTCTGCAGTTTCCTTTGAAAGCTCAACAGTGCTTTGGGATTCAGGCTTCAAATGAGCCTTTGAAGCCCAACTGGAAGGCAAAAACAAAACATTCATTGTTAAAACCAAAACAGATATAAAAACAAATATTTTAGATTTATCTATTGCCACTTTTCAAATCCTCACCAAAAGAGCCCTCACCAACCCAAGCCCAACCCGGGTTGTTTACACCGTATAATCTTCCGTCGAACCAATCGGTCGAACATAAACGTTTCCAGTACTCAGCTCAAAGCGAATGGATCTCGGCTTATTACCGCCCGTGTCCGCTTTTTCAACAACAAAACCTTCCTTAGTCAGAGCCGTTCGGATTGCCATTGCATTTCTAACACCGATATTCAATAAATTGCCGCCGCCACCACCAAAATTAAAGAGTTGAGCCCCTCCTACCAAACGAACCGTTGAAATATTTTTATCACCGCCCAGGGCTCTAAACTCTTCCAGCAACAAGGGAATTGCCAAGTCCGCAAATTTAGCAGGCTTATCCTTCGGAAGCTCTTCCAAAGGTGACTGCATACTGAGTTTACTTTCGGGCATGCTGACGCAGGCCACACCACCGACCAGATTGCGAGCATCGTAAACCACAACCACCACACCAGTACCGATGCTAGAAATCGAGAATACCGTTCCTTGGCGAGCACTGGCACTCATTTGTCCCAACTCTAGCATGATCCGGTCACCACTTGCCATTACGTTACGACACTTCCATACCACTCAGCGTATCAAAGAGATCTTTGACCACCGAGTCTAAGTTGACAATTTCGCTCATAAGAATTTCCATTCGCTCATTATCAACTGTTTTAAACCCAAATTTCTTCAAAGCCTCTACATCCACAGCATACATCATCGCATCCCGACCCACGCCATTCCCCAACATACTTGTAAAGAGATCGGCAAGGTGAACAGACGTTACAATCGGGCCTTCAGGAGCATTTGGTAATACATTCATTTTAGAAGGATGATGATGATACTGGATTGCCAGCATTAATGAACTTGGCAGATTCCACTTTTCAGCCAGATATTTACCTGCTCGGGCATGATTCATCCCCAAAACCTTATCTTCCGCCATCAGGTAGTCAATACGATTCTGGATACTGACCTCTTCAATCTTCTTATACTCTTCTCCAACAAAGTCTCCCAAAACGATTTTGCCGATATCCCTTAACAACCCACCCGTAAAAGCCAATTCCAAATCAGGAATTCTTTCCTTCTGAGCAATATGCTTCGCGTAAACAGCCCCACTTAATGCGTTATAGAGCAAATCCCCCCGCTTTAGGGAGTATCCTTTCACCTCATGGTTAAGAGCCGATTTCGCCAAAATCATGTAGACCATACTTTTAAGGGTTGAAAAACCCAGAATGGCAACGGCTTCTTTTACAGTGGAAATTCGACGGCTAAACCCGTACGCAGCCGAATTGCAAAGCCTGAGTACGTTGCTGGTAAAAGAGGCATCGAGTCGAATGATTGCCGCGATACGCTCGGCGTTCGTATCCTCTTCCTGCATTAAACGACTTACCCGCAAAGCAGCCTGGGGCAAAGGAGGGAGATGCTCCACCTTGGCCATCACATCCTGAACGGTGATATTCGGCATAAAGATAAAAGACCATTTTTTTCAGTCAAGGGCGCTTTTAATAGTCTAACGTTTAAGGTGATTCTTGACTTGCTCAGCCATAAGGAAATCCTCTGCCTATATGAAGCGTTTTAAACTCCTAAATATTTTGATTTTTATTTTTAATTCTCCTTACATTTCTCAAAGAACCTTTTCAAATAACGGTGCTTCGGAAATAATGGAATCTGAGTTATCGCTTTTCGATTTTTATGAGCGAGGCATTTCTCAACCTTACAGGCTTCGTCCATTTTGGGCGCCTCAGCTTCTAGGGTAACCGCAGCGCAACTCCCTATTTTATTCATAACGTTAAAACCATTTCCCCATACGAAAATGGCTTTATACGAAGCAAAAGGACCATTGCTAAATGCGTTTAGTCTAACTAAAGGCATTGGCAAGAACCACTGTATCTGAGAGAATGCCTGTGACAACCCTCTAAGATGACACCCGTAGAGTTAGGTATGTAAAATTTTTACTATTTAGGGGACTAGGTTCTTATGGAATTTATCAACCAAAATTCACAATTTCCAGGTAACGGCAATGCAGAGCCTTCCCTATTTTCGGCTAATAGCAATGTCCCACCTTTACCACCGCGCTTAAAGGCCTCCATTAAAGTTGTCGGTGTTGGTGGTGGCGGTAGCAACGCTGTTAATCGAATGATTCTCAGCGGCATGAGCGGTGTTGAGTTCTGGGTTATGAACACCGATGCGCAAGTCATTGAAATGGCTTCCACTCAAACAAGGCTCCAATTGGGTCAAAAAATTACCCGCGGGCTCGGTGCGGGTGGTAACCCTGCAATCGGAATGAAAGCTGCTGAAGAAAGCCGTGATGATATTATATCAGCCCTTGAAGGCGCTGATATGGTCTTTATTACTGCCGGTATGGGCGGCGGAACTGGCACTGGCGCCGCTGGCGTTGTTGCAGGCATTGCCCGTGAGATCGGTGCGTTAACCGTTGCCGTTGTGACTCGTCCATTCACCTTTGAGGGACGTCGTCGCCAACAACAAGCCATCCAGGGCTTGGAAAGCTTACGTGAAAACGTTGACACCCTGATTGTTATTCCCAACGACAAACTCTTAGATGTTGTTGAACGCAGAACCTCTATGCAAGAAGCCTTCCGCATTGCTGATGAAGTTCTTCTACGAGGCGTACAAGGTATCTCCGACATTATCACCATTCCCGGTTTGATTAACGTTGACTTTGCCGACGTTAAAGCCATCATGTCCCTCTCAGGCTCCGCTATTATGGGCGTGGGTAAAGGGTCCGGCGAAGGCCGTGCTCTTGAAGCCGCTCGTATGGCTGTGAACTCTCCATTGTTGGAAACCTCCATCGAAGGTGCCAATGGTGTTATCTTCAATGTTACTGGCGGTTCTGATATGACATTGCACGAAGTGAACGAAGCCGCTGAGATCATTTACCAATCCGTTGATAAAGATGCCAACATCATCTTCGGTTCTGTGATCGACGAGCGCATCCAAGGCGAAATTCAAATCACCGTCATCGCGACCGGATTTGAATTGAAATCTCCTCACTTCAAGCAAGATGCAGCCAGCGGTGAATTACGAACCCCTTTTGAAACCGCTGTAGGCGCTGCGGCAGGATCCCATGCTCCAACCAGCACGGTTGGAACTCCTCGTCCTGCTAACGGCAAACCGAATCAGCAATTGAACATGTCCAACTCCGTTCCTCCTTTGTTCGCCAAAGAAGTGGAGCCTTGGAAAAAAGAAGAGCCTTCCAACTGGAAAGCAAACCAACAACAAGTAGCTCAGCCTAACTCCACAACAGCCTCTGTTCGCGCAGCAGCCCGTGGCTTGTTGGACTTGCCTGACTTCTTGGGCCGTAGAAACAAATAAGCACACAATTTTATAAAATAGAGTCATTATGGTTTCCACTCAATCCCCTTCCGCATCTGAATTGTTCTCCTGTAAAACTACGGCTCCTGTTGCATCAATCGCATCAGCAAGCTCGTCGGGAGTTCAAGCGCTCTATCTGGAAGGGGATTTTGTGCAACTTCTGGATCAAAATGCTCTGCCTGAAACAAAAGTCTACTTGCCTATTGGTACCGTTGAGGAAATGGCAGATGCAATCCGGGTCATGAAAGTCCGAGGTGCTCCAGCCATCGGTATTGCTGCTGCTTACGGATTGGTTTTGGACGCTCAAAATGTGTCTCGCGACGAAGTTAGCACTTCAAATCTCATTCAGCGTTTACGCAAGAGCAGTGATTTACTGGCCTCAACCCGTCCGACAGCAGTTAACTTGGCTTGGGCCTTGAATGAAATGTCTCAAGTGCTTGATCAGGCAGAAAAAAGCCAGAATTCTGTTGGAGAACTGGTTATACAGCTTCGCGACGCGGCCCTCAAAATTCATCAAGATGATATCGCTGCCTGTAAGGAAATCGGTCGTTTAGGTGCGACGCTTTTCCCTCAAAAGGAAGGTGGATTAGGTGTTCTCACACACTGTAACGCGGGTGCCCTTGCAACGGGTGGTTATGGAACAGCGTTGGGTGTTATTCGTTCCGTATTCGAGCGAGATTCGAAAATACGAGTCTATGCCGACGAAACCCGTCCTCGCTTTCAAGGTGCACGCTTAACAACTTGGGAACTAGTGGAAGATGGAATTCCGGTAACACTCATTGCCGATAATATGTCCGCTGTCTTGATGAGAGACGGTTTGATTGATCGCATTGTTGTGGGTGCGGATCGCATTACCGCAAACGGAGATGTTGCCAATAAAATCGGGACCTACGGGGTAGCCGTCCTGGCAAACGCACATAACATCCCCTTTTATGTGGCTGCTCCCTTATCAACGATTGACTTATCCCTGGAGCATGGCAAAGACATCCCGATTGAAGAGCGAGATGCCAGTGAGGTTTGGAATATTAATGGTGCTCCTATTTGTGCAAAAGGAACTCAGTTTTTCAACCCTGCTTTCGATGTTACACCTGCGCGGCTTGTAAAAGCTATCATCACGGAAAAAGGCATTGTTGAAGGGCCAAACTATAATGCCGGCTTAGCGGCTCTTTTTAAGTAAGCTGTCATTCCCGCTTTCGCGGGAAATGGCGTTTAAGTCAGTTCCAAGAAAAGAGACTGAAACTACCCATGTCAATATCAGTCCATTTTGGGGATGAAGAGTATCTGTTACAGCAGAGTGTCGTTCAGATGCGACAAAAGCTGCTCGATCCGGCCATGGGGGGGCTGGGACATAAGCAAATTGAATCTCCATCGATTGACGCGGTTCTGGAAGCAGTTGGAGCGGTTTATTTCAACCTGGGTGGAAAAACTCTGATTGAAATTCATAACTTCGCCTTTTTAAACAAAGCCGCGAGTCATCCCTCTGATGAAAAAGCTATCCAGGAGTTAATGCAGCTGCTTGAAAACGTTGATGATACTAAGCACATTGCTTTTATCAGTGATAAAGTGAATCGAACGATTAAATTTCCCAAGTGGCTGGTATCCGGTAAATCGGTCAAAGTGGATATTCACGAATTCAAAGCCCTCAACTTTTGGCAAACGGATGAAGCCATTCGCTTACTGCTACACGAGTGTAAGCAGCGAAACCTTCAAATTGAACCGAAAGCGGCCATGATTCTGGTTGAACACCTGGGAATCGCCATGCGCCCCCTGCTAACAGAAGTCGAAAAGCTTGCCACCTATGCGATTGGACGAAGTATTACAGTTAAAGATGTGTCTTTACTCTGCGCCCACGATGAAAATACTTTCCGAATGCTGGCCGATTGGCTTCACCAAAAAAATCGGCAGGAAGTCTTTGGGATTTTGGAAGAGCTTTTGCTGAGACAGCACCCGGTTGCCTTGTTCGCACTGATCCAAAGCTGGCTCGGTCATCTATTTCGCCTGCGATATTGGCAAAAGCACGGCTTACAAGAAAAAGACATGGCGGATCGAACCAAAAAGCATCCCTTCAAAATCAAAAAAGATTTACAGGAATTCTCGCAAGTGCCTTTTGAGCGCTTAGACACCCTCCGCGAGAAAGTCATTCAACTCGAATGGCAATCCAAAACCGGACAGCTAAATGCTCGATTGGCCCTGGAAATCTTAATGGCGAGTTAAATTTTCCCCTTGTAGGAGAGCCTCTTATGGGTTCCCGCCATTTGAGAAATCCAATAAATTCCCCTCTTGGGAGGGGTGGACGGCGGAGCCGGACGGGGTGGTTTTTTCCAAATGACGGGAGGGCACAAGACCCTCCCCTACAGAAGGTTAACCGATACCATAATAACGAGTTCAAAATATGACTCAAATACCAATACCCCCTACAACACAGCCTCCAGGCATTCCATTGCCTGACTTTAAAATAGCAGAGCGTTTTTTTGCCCGGGCGATTCGCTCGGGTAGCTTGGCCCATGGCTATATCCTGAAAGGGCAAAATACAGACGGGCTTTATGGATTGGCACTCAGTATTGCGCAAATCCTCAATTGCCAGAATCCTCCAGCGCGGAGGGATGACAATCGCTTAAATGAGATGGCCTGCCAGGTTTGCACCTCCTGCCGCTGGGTTTTGCAAAACAGCCACCCGGCCGTGTTAACCATCTCCCGCCAAACCTATCTCGTGAACGACAAAGGCGGTGATTTATCACTCGATGATCTGGAGAAAATGAGCAAAAAAGGAGCAACCTCAACACAAATCAAGGCGGAGCAAGTCGAACGCTTATTGTCTCAACTGGCCTTATCCACGATGCAAAACCGCGTCATTATTTTTTGCGATGTGGAAGAAAGAGGCCCGGAATACCCCGAAACCATCCCGGCCCCCTCTGAGTGGAAAGCTTTGCCAAGTAACGAGGATAAAACCCTTCATATCCGTCCGCTTCAACGAGATTTGTTTAATGCCGCTTCAGCCAATCGCTTCTTAAAAACCTTGGAAGAACCGCCACCCAAAACGCTATTCTTCTTTCTGGCAGAAACAGAAGAACAAATCTTGGAAACCATTGTATCTCGATGTCAGGTTGTTCCCTGCCAAAGCGTCACAAGCGCCAATCACGGCAGTACACTTTTAGAAACCGATCTTCAGTTTTTAAGCCAAATTTTGAACCAATGTAAACAACAAGCTGATATATACAGCATCGTCGAAAAGTTTGAAACAGTTTGTTTCAAAGAAAAAAATCTCTCGCCCAGCCAAGCCATTGATGGCCTAAAAACGATACTCAGAGAGCGTCTTTCCTTAAGTAATGAAGCTGAGTTCCGACGCTATAAAAAACTGCTCAAACATCTCGAAACAGCGCATCAAATGTTGGACAGTCGTGTCAATGAATCTGCCATAGTGACGAATACGCTTTTATCTCTGAGTATGTGAAAATTTTTAAACCTTTCGCACAAAACACCCCAAGTTTGTTTTTATGCAAACACAAGTTGAAATTCAATGAATCAGATTTATAAAAAAGAGTTCAAGCTGGTTCAGGTTTGGGATAGGATAGGCACTTCAAGGAGTTTTGGGGATATGGGAATGGAAAAGAATAATCAAAAACAAATCCAACCTGGTTTGGTACTGCAATATGACAAACGCCGTTACGACGGTGGCCCTGAAGTCGAACAGATTCGCCTGATCGAGCAACAGCAAGAACTGCTCCGTCAACAGCAATATGCAGCGACATTGGGTGGTTACGCGACCCCTCCAACCGTTGCCTCAGCAGCAAACGCTCTTCGGCCGCCTGTAGCACCAACGGAAGCCCCGTTGCAAGCTGTAGAACCTGCCATCTGTAATGAAGAAGTCAGAACTCGACGGGTACAAGATATCTTATTAACGGGGCCTCTCTCTATCTGTGTAGGATTTGTCGGGATTTTCACCTCCGCACTGGCTCTCTTAGTTGCCGCTCGGATGAAAAATCCTGCCTTACAAGCACAGGGTCGGACGGTCATGTCAGAATGCACCCGCAGTGTTCGTAAGGGCTTTATCGATACCGCTACCATTCCGTGGCAACTCCTCAAAAATCGCTCTCTCTGTAAAAAAGAGGGCTAAAACCTAAATCATTCAACTTTTAAAGGGCTTGTGAATTTCTCACAAGCCCTTTTTGTAGCATTTTCAGAGTTTTCTACCAAAAGTAAGACTTTAGTCCTTCAGAATCACCCTAGCGAGTGAGCCGAAACCCAATAAAAAAATTTATAGTTCAAATACAGGATGCAGGTTTAAATCAGTCAAAAAGAGGGCACCCCAATGACAGTGAAAGGAACCTCTCAAAGGCGTAAAGCTTCAAAGGGTCAATCACTCACTGAGTACGGTTTAATTCTGGCTCTCATTGCGGTCTTCTGTATCGGTTCTCTTCAAATCCTGGGCCAAAATATAACGGCTAAAATTTATGGCCTATCCAACTCTATCCAATAATAAGCCCTTAAGAACATTAGTAAATTAAGAGGTCATAATCACAATGAAAAAAACAGCAAAAAAACGTAAAGTTTCAATGGGTCAATCCTTGACCGAATATGGTCTTATTTTAGCCTTGATTGCCGTTTTCTGTATTGGTGCATTACAAACTTTAGGTGGAAAAATCAGTACCAGTCTCGGTAATTTAGCCAATCAGATTAAATAATATTTTTTTTCAGGTATTTTCAAATCAACTGAGAGGTCAGAGTTACAATGAAAAAAACAGCAAAAAAACGTAAAGTTTCAATGGGTCAATCCTTGACCGAATATGGTCTTATTTTAGCCTTGATTGCCGTTTTCTGTATCGGGGCGTTACAAACTTTAGGTGGAAAAATCAGTACCAGTCTCGGTAATATAGCCAACCAAATTAAATAAAATGTTGGCAAAACCCAGGCAGCATAGACTCGAGCATCATAAAGGAGCTTCTTTAATCGAGTACATGCTGGTTATAGCCCTCATTGCCGGGGTATGTTATGGGAGTCTCAATGCTTTAGGTATCAACATTAGCAAAATGCTTGGCACTGCGATTCAAACCCTAACGTCTGCAATGAGTGTCCCCTAAGAATAAACGTCCTAACACGTTGATAGAACAATCTGAATTTTTATTAATTGCTCTTCTATACTCTCCCATAGAGTGTAGCGGCCTCAGTAAAGTTAAAAAGCCCTCCAGGTATCCTGAAGGGCTTTTTTAAAGAGAAGCTTATTATTGTGCAGAGGATAGCGAAGCGCTTCTCGAAAAAACCTCATTCTCTAAACCGACAACAAGAGGACTAAAATAAGCAGCCGATGCAATCATGGCCGCATTATCAGTACAAAAGGATAGTTTCGGTACAAATAAAGTTCGCCCGGAAGCGAAATTAATCCAGTTTTGGAAACGCTCTCTCAAGCCTCGATTGGCAGACACGCCACCCGCAATGGCAATGGTTTGATAGCCCAAAGCTTCGGCACACTGGGTCGTTTTAACATACAGGGTTTCAACCACCGCGTGCTGAAATGCTGCCGCAATATCGGTTTGAACTGAGGGTATATCTGTATCTGAAACACTTTGAATCGCTTTCTCATAGCAGCGAATCGTCGCTGTTTTCAATCCGCTAAAGCTGAAGTCATACTTTCCCTCGGTTCGGGCAATAGGCAGTTTGTAAGCATGGCGATTTCCCAAGCTTGCACGGTAATCGATCTCAGGGCCACCCGGATAGGGCAAGGCCATAGTCCGTGCCACTTTGTCATAAACCTCTCCGACAGCATCATCCAAGCTTTGTCCGACAATCCGACAATTATTCCAGGTATCCACAGCCAAAAGTTGAGTATGTCCGCCGCTAACTAACAAACATAAAAAAGGAGGGCTCAGCTGACTTTCCAGGTAATTGGAAGCCACATGACCCCATAAATGATGGACTCCAAGGAAAGGCTTTCCGGTTAACAGGCTCAGAGCCTTCGCTGTATTTACACCCACAAGTAATGAGCCAATCAAGCCGGGACCAAGGGTCGCCGCAAAGGCATCAATGTCCGAAAGGGAACAATCGGCAGTATCCAAAGCTTCTTGTAATACATCATTGACAGCCTGGGAATGTTCACGCGCGGCAGACTCGGGAATAACACCTCCAAATGAAGCATGGAGAACCGTTTGAGAGCGTCTGGCATTCGCTAGAACTGAGCGGCCATCCTGAACGATTGCAACGGCTGTATCATCACAACTGCTTTCGATAGCCAGGATGCGTGAAAATTGGTTAGAATGAGAAGACAATCTTATTGAATCCTAAATTAAAGACTCTTTCAGAATTCTAGTACAACACCCAATTTGATTTAACATAAAGTAATCTGTTGTTGCATAAATCGCCGATGAAAGGTTCAAGGATTCTTAATGATTCTCTTACAAGAACTCCGCGTTTTTTAGGATACAATACCCGATACACGCTTTATTTAGCCCTTGTTTGCTTGACAGAAAAGATAGGCTGATCTCCCCCATGCGCAGATCGAATCCATTATTCTTATTTCCCGGCATTGCCAGAATTTTGCGTCAGGGAGCCCTTCTGGCCTTATCGGGAACTCTATTGCTTCATGCAGCAGCCGTTCAGGCACAGCCTCCTTTAATGCAAGCCGCTTTTACGCTTAATTCGCATAACCCTAACGAGCTGTTCGGCAACTTCTACTATACCCTTGGCACCCAGCTGGCAGCACAGGGACAACTTCCGGCAGCAGAACCGATGCTTGCTAAAGCGGCACATCTTCTTCCCAGTAATCCCTATGTTCGCATGAATGACGGTATTGTCCTGGAAGCCTTACACCGCCTCCCGGAAGCTATGGCACGTTACGAAGAAGCGGTTCAAATTTCACCCAAAATGGCTCAGGCCTATTACAGTATCGGGCTCTTGCAAGACAAACAGGGGCAAACGGAAGCTGCCATTGTTAGCCTTCAAAAAGCCCTCCGATACACGCCCAACCACCCTGCGATTAACTACGACCTGGGGGTGTTTTATGCCAAGCAAGGTAACTTTGCCCAGTCCGCCGTTTATTCTAAAAAAGCCGTTGATAATGATACTGATTTTGCAGAAGCCTACAACAACTACGGTTATGCATTAGCTCAACTAGGACGTTACACAGAGGCATTGGAAGCTATTAAACGTTCTTTAGCCTTAAAACCTGATAGTGCTGCGGCCCTTGATAGTAAAGGCTACGCTCAGTTTGGGCTCAAACAGTATAATGAGGCTTTAGAGTCCTACAATCGTGCCTTGAAGTTTGATCCCGGTATTGGTGAAATCTACCGCCACATTGGAGATGTCCACGAAAAGCTGAAGCAGTGTGACCCTCTCGTAAAGGCTTACCAGCTTTACCTGGAATTAACACCGGATGCAACGGACAAAACCTATATCCAAGACAAAATCAAACAATGTAAGCGCACCGCCATAAACGAGCATTAAGGGTATGACAAAATCTTTGTCTATATCATTAAAATGCTCACTACTCTATCTGATGAGCGGCCTGTTAACCAGTTTAGTTCTGTTTTCCTTACCTGCTTTAGCGGATGCTGGCTATAGTACCTCTTCGACACCCGTTATCACACCATCATCGTCCTCTCAGGTCATTCAGCCTCCGGCAGGTACTGCCTCTCCTAATTCAGGGTTGCCCTCTCCTTCCTCATCCAGCTCTAATTTGGGCGGTACGGATACTCCGAAGGCAACGGGTCTGGATGCAAACCCTATTCAGCCAAGACCTGATATTCAGGTCCGGCCTGCCTTTAAACCTCGGTTATAAAGACGGGTTATGACAGACTTTCCATATGGCGCTTTTTCTTTTCCGTCTCGTCTTTTCTTAACCGGATATATGGGGGCCGGGAAAAGTACGGTGGGTAAATTGCTCGCGCAGCGGATCCAATATCGCTTTCACGATACCGATTACCTGGTGGTGAAAGGATATCGCAAGCCAATCGAACGCGTTTTTAAGGAAAACGGTGAAGAGGCCTTTCGTCGGGCAGAGCTCCTCGTTTTACAAGAACTCACCAAGCGAAACCGCATCGTCGTTTCCACGGGCGGAGGAACTCTCACGCGGGAAGAAGCCTTTCAACTGGCTATAAACTCGGGCTCGGTTATCTATTTGAGTGCTCCCGTCCACGATTTATATGAACGTGTTATCTTTAGTCCTAAAACGCGTCCTATTCTGGATGTCCCTGAAGCAGAAGCAGCCTTCAAAGCACGCTTTTTAGAACGACAGGCGTTTTATGAAAAAGCCAACCATACGGTGACAACCCTGAACAGAACCCCTGACCAGGTTGTCGATGAAATAGAAAGTCTTTTTAAAAAATGCTGACAGCCAACCCTATTGAAATGAAGTTTTTAGCCTCCCATGAACGCTCTTGTGACATTATTGTTGAACCCGGCTTAATCGGCCAACTGGGAGAATATTTAACCTCTTATTTTTCAACAAAGAGCAAACTCTTTCTGGTGTGTGATGAAACTGTGGCACGACTCTATTTGCAAGATGCCCTGAATAGCCTTCAAAAAAAGGGCTACACGGTCACCCCTTATGTTGTTCCGGTCGGAGAAGAAAGCAAATCTCTGCATCAGGCTCAAGATTTATACACAGCCGCCATGAACGCTGGCTTAGGTCGAAACGATGTCATGTTAGCCCTGGGGGGTGGCGTTGTCGGAGATTTAACAGGTTTCTGTGCCTCAACCTACTGCCGAGGAATAACTGTCATCCAAATTCCAACGACCTTATTAGCCCAAGTGGATTCCTCTATTGGTGGAAAAACGGGGGTTAACGTCGGAAGCATTAAAAACAGTGTGGGTACCTTTCACCAACCGAAAGCCATTCTTATTGACCCTCTTGCTTTGAATACCCTCTCTGAGCAGGAACGCAGAGCAGGAATGGGAGAAATTATAAAATACGCGCTCATTGAACACTCTTGCCTCAATGACGTCTTCAATCCCGAACAACCGGAAAGCCTTTGGGAACTACTCAAAAGTGAAGTCAATCAGCATGGGTTAAATGCAGCCACAAAGCCGGAAATATTACATCGCTGTGCCCTCTTAAAAGCATCTGTGGTGTGCCGTGACGAATTCGAGACCTCGGGATTACGGATTTTCTTAAACCTGGGACACACCTTTGGCCATGCTTATGAATCTCTGAGTCATTACGAGATTCTTCACGGTGAAGCCGTTGCATTGGGGATTCTGAAAGCCGTACAACTGACAGAAATCCTACAGCAAGCTCCTAAAACGCTTGAAGTTGAGTTAAAAACCCTTTTTAATCAACTAGGCTTGACTCCTGTTTTTGAGACCATGCCTCCTTACGATGCCCAAGCCTTACTCAAGGCTATGCAACTTGATAAAAAAAACCAATACGGCAGTATCCGACTGATTTTACCAACCCCTGAGTTAGGTGTTGTGGAAGCTCGGACAGACATTGATGAGTCCCTGATTTTAAGGGTTTTGCAACAAAAACTTTAAATTGAGCCTTATTTTTAGCAATTAATCACAATGGGTTGTTTTTATATTTTTAAATGGGGGTTTAATTCGTTGACTTCTGAGATAGTTCATCTATCGACGGTAGAAGTAATGGGTTATTAAACATTGAATGTTTAGGATTAGGGGTTTCAGCAATGGCAGACAGTTATAACCCAAATGTGAATGGCGGCTTCACGCAAGTAGGCCCGTATACCTATCCTGTGGATTCAAAAGGGGCACCTGTTGCTAACACTCCACCTACCTTTCCGGCACCCGTTTTCAACTACGGCGGCACTGAAAAGCCTGAGTATAATTTGGTCACAGACGGCAGCGGACAGCGGCCTTACGGTATGCCCTATGAAGCACCACCGGTCCCTACCTATCAAAAAGATAGTAGTAGCGACATCAATAACTATTTGAGCGACGACGAAAAAGAGCTTTATTCCAAAGGACAATTGAATGAATATGATAAAAACCAGGCTATTGCTCGAAATAAAGCAAACCCAAATTGGATAGTCGGTAAAGGTGACACTACACAATCAAAAGAAAAAACACCACCCAGCTACGAAGACCCGCCATCTTATGAAGACAGTACTCAAGACAGTAAACTTCAGGATACAGCCAATGCAGCCGGTATTGGTCAAGGCGCTTATGATATGGCAACGGCCGGAAACAACAAAAAAGAAGTTGATCCCAATGATCCTGATAATAAGGACGTAAAGGATCCAAACAAAAAAGACGAGCCCACTGCCGAAGATCAAAAAAATGCTAAAGAGGGCCAAAAAAGCGGCAACGACACTAAAGCAGAAGCAAAAGACGAAGAATCAAACGCCAAAGGCGCTGAAGAAAAAGCCAAAAGTGCCAGTGGTGATGCTGAAGCAACCAAGGCGAAAGCTGATAATGCCAATGTGGGTGATACGAAGAGCTTAGAACAGCAAAGCAAGAGCTATGAAAAACAGGCGAATGCAGCGCAAAAAGATAGCCCCGACATAAAAGTAGACAAGGGTGCTACAAAACAGGTAGAAGGGAATATAAAAGAAGTTCAGTCTTGCGCTAAAACTGCTACGAGTGCGGCTGTGGATTCTGCCAAGGCTCAGGCGATTTCTACTGCCTTGGATATCGCCAGCGGCGTTGTTGATGCTGTTTCAATGGGTATCGGTATCGCAGGGAAGGTACTCTCCGCTTTAGGGGCCTCGCTAGAGGGTATCCCGATTATCGGACAAATTATCGGGCCGCCAATTTCTGCGGCAGGTGCTGCCTTAACGGCAGTGGGGGAATCACTCAAAGGTGTGGCGGCAGGATTAAAAGCATCTTCAGTTGCACGTAAAGCTGTCTCGGTCGCGAAAAAAACGGAGTCTGCAGCGGCAAAAGGTAAGGCCGGTAAGGCAGCTAAAGATGGTGGCACTAAAATCTCAAAAGCCGGTGAAAAACTCAGAAAGGCCGGTGATAAAGCTAAAAAAGGTGTTAACGGTGCAAAAGGCAAACTGAAAGCGGGCAAAGAAAGATTTGCTAACAGTAAATACGGTCACGCAGCGGCGAATGCTCGCGGTAAGGTTGATGACGGTATCGATTCTGTTAAAAATTCCAGAGCCGGTCAAAAAGCGAAGCAATGGAAAGATGATGCAATGGAAACCAAGGCCGGTAAAAAAGCCAAAGAATGGAAAGATAAAGCAGGCGAACATTACAATAAGCACGAAGGTAAATACCAATTCGCAATGGGTGCCGGTGGTATCGCTGCAACTGCTATTCCAATGATGAATGAAAACAAAGATAAGCAAGAAGGTGGGAACGATTCTAGCGGAACACCACCAGCGGATGATTCCAGCACACCGCCTCCGGCATATAATCAGGCACCTCCGGCATATGGTCCTCCGCTACCGGCTTACGGTACACCGTCGTACCCAACGCCGCCAGCTTACGGCTCACCACCGCCACCCGGAGCATCACCCTTCTAACGGGCTGTTACTGGTGAGTTGCACCAAAGTTAATCAAAGGCATTTCACCAGACCACTCAAAATCATTTAAACCAAACTCAATGGTATACATATAATTAATCAGTAACACAGCCAGATCTAAACGAGGCTCCGGCTGCAAGTGTTTGAACAACTCTACCATTCCTTTTACGCCACGTGTGCGGTCGCTATGGCGACTAAAAGGGAAACGAAAAATCCGGCTTTGCTCTTCACGACGGGCCTGCTCAGCAAGCTCTAAATGTCCGTGTTCTCGCATCCAGTGTTCCATAAAATGGATAGCCAACTCTTGATGCTCATGGGAAGCATTATGCAAAAGACTGACAGCCATCGATAAAGAAGGCGATTGATCGTACCATCGCTGGAGCATGAAAAATCCCTTAATTGAAGCTAACTACCGGTAAACATGTTTTCAGACCTGACCAATGAAATACTCTTCTATAGAGTGCATCGGCAGAATAGATGAAATATACAGGGCTGATCCTTCAAGTGTAACATTACTACATAAGTAATATAGGCACTCATCTGTCCATTCCACGCCATACCCCACTCTTTAGCAAAATAGGGGGTACTAAAGGTAAGAGTATACCGCTATAATGGTGTTTAGTACACTATGTGAGAGCGCCTTTCGTGGACACACCTCCGTGTTCGAATCTCCTTGAAGATGAACTTATAGAAGAGCTATTAAATATTCTCCGGCAGCAAGAGCGCCCGGAGGAGGATTTATTGCGAACAAAGGCAGCCTTCGATGTTGCCAGGCGCCAGCATGAGGGACAGTTCCGGAAAAACAAGCAAAACTATATTGTCCATCCCGTCAGTGTTGCCATTATTTTAGCTAAAATCCCTGTGGATACGGCTACTGTAGAAGCAGCCTTACTTCATGACGTCATTGAGGATACCCCGATTACCGCCGAAGAGCTTGAAGCGCTTTTTGGAGAAGAGGTCGTCAAGCTTGTTACCGGTGTTACCAAGCTGGGTAAGTTCGAATTCGCCTCTAAAGAAGATGCCCATGCCGAGAACTTTCGGAAAATGTTCTTGGCAATGGCCGATGACGTCCGTGTTATCTGGCTAAAGCTCGCAGATCGTCTGCACAATATGCGCACACTCTGCGATATGAAACCCGAAAAGCAAATTAAAACGGCTACTGAAACTATCGAAATTTTTGCCCCGCTCGCCAATCGGATGGGGATGGGAAAAATCCGGGCCGAGCTTGAAGATCTTTCCATGAAATATCTTCACCCGGATGAATATCAGCAAATTGATGATGAAATCCGTCAGAATAAGGAAAATCGCGAAGAAACAATTGGGTCAGTCATCAGCCGCATTGAGAATCAGCTTTCAACGATGGGGCTTAAAGCCCGAATATATGGCCGTGTCAAAAACTACTTCAGTATCTACAAAAAAATGCGTTCTCGCGAAAAAAGCGTGAATGAGATCCACGACATCAGTGCGGTTCGCGTCATCGTGGATAGTGAAAGGGAATGTTACGAAGCACTTGGCGTTATTCACCACGCCTTTACCCCGATTCCTGGGCGCTTTAAAGACTACATTGCCATGCCTAAAAGCAACCTCTATCAATCGTTACACACCACCGTCATTGGACCCAGTGGCAAGCCGCTTGAAGTCCAGATTCGCACTCATCACATGCATCGAACTGCTGAATACGGGATTGCAGCACACTGGAAATACAAAGATAAAAGTGAAAATGGGGTCCTTAACCCTTGTGAATCCCCGGATGATCAGCAGATGTCCTGGTTGCGGCAGATGGCTGAGCTCAAAAATGATGTGACCAACGCCAAAGAGTATGTTGATTCTGTTAAACTCGACCTCTTCCGGGATGAAGTCTTTGTATTTACACCTAAAGGCAAGGTGGTTGTACTCCCAAAAGGAGCAACAACGGTTGATTTCGCCTATCGAATCCATACTGAAGTCGGGCATACCTGCACGGGAGCCCGTATTAATGGCAAAATCGTTCCACTGAGCCATGAGTTGAGAAATGGCGATTTCGTTGAAATTCTGACCAACAAAAAAAGCACGCCTCGCCTTGACTGGTTGGCCTTTGTCCAAACACAATCCGCAAAATCCAGAATCCGTCACTGGTTCAAGAAGCATTACCGTGATGTGCACGAAGACCAGGGGAAAAAGTTACTTGAAGCTGAATTTACCCGTGCTGTCGTTGATGAAGCCCTGAAGAGCGGCAAGCTCACTGCCATTGCACACGAACTCAACTATGCTGCCCTTGAGGATCTTTTTGTGGCTATTGGCTACGGAGAGGTGCCATTAGCTCGAATCAGTAATCGTTTGAAACGGGAAGCACCTGATTCTGAACACGATACCCTACTACATAGCGTTTCGCATCGTCAACACAAGCGCTTACCGACTAAAGATGATATTCAGGGTCTTAAGGGAATGGTTTATCAGAATGCTAAATGTTGTACGCCCTTGCCAGGAGAGGGAATTATTGGCGTTGTTACCCGATCCCGAGGGGTTATGGTACATCGCAATGACTGCAATAACCTTCACACAGCGAACCCGGCGCGTTTAATGCAAGTTCAATGGGAAGGTGAAGCGAAATCCAACTATTCCATCCACCTGGAAATTCATGTAATAGACCGGGTTGGCGTTTTAAAGGACATCCTCACCAAAATCGCTGACTATAACACCAATTTGGGGAATACAAAAGTCAACCTCCTTAATGACGGAACCGCTTTGGTAGAAGTGACCCTGGAGGTCGAGAATTTACGGCACCTGGACCGCGTTAAAGATGCCATCTCTCACGTTCATGACGTGATCAGCGTTCGTCGCCAGAATAATCTCAAGCTTAAAAAATAAATGACTGGGTGAGCCTATCTTTCCATAAGACAATTGCTATACTTTTAATAGTATTATAAAGATTTCTAAAATAGTAGACGTCATGTACACCCCACTATGACGCTAATTTTGATTCAAATTGAATCAAAATACTGGGTTTCAGACCCTATTTTTGGCTTTTTTTGCGAAAAATCAGCCCCCAAATACATCCCTATGAGTTTTTCAAAAACTGTAACGGATCTGAAGTGGTATGAGTGATTCTACGCTCACTATCCAGCTGAAATAGAGCTCGTCCATTGATAAATTTTGGAATCCACATTGCTCCCAGCTTCTTGGCCTGGCGGCAACAGGAATCAAAGAGTAAAGGGAACCGTAAATTCTGGCGTTTTGAGAGATTGAATTGCGTTTCCCAGTTAATACCACTGATTGCAACCAACTTTGAACCCGGATGTCTCTCCAAGTAGTGTTGGCAGCTGTCCAAAATCTCTAGATCCTCTTTCAGGAAGGCACTCGAGAAAAAAACCAGGTAAACCGGCAGACTCATTCCCTGACACAAAGTATCCAGGCTAACTTGCTTGCCGTGCTGGTCCATTAAACTGAATGAGGGTACCATCGTCCCTTCAGGGAGAAGAACCTGGAGTTGATTGTATAAGGAAAGGAGCGAGAAATTGTGCCTATTCCTTTTAACAAAGTGGCTGGGCTTGTCTATCAAGCCTTCCAAAGCTGATTTTACTGGCATTTCAATCGTCATTCCCTTGAAAAAGACTGTATAGAGAAGTTTAGCGTATTTTACAGAGAAAGACACAAATTTCGGCTTGAAAAAAGGCTTCCTTCGCTCATACAATAGTGCAAACTTAATCTATGGTAGCAATTGTTTGATTCATTCAGGAGAATTTCTACATGGTCGCTCAAATTGGTAAACACGCTCCCGAATTCACAGCTCCGGCTTACTTTGAAGGTAAAATGAGCGAAGTTTCGCTGAAAGATTACCGCGGTAAATGGGTTGTTCTGTTCTTTTACCCCCTCGATTTCACCTTCGTATGCCCTACTGAAATCCAAGGATTCCACGAGCATAAAGCTGAATTCGACAAACTCAACGCCCAAGTTATCGGCGCCAGTGTTGACAGCGTTCACTCCCACAAAGCTTGGTGTGAAGGCTCTTTAGGTCAAATGAACTACCCGCTTATCTCCGACATCAACCACCGCGTTAGCCGTGATTACGGTGTTTTAATCGAAGATAAAGGCATCAGCCTCCGCGGATTATTCTTGATCGATCCTGAGGGTAAATTGCGCAGCTACCTCGTTAACGACCTCAGCGTAGGCCGTAACGTCAACGAAGTTATTCGTTTGCTGCAAGCGTTCCAATCTGGCGAGCTCTGCCCGGTAGGCTGGAAACCCGGCGAAAAAACACTCGGCAAAGCCTAAATTATCGGCTTGATAAATCAAGCACTCAATATGAAAAGGGACAGTTTTTTGCTGTCCCTTTTTGTTGTCAATTAATAATACTGAAGCTGGCTGTTTTCAATAGCCCCACGAGAAATACTATCTAAAACACGGCCATAAATGATCGCTTCCGACTCTTTCCCGATAAGATAGTGACCATCCACTGTTTTCCCAAGGGACAAGCTTGTAGACGCCGTGGTATTGTACCCTCTGCCAGTTGAGAGCTTCGAAACACCATCGAGATATGCCGTTATCGTCGATCCATCGTAAGTGACCGTTTCCACGTGAGGGTTTGTATCAGCCGTAACCGACGTAGCAGCATCGTTACCATAACCGTGGTAACCCACCTGAGTCCCGACTTCGATGCCGGACCCCGCACTGTTTGACGAACTGCCCCAGCTATAGCCACCATACCAGGTCGATGGATTTGTAACTTGAGTGACCACATTCATAGTTCGGGCCCCGGCTCCTGAAGGTAAAGCGGCACTGGTAGCCGTAGTCAGGTAGTTACCGCCTGCAAATTGCAGTGTTAACCTTCCTGAAAGCTGGTTCAGAGAACCTGTACAGAGTATGGGCTGGTTATTAAGGGTCGCTTGCGTTGCATCCAGGCCATTCCCGCTTTGATCGTACCAGGTGATCACAGTGCCGCAGCCATTGATATAATAGTTACTTTGGTTCGTTACCAGGGTCCCACGCAGACCCGCCGATAAAACGGACCCATAAATAATAATTTCAGACTCGTTACCCGGCATATTATGACCATCCACAGTCTGACCAATCAATAAGCTTGTACTGGCTGTCGTTGTATAGGAAACAGCCGAGTTGGATAAAACGGTTGCGGTATCCAGGTAAGCAGAAACACCTGTGCCGTCATAGGTAACCGTTGCCACATGGGGAAGAGTATCCGCAGTTAAACCGGAAACCGTAGTATCAACGCCATATCCATGCATCCCCATGCTAGTGCCCACTATCATTCCTGAAGCACCCCAGGTAGTCTGACTCCCCCACGCAAGGGTACAAAACCAGCCAGACGAGTTGCTCAGCTGCTCAACAGCATTCATCGTTCTAGCTCCAGCACCAGAGGGGAAAAGCGCGCTTGCAGGCGACTGTAAATAAGTATTGTTGCCATTAAACAGAATAGAAGGATGGGTGCCCAGCGTATTAATGGCACCTGAAATCACAATCAGGGGCTGATTTGCAGCATTTGTTGCAGTTGGCTGGGTTGCATTCAAGCCATTACCGCTTTGGTCGTACCAAGTCACAACGTAACCGTTTCCGGTTAGCACATGAGCCAAAAGAGCAGTGGTATCCAGATCACCACTCGCATTAAAACCGATATCCAGCTCCAAGTTATCGGAGCTTCTACGAACACGGATTGCTTTGCCAGCGTAGGCGGCCCTCAGCTTCCTCAGGCTATAAGCTGCCACGGCGCCGCTGACGGAATCCAATGGCGGCGAATTCGAACTCGTTCCCAGTAAAGTCGCTACCGCAGTTGCATTCAGATTCTCAGAGGTATCAAAGCCAATATCCTGCGAAGTACCGCTGGAGTTGCGCAACTTTAACACATAACCACTGTAGTTTAATCTCAATTTGCGGGTACTATAGGCAGCTACGGCAGTAGGTACCATATCCAAAACATGGGAAGGGGCGTGAAGCTGAACCAGTTGTTTTTTTGAGATCGTGGTGCCATTAACCGTAACAACCGCATTTAGCGTAAAAGTAAAACCGCGAGCATTCGTTACGGTTACGTAATAAGAGCCAACCGTATTGGATGCTCCACTACCCGGATAAGAAGGGATTATAATGGTATTCGTGCCGCTGGCTGGGTAACGATAGCTCGTTGTAATGGTTGTTCCGAGTTTCATTTGATTTAAAACATCAGTTCTGGCCAGATTTAACACCTGATCGGTTAAAGCTTTAGCGGTAGTCGTATCCCGCAATACAGGCTGATAACCGGAGGCAATAGGCGATAACATCAATGTCATAGAACTCGCCAAAAGCACTGAGGCCATCAAAAAGACCATCAGCAAAGCAATTCCATACCCTTGCGAATTGGCTCGACTTTTGTTCCAAGGAATTTTCAACGATCTCAATCCTAAAAATTAATTCTATTAAACGCACTGAATTTAGATGAATCTATATTATCGAACACTTAAACATAATATCGGCTAAAAGAATCCGCGCTAAAGTCCTCAAGTGCTCATTTACGGATAAGCAAAATTAAGCCGAGCTACACCGTGCAAAGGTTGCCGCATTCAA
>Ga0105239_10002635_pt1 | contig 22658 bp, 23 predicted proteins | sample KBSC44metaG_FD_92761 | JGI IMG/M metagenome (GOLD analysis project Ga0105239, IMG submission 92761) | Corn rhizosphere microbial communities from Kellogg Biological Station, Michigan, USA - KBS C4-4 metaG | ecosystem: Host-associated > Plants > Roots > Rhizosphere > Soil | place: Michigan, USA... | reverse complement strand
GCCCGGTTCGACCAGCCAGCCGACCCGAAGCTGCCGATAGGGCTGGCGACCGATTCCGGCGTCGAACTGAGCCGTGCTCGTCGCGAACGCATCCCGGCCGTCGGGGCCGGCGAGCTGTGAGAAAGCGAGCGCCAGGTCGCGGATGCTGCGAGCCATTGGGCCTACGTGCCAGAAGCGGCGGGGCGCGCGCGGATAGATGCCGGTCATCGGCACACGGCCATGCGTCGCCTTGATGGACGAGATGCCGGTCTGAGCCGCGGGTCCGCGCACCGAGATGGCGAGATCGGTGCCGAGGCCGATCGGCGACATGCCCGCCGCGATTGCGGCCGACTCGCCGCCGCTGGAGCCGCCCGGCGTGCGCGTGACATCCCAGGGATTGTTGGAGCGGCCGGTAAGGAGGTTGTCGCTTTCGATCCAGTAGGAGAATTCGGGAAGATTGGTCTTGGCGAGCAGGATGCCGCCCGCCCTCTTCATCCGTGCGACGCTGGTGGCGTCAGCATCGGGCGTACGGCCCATGAAGATCGGCGAGCCGCGCTGCGTCAGCACGCCGGCGGTATCGATCGAGTCCTTGACCGTGAACGGGACGCCGTGAAGCACACCGAGCTCGTCACCCGCGCGGACCGCGGCGTCCGCCGCCTCGGCCTTTTCCAGGACGTCATCGGTGAGCGTGACGATCGCGTTGATCTGCGGGTCCACCGCCTGGATCCGATCCAGATGGGCCTTGACGACCTCGACCGCTGAGACCTCGCGGCTGCGGATCATGTCCGCCAGCTTGGTCGCGTCCGAATAGAAGATGCTCTCACTCATGGCTTCTCTCTTTTCAGGCTCCGTCCCGCTCGGCACGCAACCTACCTGTCATTCGTTAGGGAGAGATAAAAGCCCTTTCCTTTTTGCGCGTCAAGCCCTACCTAACATTTGGTAGGGAAATGACCACTCGATTCTGGACGCTGAGATGACGACGAATTCAAAGGAAGCGATCCTGGCGGCTGCCAGGCAGATCGCTCAATCCCATGGCTACAGCGGGCTGAACTTCCGCGATCTCGCAGAGCAGGTCGGGATCAAGGCGGCGAGCATCTATCATCACTTCCCCAGCAAGGCCGGTCTGGGTGCAGCGGTGGCTCGGCGCTACTGGGAGGATACCGAACGCGAGCTCGACACCTTGCTCGAGGGCGGGGCTGATCCGATCGATGCGCTGCGGGAGTATCCGAAAATTTTCCGACGATCGCTCGAGAGCGACAATCGACTTTGCCTCTGCAGCTTCATGTCGGCCGAGTATGACGACCTTCCGGATGAGGTGACGGCAGAGGTTCAGACCTTCTCCAACGTCAACGTGGCTTGGATCAGCAAGGTGCTCGTCGCCGCCGGCGTGGCGCACCCGGAAAACAGCGAGGTGCGGGCCCGTGCGATCTTTGCGGCGGTTGCGGGGGCTCAGCTGATGGCAAGAAGCCGCTCTGACATATCATTGTTCGACGCGCTGATCGAAAGCTATCGGGCCACGGGACCCCTGCCAGCATAGAGTATGGCCCCGCTCGGCCCTGTTGGCGCTCAATTCGATGCGTCGATGGCGCTCGCCGGGCCTGTTATGGAAAGGCCTTCAGCGGCATGGTCGTTTTCGCCTGGCCATCCGCGCTTCTGCGCTTGATCGAGCGACTTTCGCACGACCAAGCGATGGAAGGGCGCGATAAGCGCGATATAGGCCCGTCCAAGCAAACGATTATAGAAGACGAGTGTCGTTACGATCAGGCGACGGGGCCGACCGTCCGAAGCCGGCTGCAAGAGGACCGACACGCGGAAATCGAGATGCCGGTCGTCTTCCCCCAGGATGATCTCGTGCTTGTAGCGCTCGAATACACGAAAGATGCTGATCCGGTCGCCTCCGCCGTCCCCAAGTTCGGCCGTTCTTTTGAGGCCGAACGGCCGCACGAAACTATCCCGGATGCTCATCAGCGTCGCAATCCACTCGGGCTGCCGTTCAAAGACGTGCCGTGCGAGCGCCTCCGCGTCTCCAGAGGCCGCCTCCGGCAAGTCCGCCGAAAATGCATCGGCAAAATCGGCTCGGCCAAAGGATGAGCTCAGGCGGGAGGCCGGCGGCAAGTCCGTCAGCTCGATCTTCGGCCATCTACGCATGCTCGAGGACCAACGCGGCATCACAACCCTCCTCATAGACTGGAACGAGAATGGTCATGGGTGAGCCTCCCGGTTCTCACGGATTATCTTAGCAAGAGCGTATGGCGTAAAGGCCCTGAATCCCTTAGAATACGCCATCGATGCACATCGTCGGTTTTTTCGTTTACCCTGGCCATCAGATCCTCGACCTTGCCGGTCCCTTCGCGGCCTTCGAGACCGTGACCAAGGTCGCGGGTCGGCCGCTTTACAGGCTTGAGGCATTATCGCGCGTCGGTGGACTTGTCCCGAGCAGCGGTGGCGTTCCGGTGGCCACCAGTGCGGCTGGGGACGCCAGCGTGAACACGCTCGTCATTTGCGGCGGCGACATCGCCCCGATGCTTGAACCGGGTGAAGTTCAGGCGGTGGCGCAGCTTGCCAGGCGTACGTCCAGGATCGCGAGTGTCTGCACCGGTGCGTTCCTGCTGGCCGAGACAGGATTGCTCGATGGAAAACGCGCAACCACGCACTGGCGGATGGCACATCTCCTGCAGCGGAGCTATCCGGCCATCGCCGTCGATGCCGACAAGATTTTTATCGCCGATCGCGGTGTCTGGACATCGGCGGGCGTCACTGCAGGCATCGACCTCGCCCTGGCACTGATCGAGGCTGATCATGGTGTGGAACTGGCGCGCAAGGTGGCCCGCGAGCTGGTCGTGTATCATCGCCGCGCCGGCGGGCAATCGCAATATGCCCCGATCTCCCAGATGGAGCCGGAGTCCGACCGAATAAGGATCGCATTGGCCTTCGCACGCGATCGTCTGCACGAGTCGCTGCCGATTGAGCGCCTTGCGGACGCTGCACATCTCAGCCTTCGTCAGTTCGGGCGCGCTTTTCGGCGCGAAACGGGTGAGACGCCAGCCAAGGCCATCGAGCGTCTTCGCGTCGAAGCGGCCCGTGCACGCTTGCAGGCCGGCTCCGAACCGATCGAGATGATTGCGCAAGCGGTCGGCTTCACCGACCCCGAGCGGATGCGGCGGGCCTTCGTCAAACTCTACGGCATGCCGCCCCAGGCAGTCCGCCGCGTCGATCGACAGGCCGGGAAACCAACGCCGCACACGGTTTGAACGGTCGACAACTATTTATGGACGGTAACGCCTTTTCTGGGGGGCCATACCGGAGCCTCGGAACTCCCTTTGCAAACCAATCCGTAGGCTCCTACGCAGGTGTTGAGATAAGTGGGAGTCTGGTCCGTGCATCGTCGCGACGTGATGAAATTATTCGGCACTGGCGCGATCTCGGCGGCAATGGTCTCAAGCGCGGGACTGAGAGCCGCCACGGACAGCATCTCTGCGGAATATGACCGTGCGACGGTTATTGACGGAAATCTCGTCGCCGACATGCTCAATGACGACGCGAATGTCGACGCCACCACCGCAGCGAGGATTCGCGCTTGCGGTCTGACGGTTATGAAGCAATCTCTCGGCGGGGCAGGTGATGGCTACGGCGATACCGTTGCCGACATCGACCATCTCGACATGGCAATCGCCAAAAATGCTGATCTCTTCATGCCAGTCGTTGAGATTAGAGATATATCCGAGGCAAAGAAAGCCGGGCGACTTGGAGTAATCTATTCTTTCGAATCGGCAAACATGCATGAGGGGCGAATTGATAAGATCGCCGAGTTCCGGCGTCGGGGCGTTCGAATTATGGGATTGAGTTATAATCCTGGATCTCCGTTCGGCTCCGGGACTATGTCGCAAACCAACATTGGACTGACGGCGCTGGGTCGCGACGCCGTTGCCGAGATGAACAGGCTCGGCGTGAGCGTCGACCTTAGCCATTCTGACGAAGCAACCAGCTTTCAAGCCATTGCTGCATCCCGGCGTCCAGTCATTATTACTCACGCAGGATGCGCCGCAGTACATCGGCACCAACGCAACAAGTCGGATGCGCTCTTGAAAGCAGTGGCGGAGAAAGGGGGAGTCGTTGGCATTTACGACCTTTCCTACCTCGGCGATTATCCCGCCAACCCGAGCCTTGACACCTATATGCAACATCTTCTCCACGCACTGAACGTTTGTGGTGAGGAGCATGTCGGCATAGGAAGCGATACAAATCTGCTTGCGCCTGACACGTCGCCAACGGGAATTGCGGCTTGGAATCACGCTGAGGAGACGCGCAAGGCGGAGGGTGTTGCCGCGCCGGAGGAAGGTCCATTGCCATACGTTCGCGGCTTGGAATCGGAAACCCGATGGAGGGTGATCGAGGCTGAGCTTTCGCGACGGGGCTATTCGCGGCGTGTCGCAGAGAAAGTACTTGGCTTGAATTTCAAACGCGCATTTGCGGAAACCTGGTAAAGTCAAACGACGTTATTCCCAGCGGCTTCTGGCCATGAGCTGGGCACCTGCGACGGCGAGCGAGAGCGCGCTCCAAGCCTTCCTCCGGGTCGATTGAACGAGTGGCGAAATAAAACCTTACCGAGCAGGCAAGATTTACATCCGTCAGCTCCGCAAAGCAGCGACGCTGCGAATTTCGATCTTCAATTCGGGTGAGGTCAGCGCATCGATGCCGATGATCGACCAAGCCGGGTACGGCTTTACGGTATAGCGCGCCTTCACCGCCAGGAATGCTTCGAGATTATGCTGGATATCGACATGGTAGCTGACGACTTCGACCAGGTCGGTCATGTCCAGGCCCTCAAGGCGCAGGATCTCCGTTGTTCGTTGCAGCGCCAGTTCGGTTTGCTCGGCAACGGTGTCGGCGATCGTTCCATCGGGCCGGCGCCCAATCTGGCCGGCGATGAAGAGCAGCCCACCGGCCCGAACGGCGGGCGAATAGCCATATTTCTCGTAGGACCCAACGCTGGCGGCAAAGGTCGGGTTGTCTGCCGGAATCTCGAGCACTGTTTTGCCCATGGCGTCGATCCTCTTGGTATGCTGCGCCTGAGCGCGCGCCGGGGGGACTGCCGCGATTCCGGCGGCAGCACCGACGAGCGCCATCGCGGAGCGTCGATCAAGCGTTTCCGTCATCGGTCATCTCCATAGGCGTGGACCTCAAGCATTGAGGATCACCGCATCCAGTCGGGCGAAGGTGGTGTGAAGCCGCGTAGACCGGCAAACACGTCAAAGCCTGAAGGCCGCACGCCATGGATCAACGGCTCGAAACGGGTTCGCGTCAGTCGCATGAAAGCGATCCGCCACTGGCCATTGTCGCAGCGGTAGCGCTCTTCATAGAACCCGGTGCCGTAAAATCCCGTCGCGCCAGAGAAGTTCTTGAGGTCCACCGCATGCGGCCACTCGATCAAATCCATCATTGCCCAGACGCCTTCGGCAGCGTCAGGGCCGGTCAATCTGATCTCGGGCGTGTGGCAGTGATGGGCGGTCATTGCAACTTCGAGCCGCTGAGCAAGCTCGGCGGCAAACGTCGACCCATTGCCGCCGATGATCGTAAATCCCTCGAGCTGCAGGTCTGGGGTGAACAGTTCTTTCAACCGGCCCCACTGCTTGCTGTCGATGAACCGGCAGTAACGAGACTTCAGGCGCTTGATATATTCGATATGTATCAAGTCTGCGGTCGTCTCTTCGGCCATGATGTGTCTTCGTCAATCAACCAACGCGATAAAGCTGCAGCCAAGTTAGCAACTGCGCTCTCGCAGCTGAAACGACGTTTATCCCTCATTTCTGGCCTCTTGAATGCCTCTACTCCGCAGGCGGACCGAAAGAGGATTTACGCGGCGTAGGCAGCTGCGTCGGCATCGCGTTGCGAGTGGTGCTCGGCGTCCTGCCGGCTTAGCCGATCCCGGCGCCGTTTCCATGCCCACCGGCCCTCAGGTCGATGGCGTAAAGTAAGGGAACAACGTCGTTTCGGCCAGATCGTTGATCACGATAGATGTGGTCGGGCGCACATTCTGCGCCGGTACGCGACCACAGGAACATCTGCACATGGCCGAAGACATCGAGCCCAACCTCAACCTCTCGGCGCCAGTCGATCTGTCGCGCCGCTCGCTCATATTGGGCGGCCTTGCCGGGGCCACCGCGCTGCTGGCCGGGCTGCCGCCGCTTGCTGCCAGCGCGGCCGAAGCCGCCGATGCGGGCAACCCATTCCACATCCTGTTCGTTCTCTACGAGAAATTCACGCTGCAGGACTTTGCCGGCGCGAATGAGGTTTTTGCCCGCCTCCCGAATGTGAAGGTATCCATCGCAAGTCCGCTGGGCGGGACGATCACCTCGGATACGCACGTGCCGATAGGCGCGAGCCAAAGACTCGCCGATGTGCAGAACTGCGATCTGATCTGTGTTCCCGGCGGCACGGATCGCTCGACGATGCTGACGCCGGAGGTCCAGCAGAATTTGCGACGACTCTCCGACGAGGCGAAATACGTCACCTCGATCTGCAACGGTTCGCTGATCCTCGGCGCGGCCGGTCTTCTGAAGGGCCGGCGAAGCGCCTGTCACTGGGCGCAGCGCAACCTCCTTCCGCAGTACGGGGCCATCCCCGACCCTGCCCGCGTCGTCGTCGACGGCCGCTTTATGAGCGGCGGCGGCGTAACCGCTGGCATCGACTTCGCCCTGACCGTGGCGGCCGTTTTGCGCGGTCCTGTCCAGGCTCAGGTGATCCAATTGCTGATGGAGTACGAGCCTGATCCGCCCTTCCACTCCGGCCGCCCCGATACTGCGCCATCTGAAGTTCTGGCGGCGTTCAAGACTCAGTATGCGGCGCTCGCGAAAATTGCCGGCCTGGTTAAGGGCTGACGGGAGCGCACTCGTGAAGACGCTGTCCGTGTCCATCCGAACTGCAGGTCTGGTCGCCTTGTCTATCTGCTTTGGGACTGCGAACGCTCAGGGCCGGGTCGCCCCTGCCCGTCCGCTGCCTACGCCCTCCGATATCAGCAGTGCGCTTCAGGCGCTGGTCGCCAAGCCGCCACCGGCCGACTTCAATCAATGGCCGGCCACCGTACAGGGTTGGGCCGAGCGGCAACGCTCGAGCGAGACGAGCGGCACCAAAACGGCGCTCACCATGGCAGAGCGCCTGCATGTGACCGTGACACCAATGGTGATGGGCGGCGTGCGCACGTTCGACGTCATGCCTTCAGACCTGGCTCCGGCTAATCGTGACCGCCTGCTGCTTCAGGTTCATGCGGGATGCTACGTCCTTGGCGGCGGTGAGGCATCGGGGGTCGAGGCGATCTTGATGGCGGCTTTCGGGCACTATCATGTGATCGCGATCGATTATCGCATGCCACCGGCTGCTTATTTCCCGGCTGCGGTCGACGATGTGGTCGCCGTCTGGAAGGAAGCGCTCAAGGTTCACGAGCCTCACCAAATGGCCATATTCGGCACCTCGGCCGGGGCCGCGCTGACCCTTGCGGCGATGTTCCGTGCGCGAGATCAAGGTATTCCGGTTCCTGGAGCCCTCGGGCTTGGTGCTCCGATGGCCGACCTGACCGGCGTCGGCGACAGTCTTGCCACGAACGCGATGATCGACAATGTTCTGGTGTCCCGCGACGGGTTTTGCGAGCCGGCGGCTCGCTTTTACGCGAACGGCCACGACGTCACCGATCCCCTCCTGTCGCCGATCTACGGGAACCTCACTGGGCTTCCGCCGGCGATCCTGACAAGCGGCACGCGGGATCTGCTGCTGAGCAGCACGGTCCGCCTGCACCGCAAGCTTCGCCAGGCCGGCGTAGACGCACAGCTCCAGATCTTCGAAGCCATGTCTCACGCGCAATATCTTCGCGACGACACGATGCCCGAGACACGTCAGGTCTTTGAGGAGATCGCATCCTTCTTTGATCGCCATCTTTCGAAATAAGAATGGAGCTGCCACGATGATGATGAATCATGTCTCTCCCTTTCTCGAAGGAATGCATGCGCGCAACCCGGATGCTCTTGCCGAGCATCTTGCCGAACACGTCGTGCTGGAAAGCCCGGTATTCACCGATTCCTTCATTGGGAAAGAAGCGGCGATGAGCGTGCTCGGGGTCCTGCTTGCGGGCATAGACGAGTTCGAGCCGACGGAGGTCATCGCCGGAGAGACCCGCGCCGCCATCATGCTACGAATCCGCGCCGGCGACGCGGAGGTCACCGGCGTCGATGATTTGACGGTGGATGCCGACGGCCGGATCGCGAGAATGTCCATCCAGTGGCGCCCTCTGGAGAAGATCGTCGCGATCCAGCAAAGGCTGGCGCCGCTGATCGGCGCGCCGAAGCTCGGCCTCGTTCGAATTTAGGCGTCGCTGACGTGGCAGGCTCTTGGGTCAGCTCGCCTCCGCCCAAATCACGGCATCTGCTCCGGCGGGAATCCGCATGGGGCTCGACGGGTCATTCACCGCGCGCCACACCGCTTCGGCGACGTCCTGCGGATGCGTGATCGGTCCCGGTTCAGCGAAGCGTGCGAACACGCTCTTGACCAAGTCGGCATAGGCCTCGTGGTCGAGGCCCTGTGCACGAGAGCGCGCGGAATCGCCAAAGCGAGTTTCGGGCGAACGTCCGGGCAGCACCAGGCGCACGCGCACGCCGAACGGCTCCAGCTCCAGCGCCATCACCTCGGTAAACGCGTTCACCGCCGCCTTGCTCGCGGTGTAGGCCGAGATCAGGGGAAGCGACCGCAGGGTCACGGTCGAGGTGACGTTCACGACGACGCCAGCCTTGCGCTCCCGGAATTGCGGCAGCACCGCCTGCGTGACCGCCATTGTGCCGAAGGTATTGGTTTCGAAGAGTTCGCGCACCGTCGCCATCGGAATAGCCTCGAACGGCGCGGCAGCACCGAAGCCGGCATTATTGACAAGCGCGTCGATCGGCCCTGCGGCGGCAACGGCTTGGCGGATGCTATCCGGGTCGGTGACGTCCAGCTCCAGCACGCGCAGACGCTCGGATGGCGGCAGCACGTCCTCGCGCGGCGTGCGCATCGTCGCGACGACCTTCCAGTCACGCTCAAGGAAGTATTTCGCGGTTTCGAGGCCGAAGCCGGATGAGCAACCGGTGATCAATATGGTTTTCATGGGGTTTCTCGCAGGTGGTTGAAGATCCCCGAGACGATAGACCGCCGCCACCGGACCTTCTATAATCGAAGGTCCACGAAATGTTAGCGTGAGTCCGGATATGATCGATCCACTGGCGGAGGTCGTCACACTGCTTCAGCCGAGCGCCCGCTATTCGAAGCTCGTCACCGGCGCCGGACCGTGGCGCATCAGCCGTACGGACGCCGGGCAGCCCTTCTATTGCGTCGTCCTCGAGGGTGCTTGCCGCCTTGCGGTTGACGGGCGCGAGCCGATCGAACTCCGCTCAGGAGATTTCATCCTGGTGCCTGAGGCTTACGGCGTTGCGATGTCCAGCATCGCTCCGGTCTCGGCCGACTCCCCCGAAAGCACGCCAGTTGCGGTGGCAGCCGGCGAATTCCGGATCGGTGACCAGGACGGTCCGGCCGATCTGAGAATGCTCGTCGGCCATTGCAGCTTCGGCTCTCCCGATGCGGGCCTGCTGGTGTCGCTGCTTCCGCAGATCGTTCATGTGCGCGGCGAGCCTCGTCTCGCCACCCTCGTCCAGCTCGTACGCGACGAGTTCCGCGACCGCCGTCCGGCGCGCGACGTCATCCTCGCCCATCTGCTCGAAGTGCTTCTTATCGAAGCGCTTCGCTCGACGGCTGCGACACCCGCCTCGCCCGGTCTCGTGCGCGGGCTTGCCGACGAACGTCTCGCGGTGACGCTACGCCGGATGCACGAAAGCCCGACCAAGGCGTGGACGGTCACGCAATTGGCGAAAGAGGCGGCACTTTCCCGTTCGGCCTTCTTCGAGCGTTTCAGTCGCGCCGTCGGCCTGGCGCCCATGGCCTACCTGCTGAACTGGCGCATGGCGCTCGCCAAGAACATGCTCCGCCGGAGCGAGGCCGGCATCGCCGAGATTGCCGAACGCGTCGGCTACGGCTCGGCGAGCGCGTTCAGCGTCGCCTTCACCCGCCATGTCGGGCTGCCGCCGGCGCGCTATGCGCGACAGCAACCCCTTCCGGCATCCTGACGGGCGCGAGTGGCGACGACAAAGGACTTGTTGATCAAGTGAAACCGCCGTTCACGCGAATGATCTGGCCATTCACCCATCCTCCGTCTGGCCCTACAAGGAAGGAAACGGCTGCGGCGATGTCGGTCGGTTCGCCGAGCCGTTCAAGAGGAGATCGCTTGGCCGCTTGCGCCAGCATTTCCGGCGTCTTGTCCTTCAGGTAGAGATCTGTTGCCGTCGGGCCAGGTGCTATGCCGTTTACCGTGATTCCTCGTCCGCGCATTTCTTTTGCGAGGACGACCGTCATCGCCTCTACCGCAGCCTTGGTCGCCGCATAAGGACCATAGGCCGGCGATAGCGTTGCGGTCGTTCCCGACGACAGATTGATGATGCGTCCTCCACGCCGCATCCGCTTCGCGGCCTCACGCAGTGTGTTGAAAACGCCCTTCACATTGACAGCGATCATGCGATCAAACGCTGCGTCCGTCATTTCGGCCAACGGCGCGAGATTCTGAATACCGGCATTGTTGACGAGCACGTCGATACCGCCGAAGCGGGCCTCGACCGCATCGAACATGTCGCGGACCGAAACCGGATCGCTGACATCGACCTGTATTGGGAATGCGACCCCGCCTGTCTCCCCAATCTTTTGGGCCAGCGCCTCCGCCAGCGCCGCGTTGCCAGCAAAGTTTATTACAACCTTGAGGTTATCCTGCGATAGACGCTCGGCGATGGCGGCGCCTATTCCCCGCGACGCACCCGTCACAACGGCCACCCTGCGATTGTGGTCACTCATACACATGTCCTCACGTCGATGGGCGAACGCTATGACGATGCGACCAGAACCGCCTTGGTGCCGGGAATGGCTTCATAATCCATGGCTTGGGATATCTGGTCGAAATCGAACTCTCTTCCAATTCTTGTCATGAACATTGGATCATCAATGACCGGCTGCAGCTCTCTCAGCGCAGCGCCAAGGTTGCGCAGGTCCTTTACCGTCGCCGATTCAAAATTGCTGAAGCGCCTGATCATGAGATTCTTCATCATGAACAGGACGGCGGGAAGCGAGATGGGCGCGGCGCCACCAAGCAGCCCGTAGATGTAGATCGTCGAGTTCATCGGCAGGCTGGGCGCGATGCGGCCGATAAGATCGCCTCCGGTGCCGTCGAAAACTGCCGTTGTTCCAAGTTCGGCAGCCAGTTTACCAAGCTTGCCTTCGAGATTCTCGTCCTCCGTCAGGATCACATGCTCGACTCCGTATCGTCGGAGATTTTCCCGAGCTGCTATGGACCGGACAAGAAGGATCGCGGGCACGTTCCGCCGGCGCGCGAGCGATGCCAGCGCGTAGCCAGTCGCCGAACTCCCCGCGGTGGCAATGACTCCCTTATGGCCTTCCGCGGCGATCTCCTGAAGAAACGCGTAGGCGGTGATGACGTTGACGAGCGATCCGCAATAGTCCCGCGTCCGAACATGATCGGGCAGGATCAGGCAACTCGTGTACGGGACCTGCGCTCTCTCGCACCAAAGGCCGACGGTATCAGGGCTCCTCGAAAGAGACCGGTAAATCGCAACCTGCTTGCCCATATAATCGGCCGGAACGCCGGGTCCCAACATGGCGATTTTCCCCGATCCCGACGCACCCCACACATCGTGCCGGCTACCGGGAACATAGCCGCCCGTCGCCAATGGCCTTGCGAGGAACGTCTTGTCTCCATGGTTGATCGCTGAGGCATCCATGTCGACCAGGACATGACCCGGTGGTGGATCGCTCGGGAGCGGGATGTCACGCACCTCCAATTCGCGGCTCGGCGTTACGCAAATGGCTTTCAAGGCGATCCTCCCTGCATCCTGGCGCGGCACAACACCGATCGCCGAAGCTCGGAGGATAAAATGCCCCGCGCTAATTATTTACAAGTACGGAATTTTTTGTTAGTGCTCCCCTTTATGTCAGTTCAGACGCAATGTCCCGTCGCCTTCACCTCCCGAATCTTGGGCGGCAAATGGAAGGCTCGGATCGTTTGGGCCCTTATCCGGCGCGAAACTCTGCGCTTTTCTGAGATACGCAGGGCGTGTCCTCCCATCAGCGATCGCATCCTCTCGAAAGAACTGAAGGAGCTGGAGGGCTGCGGCCTGATTGTTCGGCGAGAATATTCCACCATTCCGCCCAAGACCGAATACAGCTTGACCGCACTCGGCCAGACCCTCCGTCCGGCCATGGCGGCCATGGCCGCCTGGGGAACCGAACACCGCTCGACCATTTCTGATCTATTGGAGAACGGAGCGGGCCACGAGTGAGTTCGTCGGTGTCGAGGCGGAAAGACATCGTCCACGCTCTTCTGACGGCATACCCGCGAAATCGCCAATCAAGCCTCAATCGCGGCAGCCAGCTCCGCTCACGTGACACCCACAATCATCGTGCACACCGCCCCTCGTTGCGGGATGTGGTCGCGATATCGTCCATCAGTCCTGGATGGGTCGGCTGCCAGTGTAGCTGCGCCTGCGTAGCTTCACTGGACGCTAGATTGTCTGCGCCCACGAATGGCGCGAGCGCGCCGAAATGTTTGGCGGCCTCTTCTAGGCGATCCGCCTGATGCAGGCGCCCGCCAGGATGAAGTCGATCCCGGCAATGAACTGCTGGCGATCGTCATGCTCGCTCAGCTGCGCCGCCATCCGCCGAAGAAATGGGCGAGATTCGGGATCATCCTCAATCCAGCGCTTGCCTACGGCCTCCAGCCATGCCTGACGGTCCGTTCCGCCCGGAAGCGTGCGGGCGTTGGCCGCGTTCTGACCGGCGACACCGAGGATGTAGTTCGTCAGCGCCGAAGCGCAGTCGAATTGTGCATCGACAGGAACACCAAGCGGCTCGAGCCATCCGCCGATGCGTTCGAAGATCTCTCCAACCCCGGAATGCCATGGTTCGCGGAAAAGGTAAGCGCCGGCCCACGGGTGCGCGTCAATGACATCGAATACCGCGAGCGCGACGGCGCGGATCGCGGCCCTTGGCTCCTCTTGCCTGCCCACTTCCGCCAGCGCGCGGGCGAGAACATCTCCCGTCGCGGCGGCAAGCAGGTCGTTCCTGTCGGCAACATGCCAGTAGAGCGCCCCGCTGCCCGTCGCCAGGTGTGTCGCCAGCGCTCGAAACGTCAGGGCGGCCTCCCCGCGCGCATCGAGAATCTCGATCGCCGCCTCGACAATCCGCGCCTTGGAAAGGGCGTCTGCCCGCCGCGCGGTCTGATGGGCTCGCTTAGACATGCGTTCACCATGACATATCTGGAACGCCGTTCCAATCCCTGCTATATGGAACAATGTTCCAATCGCTCGAAGGCGCCCCCATGACTATTTCCGTTACCATTGTCGGTGCAGGCTTGGGTGGCCTGACCCTCGCCCGCGTGCTCCACGTCCATGGCATCACTGCCACGATCTATGAAGCGGAGCCTTCCGCGCAGGCGCGCATCCAAGGCGGCCAGCTCGATATTCATGAGCACGACGGTCAGCGCGCACTCGCCGCCGCCGGCCTAATGGATGCGTTCCGCGCCATCGTTCACGACGGTGGCGACGCGACGCGCGCGCTCGACCGGGATGGGAATGTGCTGTTCGACCAGCCTGGAGACGGCAGGCGTCCCGAGGTGCTCCGGGGTGACCTGCGGCGGATCCTCATCGACTCCTTGCCTGCAGGAACGATCCGGTGGGGGCGGAAGCTGGCGGGCGTCAGGCCGCTTGGCGCCGGTCGCCACGAGCTGACGTTCACCGATGGCTCGACTGTAGAGACCGAATTGCTCGTCGGGGCCGATGGCGCCTGGTCGAAGGTGCGGCCGCTGCTGTCAGACGCGGAGCCTGCCTATGTCGGCGTGTCCTTCGTCGAGACCTACCTGCACGATGCCGATCGGCGGTTCCCCGCGACAGCCGCGGCGGTGGGAGCCGGCGGGATGTTCGCGCTCGAACCGGGCAAGGGGATCACTGCGCACCGGGAGCCGGCAGGCGTGCTCCATGCCTATGTTCAATTGATGCGATCCGGGTCCTGGTTTGCGGACATCGACTTCAACGACGCCGCGACCGCGAAGGCGCGGATCGCCGCCGAATTCCCTAGATGGTCCTCGGCGCTCACCACGCTCATTTCGGGCAGCGACACCGCGCCGGTCCTGCGAACGATCAATGCGCTGCCAATCGGCCATCGATGGGATCGTATCCCGGGCGTGACTCTGCTTGGCGATGCCGCGCATCTGGCGCCGCCGGCCGGCGACGGCGCAAACCTGGCGATGCTCGACGGAGCTGAGCTCGGCGAAGCCATCGCTGGCGGCCTTGCTGACATCGAGGGCGCGCTGGCCGCCTATGAGGCGGCGATGTTCTCGCGCAGCGAGGTCGCCGCCGCCGACGCGCATCAAGTCCTGGACCTCTGCCTCGGTGAGCGCGCGCCGTCCAGTCTCATCGACTTTCTCACCGCCGAGCGATGAGCGTCAGCTGTTCGCGTGAAGACAATCTCGGCTTGAGGACGGAGCCTCCATCCTGACGCTGGTCTGCCTCCGGTCGGCCCTCCAGATCTCGGTGCGCCGATCCGCGAACCGGCCCCGGCGCCTCAGAGAAGTGAGCTGGCGTTGCTGGGCGCGCCGGCTACGGCTCGGCCATCGCGTTCAGCGTCGTCCTACACACGTCATGTTGCAGGAACCAGTCGCATTGGCTGTCCGCCCAGTTTATTCGCGAGTTTTTCCTGAATGAGCACCGCCGAGGGAAGCGGGCGCCACGCGACTTCAAAAAAATCGATCAGACCGTTTTCGTCCAGGTGAATATGTTCGTTTCCTTTGACCGTGATCCCGTCGCACTGGATGGTGAAGAACACGGCGACGTCGCGACCAGAGGCAAACGTCAGGTTGACGTCGAGGCTGTCTATTGTGGCAAGCAGACCAGACAGGATTTTGACGACCGTCTCCTTCCCTTCGAAAGGATCCGGGAAAACAGGGCTTTGCAGTATGACGCTCTCAGACAGGTGCTCTGCGAGCTTCGTGGTTTCCTTGCCACTCATGGCCTTGAAGTAAGCTTCGACGTGATGGGTGTTCATTTCATCATCTCACACTGGTTGCATTGTTCTTCGCCCAAATCGACTATCGGCAACTCCTGGAAGTTGACGAATAAGGACCCCGGGGCATTGATGGGAGCATCGCGATTGTCACCGCGCGCTCCCCCACACCGCCAATATGAGCTTAGGAGGAGGCCACTGGTATCGGGGCGCTCGGCAGGATAGTGTTGACATTATGTCCACGCCCCTTGACGGCATGTCCCTATCCCAGCTCCGATGCTTCATTGCCGTGATCGATGCCGGATCGTTCGTTGGCGCCGCCCGCCAACTGGCACTGACGACCTCCGGCGTTTCAAAAACGATTTCGCGGCTGGAGGCCGTTTACGGACTGCGTCTCCTGCATCGCTCAACCCACTCGATCTCACCGACTGACGCCGGTGAGCAGTTGATCGGACCTGCGCGCGATGTGCTGAACGGAGCCGCGAACATCGACGCCATCCTGACGCACGCGAGCAAAGGCGCCGCAGCAGGAAACGTCAGGATCGGCGCGTCTCCCGCCTTTGTTCGCCGCAGCCTCGTGCCACTTCTACCGGCATTCAAAGAACAGCATCCCGACATAGCTCTCGATTTGCGGGCCAGCGACGTGATCGTCGACCTTGCAGAAGTCGGGCTGGACCTTGCGATCCGCAGTGGGCGGCTTGACGGGTTGCCCGGCCACGTTCGTCTGCCGTGGTTCGAATTTGATTGGGTCGTATGCGCGTCGCCTGGCTACGTGGAGCGGTATGGGGCACCTCGGACGCCATCCGACCTTGCCACACATGACCTGATCGGTTTCCGCAACACCCGCACCGGGTTGGTCGAACACTGGCGGCTCCGCGCCGATAGTTTTCCACGGTCACCACCCTGGCATTTCATTACTGACGATGCTGAATCCGCTCTGTTGGCCGCGGAGAATGGCGTGGGAATTATGTGGGGGCCAAGGTGGCTGGCGGCCGATGCCCTCGCCTCGGGAACGGTCATCGAGGTGTTGCCGGACTGGCGCGGCAACAAAATGCCAATGTCCATCCTGCGACGTGAACAGACCCTGCTTCCAACCCGAGTGCGAGCAGTAATGGAGTTTCTCCACGATCAGGCGGAGACCTTCGGTAAAGAAGGATAGGCGATCGACGCGGGCACCGGCACACAGGGACATGCCGGAGATTGATGTCGACGGACACAGGCGCCATCCGAGGGGCGCTAGACGGGCACCGTCGTCAGCAAACCGCCACGGGGCGCGGCGCCTGTGTCCGTCGCCTCGACTGAATTGAGCCGAGAGCCAGCCGGTTCATTACCGGCTGCGACGCGGGATCCTCTCGCTCCAAGTCCCCCTTGCCTCCGCCCATACTGGCGGGGCGAACAATTCATGACCCGCTTGAAGGCCGTGCTGAACGATTTCTCGGACTCATAGCCGAGCGCCGATCCGATCTCGGCAAGCGACTGACGCGTCGAGGTCAGCCTGTCCGCCGCCTGCAGCATCCGCCAGCGAGTTAGATATTCCATTGGTGAGACGCCTACCTTGTCCTTGAAGGTCACCGCAAAGGTGGTACGCGACATACCTGCCTCTCTGGAGAGCATCTGGAGCGTCCACGGCTGGCCGGGCGCCTCGTGCATCGCCGCGATGGCCGCGCGCAATCGTTTGTCGGCGAGCGCGGAAAGCCATCCCGCCTCCTCGGTCGTCCGATCCGACAGGTAAAGCCGCAATGCCTGGACCAGCACGATCGTCGCCAATTGCTGCGCGACGATGAAATCACCCGGCTGTCCCTCCAACAGCTCCTGCCGCATGCGCTCGACGCACCATTGCAAGGTCGCGTTGCCAGGACGATCACGGATGTGCAGGAGCGGCGGAAGGACGTTCAGCAACAGCTCTGACTGTCCTTCCGAGAGCGTGAAGTAGCCGCCGATGCTGAGATAGTCGCCGCCGCCCTGATAGGTGAGGATGCGACCGTTCGGCCGTGGTGGCATGACCTGGCTGACATGGACCGGCTCAACTGACAGGTCGCTGGCGATCCGGAACGGCCGGCCACGCGGCAGCAGGAAACACTCGCCCGCGCTGATCCGCACAGGAGACTCGCCTTCGACCGATATCCAGCAGGACCCGGTCACGACGGCGTGGAACTTGATTCCGTCATGCCGCCCGAAGCTGACGGCCCAGTCTCCGCCCGCATCGAGGCCGCCCGACACATAGCTGCGCAGCTTCAGGAGTGAGAGCACATCCGATAGCGGGTCCATGCCGCCTCCTGAACGATCGAAAACCATTTGCGAACTTTAGGGCATGGATCGTTCTTCTTCAACGACCTAGCTTGGGCGGGAAATCGAAAAGGGAGACGCGTCATGCGCATATTCGTGACCGGTGCGACCGGTTGGGTCGGCTCCGCCGTCGTTGAGGATCTGATCTCTGGCGGGCACGAGGTCTTGGGTCTCGTCCGGTCGCCTGCGAGCGCCGAGAAGCTGGCTGCGACCGGGGCGCAAGCGGTGCGTGGATCGATCGAGGATCTCGAGGTGCTGCGGACCGCCGCGCGCGAGGCCGATGCGGTGATCCACACCGCCTTCAATCATGACTGGTCGCGCTTCGCCGAGAACTGCGCGGCCGATAAGCGCGCCATCGAGGCGCTGGGCGCGGAGCTGGAAGGATCGCAGCGGCCGCTGATCGTCACCTCCGGCGTCGCCCTGCTCGCGCCGGGGCGCCTCGCCACCGAGGCCGACGCCGCTCCGCCCGTGACGGAGAGTTTCCCCCGTGCGTCCGAAGCGGTCGTTGCAGAGCTTCGTGGTCGCGGCGTCCGCGCCACCACGGTGCGCCTGGCTCCCACCGTGCACGGCGTCGGCGATCATGGCTTCGTACCGCGCTTGGCCGGGATTGCCCGCGACAAGGGCGTGTCGGCCTATATTGGCGATGGCCAGAACCGCTGGCCCGCCGTGCATCGGCTCGATGCCGCCCGGGTCTTCTGCCTTGCGCTGGACCACGCCGCCGAGGGACCGTTCCACGCCGTCGCCGAGCAGGGCGTGGCGCTGAAGGACATCGCCGAGGCGATCGCTCGGCGGTTCGACCTGCCCCTGGTCTCGAAATCCGCCGACGAGGCGGCTGCGCATTTCGGATGGTTCGCACCATTTGTCGGCCTCGACGCGCCGACCAGCAGCGAACGCACGCGCGCGCTTCTGGACTGGACGCCGCAGCAGCCGGGACTGCTCGAGGATCTTGGCCATCCGGATTATTTCGGCGGCTGAGCCGCCTGCAATCCCATTGAGGCTGGACCGGAAAGGGAGCCGGAATGCGAGTTTTTGTGACAGGCGCCACCGGCTTCATCGGATCCGCCGTCGTTCGCGAGCTGATTGAGGCCGGGCACGAGGTCACCGGCCTTGTGCGTTCAGCCGAAGGTGCCACCAAGCTTGAGGCCGCCGGCGCGAAAGCTCAGCGCGGCGCAATCGAGGATCTCGAAAGCCTCACCCGCGGAGCCAGCGCGGCGGACGGCGTGATCCACACCGCCTTCTTCCATGCGTTCTCACAGGCCAGTCTCGCAACACGCCTGCGTGTCATGTTCCGCGGCAGTCCGACCAATATCGTCAAGCGCTTCATGACCGCCGCGGTCGAGGCGGACCGACGCGCGATCGAGACGCTCGGTACTGCACTGCGCGGGGATCGGCGGTCGCTTGTCATCGCCTTTCCGACAATGGCGATGACGCAGGGACGGCTCGCGGTCGAAACGGATATCTCCGACCCGAATGCGGTGGGCGGTCTCAGGGCCCGATCCGAGGAGGCAGCCCTGGCCCTTCCTGCCCGCGGCGTGAAGGCCATGATCGTTCGGCTGCCGCCCTCGGTCCACGACCAGACGAGACAAGGGCTGATCACCCAGCTGACCGCCATCGCGCGCAAGAAGCAGGTCTCGGCCTATGTCGGCGACGGGACGAACAAATGGGCGGCGGTCCATCGGCTCGATGCCGCGCACCTGTTCCGGCTGGCGCTCGAGGATGGTGAAGCCGGCGGGCGCTACCATGCGGTTGCCGAGGGCGGCATTCCCTTCCGCGACATCGCGGAAGCGATCGGTCGCCAGCTCATCGTTCCGGTCAGAGGCATATCTGTCGAGGATGCGTCGAAGCATTTCGGCTGGCTCGCGCCGTTCGTGGCCACGGACAATCCGGTGTCGAGCGAGGCCACCCAGGAACGCTTGCGCTGGCAGCCGACCCATCCGCCGCTGATGGTCGATCTCGGGGCCATGCTGCGCAGTGCAGACGCACGAGCCTCCCCGTCGCCGGCCTGACGCGAAACCAGCAACCCCAAAACCATTCTGCATGGCTCGCGTCGCGGACATCCCGCGCGCTTGAACGCCGTCGCGTCGAGCTGTGCCGGCAACGAAGGAGCTCTTCCGATGCGATTGACCCGAGTCCTGCCCCTCGCCTTCACCCTTGCTCTTGCTTTAGCCCAACCGAGCCTGGCGACGCGTGTCGACTCGGGCGTTCCGGGCATGGTCTTCGACCATGACGTGGCCGTCACCATGACCGATGGCCTGCAGCTGCGCGTCAACATCTATCGCCCGGGGAAGCCAGGGCGCTACCCGGTGCTGATGCTGATGGGGCCTTACGGCAAGGACACGAGTCTGGCCGACGCGCCAGCCTACAAGACGTCCTGGGCGAAGCTGATCGCCAAATATCCGGATCTCTGCAAAAAGTCCTCCTGCCGCTACATCCGCTTCGAGGCGCCCGATCCCGAACGCTGGGTCGCGAACGGCTATATCCTCATCCACGCCGATGTCCGCGGCGCCGGTGCATCGCCCGGCGTGCTCGATCCTTTCTCGCCGCGTGAGACGCAGGACTATGCGACGTTGATCACCTGGGCGGCGCACCAGTCCTGGAGCTCGGGAAAGGTCGGCCTGCTCGGAACCTCGTTCCAGGCGATCAACCAATATCAGGTCGCCGCCCTGCACCCTGAAGGTCTCGCGGCGATGCTGCCCTGGGAGGGGGCATACGATCAGTATCGCGAGATCGCCTATTACGGCGGGATTCTCAACGTCGCTTGGGAATATTGGTGGACGCATCAGGTGGTGCCAAACCAGAACGGCAATGCCGACACGCCGCTGGTCGACTCCATCAATGGCGGAAAGGACACGGGCAAGCCCCTCTCCCCGGACGCCTTGAAGCAGAACCGCGTCGATCCGGTAGAAGCGTTCGCCAGGCACCCGTTCGACGACGCTTATTATCGCCAGAGAACTCCGGACGGGAGCCGCATCACGGTGCCATTGCTAGACGTCGCCAACTGGACCGACTGGAGCACGGAGGGCTATCGCGCCGCGGCCAGCAAGCAGAAATGGCTGCGCATCCAGACGGGCGATCACCTGACCCCATTTTATTCGGACGAGTCGCTTGCGTTGCAGAAGCGCTTCTTCGACCATTTCCTCAAGGGCGTGGACAACGGCTGGGAGAAAGAACCGCGCGTGGCGGTGCAGGTCCGTCGCCCGGACGGAACCGCATGGCGCCATGCATCGGCCTGGCCGCTCCCGGGCACGCGCCCGGAGCGCTGGTATCTCGACGCCGCGACCGGATCGATGAGCCCGGCTGCAGCGGCTGCCGCGCCCGCCGAGAAATCCTATCCCGGCCAGGGCGACGGACTGACCTTCACGTCCGCACCCTTCGAAGAGGAAATGGAGTTCACCGGCCCGATCGGAGTCAAGCTCTGGGTCAGTTCCTCCACGGCGGACATGGACATCTTCGCGGCCGTCAGGCTGATCGATCCACAAGGTCGAGATGTTACCTTCATGGGCAACAGCGATCCGAACGTGCCGCTCGGCCTCGGTTATCTGCGCGTGTCGCATCGCGCCGTCGATGCGGCGAAGTCGACCGAGTATAGCGCATTCCATCCGCATCTGACCTCCGAGCCGATGACGCCCGGTCAGCTCTATCCGGTCGATGTGGAATTCTCCGAACCGACGAGCATCGTCATCCCCAAGGGCTATCGTCTCGCCCTGACCATTCAGGGCAAGGATTTCGGCTACGGCCCCGGCGCCAACATCGTTCGCGCCAAAGACTATGATCTTCCGAACTCGAACAACTCCGGCCTCTTCTTCGCCGCGCATCCGAACCGCGACCCCATCCTTTACGGCGGGACGGACACGGTTGCGACCGGTGGAGAGCATGCATCCTATCTGCTGTTGCCACGCATTACGGCGCGCCGGTGACCAGTCGCGATGTGCGGGCAAGTGGAGCATCTCGCTCACCCCGCGCGCCGCTTGGCAGCTCGGAATTCCTCTTCGCTTCTTGGTGAAAAGCCAGTCCCGCATCGACTGGGTTTGCAGGTCCAAAACTGAGGGAAATGCGTCCTTTATGACATCACATCTCAACACTACCCTTCACCTGACAATGTCCGCCCGCGCTTTAGCCGAAGAAGAACGTGGCGGCTTCAATAAGAATGATTTTGACGACAAGAGAGGAGCGCGTGCCTTCGTGCAGCACACGGATGCAGCTTTCGAACAAAATTCGATCGCCTGGTTGTCGCGGCGGCCAGTTTCGTATGCCTGACCTTGCGCTTGACCTGCGCCATCTCAGGGATGCGATGCTTGTCGCTCAGCACGGCAGCCTCCGGCGTGCGGCCGAGGCGGCCGAGATCTCCCAGTCCACCCTCAGCCGGCGCGTTCAATCACTGGAGCGTCGCCTGGGCATCGTGCTGTTCGAGCGAACCAAGATAGGCTGCCGGCCGACGCTCGCGGGCGAGCAATTTTTGCGTGATGCCGAGTTCGGCGCAGAACATCTGCGCCGCGTCGTCGGCGATATCGCCTTTGTCCGAAGAGGCCTCGTCGGGGAGCTGCGGATCGGCGTCATGGCCTCGCTGGCACAAGGGCCACTTGCCGACCTGCTCACCGCGTTACGGGAACGCTTTCCGAAGATCCAGGTCACGATCAGCGAAGGCACCTCGCAGGCGCACGCGGTCGCCATACTGAAGGGAAGGCTCGATGCCGCATTCATCGTCGGCGAACCGCGCTTGCCCGGTTGTGACACCAGGCATCTCTATGACGAAGTGCTCTTCGCCGCGGTCCCTGGCAACCACGAGTTTGCGTCGCGCTCGCACCTCACCTGGGAGGATTTGCGCGACGAGACACTGCTTGTGATGGCCGACGGGTCCGGTCCGGAGGTTGAAGGCATCATTGTCCGCCATCTTTCAACGCTCGGTTTTCGGCCAAAGATCGCCGTGCAGCATGTCGGACGCGACAATCTGCTGAACATGGTAGGCAAGGGCTACGGATTGACCTTCGCGGCGAACTCAATCCTCGGCGCCGCCTATCCCGGGGTCCGGTTCGTGCCGATCGAGCCCGCCGAGATCGTTTCGTGGAGCGTCGTATGGCCGAAGAACAACGCCAATCCGGCGCTGAAGCGTTTGCTGGAGCTCAGCGTCGCCTCGGCAAGTTCGACGCTGCGGGCACGAAGCCCGGCGACGATCGCTTCCAGGAGTTCAATCCGCGACCTGCGCTTGGACTGCGAGAAGGCCGGGAAGGCGCGGCGGGCCGCCTGAACAGCGGCATCCACGTCGG
>Ga0105239_10002633_pt1 | contig 22674 bp, 16 predicted proteins | sample KBSC44metaG_FD_92761 | JGI IMG/M metagenome (GOLD analysis project Ga0105239, IMG submission 92761) | Corn rhizosphere microbial communities from Kellogg Biological Station, Michigan, USA - KBS C4-4 metaG | ecosystem: Host-associated > Plants > Roots > Rhizosphere > Soil | place: Michigan, USA... | reverse complement strand
TTCGTCGTCCTCGTCTTCTTCGTCGTCCTCGTCTTCTTCGTCGTCCTCGTCTTCTTCGTCGTCCTCGTCTTCTTCGTCGTCCTCGTCTTCTTCGTCGTCCTCGTCTTCTTCGTCGTCCTCGTCGTCTTCTTCGTCCTCATCATCTTCTTCTGGTTCGTAGTCTTCGTCCTCGTCGTCGTCATCATCTAAATCACTCACTATCCAAGGAGTGTCAACTTTTCCTTTAAAAGCGTTCCTGGAGGGTGTTTCATTGTAGGCATGGGAGCGATCCATTGAACTAGTCGACCTCGTATCATTAGTGTCACCTATGGTCTTTCCTGTCTGAGTCGTTCTGAGTCCAGATTCTGCCAGCTCTCGATTCTTTCGTACTTGTGATCTAAGTTGGTAGCGATGCATCGGTTGTTTCGAAGGTGTTGGTAATAAGGGGGACCACACTCGCAATTCTTCGTCATAAGAAGATGTTTCATTTGTTGCCGACTGAGGTCTTGCAGCTCCAGCAGCTCCGCGCCTCCCATCACCTTTGCCAGAATCCGACACCAAATGATCGCTCCTTTCGCTCCTAGGCGAACATCCTCCAAGAAAATCGTGTACTGCTCCTTGAGGCATTTTGGAGAGCGGGGTCGCCAGTTGTTCAAAAATATCCCATTCCTCAGAAATTTCACCTTTTATTGTGAAAAGATCTAAAGGTTTCTGAGGCGACGGACTCTTCAGACTCTTTTCGAACATTTCCACGGCGGTTTGCCATTCTGGCTTCAATTTACCACCATCTGGGACTGATTCATAAGGGTCTAGCTGCATCCAGCTCCTGACATGCTCAACAGCGGAAATTGCTTCCTTGAACACTTCGACGGGATACCATTCTCGATGGGTATCCCGCCCGCAGTCACAATCGTAGAGATAATATCGGTGTTTAAAAAGGGTTTTAAGCACAATCTGCTCACATCTGAAGGCACCAGCGAACCTGGGCGTGTGCCGTCGATGAATGATTCTGAAGTTACACTTTTCCACCGCTGCGGGCCGAGCATCATGTTCCGAATTCGAGGACCCGATCTTAATTCTTAGAGAGTTTTTATCTTGAAGCACATAGACAAAACCAATTCCGCTTTCTTTCGGACCTTTAAGGTCTTTCCTCACCAGTCTGATCAAATCTTTCAGGGATTTCTGGTCCTGAAAGCTCAGAGTCTGATGACCGCCCTTTCGTGGTGTAACTTCTGTGCTACTGCTGGGACTTTCTACTGGCTTCATCGCTTTGGGATTGGTGAATGTAATCTGGATGGTTGATTCCTGCACGTAACCACGAAGAATTGAAAGCAATAATTGCCAAGTTCTTCAAGATATCTGTAAGCAAGGTTTGGTAGAAAGGGTTTCGCGAGCCACAGCAGGCGGCCATCGAACAAAAGGTAAGAGAAGCTTATCCAGCTCTCGTACTCCGAGTCCGAGTAGTCCAAGGGGGAGAGGCTTCGCCCCTTTGATGGGAATTGGGTGGCTGGTAGCAGCTGGGTCCATTGCTGTCCTCTTGGAGCTCTCACGAGGGGGCACGAAGTACCCCTGCCATGTTATCAGTTCTGCGAGCAAAGACTAAGACCGTATCAAGTCCTAGTCAACATTCTTGTACTCCATATTCTGTACCAAGATGTCTCATCGAGGACCGAGACTTTGGACAGCCACCTACGGAAGACGGAGTACTTACACAGGTGCGAGAAGTCTCCGCATGAAGTGAAGTTATTGGTGTTCATGAATCATGAGCGCTGTACGCTCAGTATCCTTGTGGTATTCAATATGTGACTCTAAAGTCCAAAATCCCTGGATTAATCTCGCTTAGAAGGAAAAGGGAAGTGAGTACGGAGTACATGGTACTTTAGCCGCGCGCATGACTCCAAAGTGGGACCTTCAAGGCCAGAAACTAGGATTTAATTGCTTAGCTGCATATTATCTTCAAGACACATTCTTGTACAGGGATGGCTCTAGAATCAGCTGACTATTATTTATGATTCGGGTGAAGCCATCTGCCTGGGAGATATCTAACACCATGCAATCTTCTCTTCTCAACCCGGGCATGAAGTCTAAGAATCTACAATTGAAAAGAGTACATTTAATAATAGTGAACTTCTGGGCAATACTTTTGAGATGCGCTCGAGTTGTTATGAGCATGACTGAATGAGAGAAATCAGCCTCGCGGCGTTGCTCCTCTTAATGCATTGTGCATGAGACCTGCAGTATAACCTAGTCTGTGGCTTGGGGCGATGTCACCATGTGGCGTCTCTGATTGATAGTGCGAGATTCAGAACCAAAACATCTCCAAGAACCATGGGAATGGCCTCTTGAAGTGTCACGCAAGGCAGATCCATGAATTTGCGAATGGCTGGACCGGGGATTCCGTACGAGAAGACAGGATTTGGCACACAAAGTCAGCCTTGAGAAAAGATATGACGCCTTTTCAACAATGGTTCAAGCTAGCCAGCAAAGACCTAGATTAATTCGGACCCAGAGGCTTCTGCCATGATTGCACCAGTCGAACTTGGCTCGGCTTCCGCAATTGTCTTATAGCCATAAGATGAGAGCCCAAACAGCCAGGTTGCTTTTCAACCCGTCGTTGCAGCCCGTCCATCAGCGGACTTCTAGATGGTTAGAGTGAGGGACGCACTTCACAATATTGCCCCAAGTCTGCCTGAAAGATAGGACGCTTGAGGTTGAAGTGAAAACACCCCAGTGGGGACACTGACAAAGTTGATGAGCCTAGAATTTGGCGACGTCATTCCAATGAACTGGTGATTGTCCAGTTCATGATGCAAGCAGCTGAGGAAAGGCAGCGGGTGGCAGCCCACCTGTGTCATTTGCCATTCGGCCCGAAGAACAGAGAAGAATAGTCTGGGGGGAGGTGGTCTATGAGGTGGAGCATGAAATTTGATTGAGCCAATGATGCACACGGTATCGATCGCCGCTTTGGATGCTGATCGGCCTCGTGCTGCTTGTCTCTCAAGTTTTTTGTATTTAAAAGCACCAGTCCTTATGTCAGTAATGTGGAGGCACACGGCTCATCCTTCGTAGAAAATAAGATATCAACAAATGTCCGCTGCCTCTAGCCGCTAACGAAGGCACGGACCTTTAATAGCATCAGAGATCACCAGAGTCCACACTCAGGGCCGTTGGAGGTAAAAGAAGCCCTACTCGTAAGCCTTTGATCAAGGACTTTGTAGGCGACGGCGCGGCTATCGAGCAAGGTGAAATTCATCATGGTCACCCCTAGCTGCTCGCCTACTCTCTGGGTTCATTCTGGACCCTGGACCCCTTCCGCATCGATTCAAAACTTCTGGCTTGTTCCAATTGATGCTGTACTAGGCGACAAAGATACGGCTTGGGTTTGTGTTGATTTTGTGAATGTCCACAGAAGCGCTCCATTTGGATACGTATAGAGCCCACAGATTCCTCTAATTGACAGTTACCAAACCCACCGTGTATGATATATTTGTTGGTTTAGTCAAGAGGAAGCTGGCAATAAGGCAAGTTGAAAATGGCGATATTTGAGCGATGCCTGGGAAAGAAAGTTAGCCGATGCCACCTAAACCTTAAAGAAACCCCGGACTCAGAGAACCCATCCTCCTCCAACATTCCAGTGTCAACGCTTGCCATTACAGTCTTACTACTGTGCGGTTTTGGAGCATCTCTCAAGTGGTAGAGAAGCTAAAGCAGATCGAATATTAACTTCAGGTTCCTAGAGCATTCACATGCCACAACAGTGCGCTGTCAGTCGCAACCACAAGCTGGGCTTGCGTCAGAGGGTGACAAGAACTGCTAGTATGGACCTCAATTATGTAGATCGTCGAGAGAAAGGACCGATTCCTATGCCAACAACTTCAATCAGCGGTGGAGATTGCTTTCATGAAGATTGAGCTAATTGTGCTCGGAGCAGAACGACAGTGTCCGAGCGTGTTCAAGCAGCCAACGACAGCTTGTGTCTGGAGCACAGACCTTTAGCCATCCGAACTCATATTGACCTGTGCCCAATGGTGCGCATTACTTCCAAAAGATAAGCGTACACGGTTTCCTCGAGCGTTGATCGGTTATTGAGGCCATCACCGTACCTCCCCCACCAAATTGAAGTGAGTTGTCCCCGTGCCACTTTCTCATACTCCCAAGAGGACAGTGCACGAACCTCAAACGTTGAAGTATTATCTGTGGCATGATGCCGAGGAGCCTCATTAATGAAGGCGGTCGACACTCTCTACCGAAGGTCAAGCTTGCGTAACGCTCCTCACTTTAACGATCATAGCAATCCGTCTTGCGTGCATTTATTTAAACTGGAATCATGTTCACAAATCTCATTCGACGGCACACAAAGAGGAACGAATCCCAATGTTCTGAAAGGCTGTATCAACGACGAATTGTCTTTTGTGACTGGGGCTGGCATGGAAGGTCTAGTAAGGATGGGTGGTGCTTCACCTATGTAGACGAAGCAGACTTTGACGCCGAAGAAGACTTAAGATACTACAAGAGAACAGAGCCAGATGACTGTGGAGAGACGCTCTGCAAATTCGCCAGTTCACAACTACGGAAAAATTCAAATCTGAAAGGATTGAAGGGTTGGTATGTATCCAACTCGACTCTTTGTTAATGGACTTCGCTAACATGAAGTAGGCGGTTTTTATGCCTCATTGAAGACGGGAACCAACACAGAGTACCAGTCCATAGACAAGATCGAACACCGCGGACAATGCTGCTTTTTGAGAGAAATGTACCATGCCCCTGTGAGGGTAGACAACATCCGTTCCAGCTCTCGAACTCTCAAAAACTCGAGAAGCCGATTGAGATCGAGTCCTCGAGCATGCACCCAATCCATGATATTCATACTCCGCCCCCTCAGTACCGTAGGCGACTATCAACTTTGGAAACGCTGTATGAGGACGATGCGACATATAAACAGCACAAACAATGACTAGGAGAACGGGTATGCAGTTCCTGTTTCGGTCATTCTTCCTGCTTGAGGGAGATGATTGTCCTCAAGTATCCGCATAAAGTAACGAACGAAACAACATAGAGACGAAGAAATGCTAGAAACCTTCAGACTTGGCATAAGGGCGGGGACTTCCAAGTTCCAACCCTAGCACGTGCTAATATTAATGATATACTATACCTGTCACAGTCACAAAATATTTATTTAAAAACTTTAACTAATCTGCTGATACAAGTTTCTTTGTGCTCGTGAGAGGACAAGGGTTCAATCCAGCAGGAAGCAATTATATTCAGCGACGCTCACGGTGATGGACAACAAGGGTGGGGTTTTCCCATATCTTTCCAACTTGATGAACAAATCTTCAAAAACCTAGTACTATCCTGATGAATGATTGTTCTCTTTTGGTGGGTGTTGAAATGAATATCAACAGCTAGCCTCGCGGCGCGGGGGAAGAATGATGATCCACGCGGCTTATCTTCGGGTTAAAGACATGCGGATAATTCGACAACGGTGCAGAAATCCACCACAATTGCGACACCTCCACAGACACAAAGACTGTTGAGATTGCATGTACTAGAATTTGCGCGTGATTCTCATAGACATTGGATCGTTCGCTCCTACTAGTCTACATCAAGCCGTGCAGCACGACAAGTTCCACTATGGGACTCGAGGAACAAAAGGAAGAACGGGAGGTTCTCGAGTCCATATTCCCAGATGAAATCACAGGTCGGTGCATTGTGTTATTATACCGTTGCTTGCAAGGCTGATGAGGTGGCTCCCAGATGTCTCTGACACCTCTTATCGGATATCCATTACCCTCGAAGTACCAGAAGACACCTCCAACGAATCCGCCGAGCCAACCGTTATTCTGCTCAATGTCACTTATCCAGAAGCATATCCCGATGTGGGACCGTACTTGGACATTACTTCAGCGCCGAATGCCTACAAACACCCTGAGCTGGATGTCGCGGAAGATAAAGCAGAGCTACTGCAGGCGCTTGTGCCAACGATAGAAGATTCACTCGGAATGGCAATGGTCTTCACACTGGTCACAACCTTAAAAGAAGCTGCAGAAATTTTGATAACAGAACGGTTACAGAAAGCAGAAGCGGATAGGGATGAGCAAATCCGCAAGAAGGAAGAAGAGGAGAACAGACGATTTCACGGCACGCTCGTGACCAAGGAAAAGTTTTTAGAATGGAGAGAAAAATTCCGTGCTGAGATGCAGGAAAAGGAGAGGAAGCAGAAGGAGGAGGAAGAAGCGGAGGATAAGAAGAAGAAGGGCGGCACCAAGGCGGACGAGAAGAGGCTGACGGGTAAACAGCTGTGGGAGAGCGGGCTGGTCGGTAAGGGTGAAGAGGACGACACCGAGGGCGAAGACGCCCTTGCAGCGGTGGAAAAGCTCCAGGTCAAGGATTAAACTACCCAACTCCGAAACGAAAATGTTCCCATTTGTGCAGGTCTACAGCATAACAGAATTGCTCTATCAGCATCCCTCTACCCAGAGGAACCGTGTCTTCAAGCCAAGATACCTATGCTCAACTGCTTTCCTTCTTTTCCGCGACCGGTTGAAAGTACCGTTTGCGGAAGGGGTTCAGTTCATCAGCTGTCCGGCCAGTTTCTATGACTCTTGCATCATGGAATCCGAGTTCGAACGGCCCCGGAAGCCTCTCGTATACGAGCAACCTGCGACTCCACTTGTTGAACCGCTGGATGCACTCATGTTTGAGTTCCAACAGACTATGCTGGGGTATCACGGTGGGGATCTCCTCGCCAAACTCATTCTCATTCGCACTAGGCATCCAGAATGCAATTCGACCGCCATCGACAAGCGTTCTCGCTGCAAAGTCGAGGATATCACCCAGCATGCGTGTGAAAGAATAAGGTTTCTTGGGAGCGATATACCCAGGTAATTTGTGCCCTGGCACACCACCTACCAGATTTGTGGCAGTCGCTGATTCTTGCGTTGAATCTACGCTTTCACCATTTTGCTGGGAAGTGGCCACGAGGGGTTTTCTTGTCCCTAATACCCTCAATCCTTCTCTGACCCCGTAAGGAGGATCGCAGATGATACCATCCAGCCACCTTTCATATTTCCTCTGCTTGGAGCCAGCTGAATTTCGAAATGGCGTGTTTGTTAAATCCGAGGTCAAGCAGTCCCCGAACAGATGCTGCAGAGAATAGTTCTTGAAATTCGCACCCACTCCGGATTGGACTCCTACGCCCTTTCCCTTGTAACTTCGTCCATCGATATCTGAACCAAGGGAAATTGCGCCTAATTCGGCAGCCGCGATCATGAAACCTCCAGTTCCGACAAACGGATCCAGGAATAGTTTCCCTGGCGCGGCCAGTGCCAAGTTAGCAGTTATCAACGCCAGCTCTGCATCCATTGAAGTGGTCGAGATATAAGGACGTTTCTTCAGGTCGTGCCTCTCCCTGAGATGACGACTGGAGTCACCGAGCTTGCGACCTAGGAATGCTCTGTTTAGCCTTGTGCCAGCCACTGAGTCGAATGGATTCGATGTTGGGCCATCCATCACAGGAACCTCATGCAATGAAGCAGGCGGTGGAGGAGCCAACCATTCCTCCATAACAGCAAATTCAACCTCCGGATTTTTCAAACTGATCTTCCCTCTGAGTTCTATAAACTTAAAGGAGTCGATCAACTCTCTCTGCTTCGATAGACTGCGAGTACTCCCGTAGCTGTCGACCGAGAACTTGAACGATGACTGCCTGAATCTGTCCCATAAGTGGCTGCTCTGCTTGCGCACATTCTCGTGAAGTTCTTCGTAGGTCTGGCCCTGACCCCACAACTCGTAGATACTCTTGGAAAGGATGGAGCGACCTCCAAATGCGCGTATTATTGTATCGATGCGCTCGAGTTGATCAATTCCAGTGGCTAGGTCGGGAAAACGGATGATGCAAAATGGCGAGTCTGCGCTGTATGATACGACCTCGCATTTGGTATCAGCGAGTCGTGACAAGGCTTCAATCTCAGGTTGTCGGAAACTTTCGTGCAGCTGCGCGAAGCGGATCAGGTACTCCATCTCAGGCTTGGAAACTGAGCCATGAAGGTTGATTTAATCTAATTTGGCGTTCCCTTTCACCAGCGATTTCAGTAAGATCGCACTCTCGGCTGCTATTCATATTGCCTGAAGGAAAGCCATTTTCAAGAATATTTGACATGTCTTGGCAGTGTCTCTTGGGACTCATACCGAGTCACCTTGGCAATATTGTACCGTTTTGTTTGCTGCACAGAACTTCATCACCATTGTGTAATTTTGTGATTTGATGGGCTATAGAGGTAAGGTTATAAATTCTATAATACCCATTTCAATATCATCCTTAAACCAGGGGAATGGGGAAAGCGATTATCATCAAAACTTTAGTCATCCTTCAAGCAATTCGCTGCTTGGCTGGTCTTTACAAAATGTTCGGGTTAAACTTCACGCATCCCACAGTTTCTACGGAGGTTGCATAAATTGATGAGTTGCGATTCGCTTTTTCGCCACTTGTGTATCGACAGGAATACGGTCGCATTGCCCCCAATTGGTGAGCTGGACTTTCATATATACTTAGGTAGGCTTTTGTCGCTGTGCCCCATCATTTCTCGCCTTCAACTCCACTCCATTCTGAATATCGTTCGCTAACCAAAAACGATGCAATTAAAGAATCCCTTCAATGCTTGGGCCACAAGAGCGAGGGTAGAAGTATGACTGATTGACATAGCCTCGGTAGTCTCACGGACGATAATTAACAAACGAAGGGCTCCTGTGCTGAAAGAATGAAGCATGATTCTCCGTACTTGGTCATATCTAGGGATGCTTATGTTGCCTTAACTTTGAGAAATACTTTAGACTCAAGATGAAGCTGGCATCTCCTAAGCTCTAAAGGGGGATGAGTTTCATGCTAGATTTTCGTCGAACTCGCACACACTTCAGCAGTCTTGATTTCAATTAGCATCTTGGTATAGTATATCACAATAAAGCGTCGTTACCAGAAAGAAATGCTACCCGCTTTATCATCGGGCACAACCGATAGGAAAGCGGTCCTTGACCCCTCCCAGGGGAACACAAGCCACGGGAGGCAAACTAAATGAATCTGATATTAAGCATATCTAGGAGGCAGCCTCGTCACAGCCTCATGATCCTCATGAGCCCTGCGCACCCAATAAAGTATGCATCATTGCGAGCCCAGAGATGGAAAAATCAAACATCCATTCATTGTGGTTCACCTAGAACCGCTCGTCAGAGATGCCAATCGATGGATCCGTGCAATGGACAGAGTCAACTTCCCTACCTCCCTCCTGGCCGCTCTCTTCTCGAATTAGCCACCTCAACCCCTCCCGGCGTTATCGCTTCCTTGCGGGTCTTTCTGATCGGTAGGGCGGCTCTCGGGGTTGGAAGGGCTTTTGGAGGACGATTTCCAAGAAACCCGCCTTCTTCTGAGGTTTAGAACGCTGTCTCTTTAGTTCAAGATGATTTGTCAAGACTGGGGAGTCGTGAGTGTCGGCATCATGGGCCTCTGGCGCCTTCCTTCTTCGACTGCCTCCATTCGACATTGGTCGAAAGATTTCTACGATCTGGGTTTGGGCTTTGGCACCGTGATTCAAGTCTGCATGCAATTGGGTATTGCTCGGTTGGCTGGATTGTCGGGCTGGGCTTAGAATTATTTCCGAGGTCGGGCGACATGCGACGCCTTCCCGTTTCACGATTTGGTAGTCGGAGCGGGTCTCCTGGGCAGGAGATTCTTGAGTACCGGCCTCGCGAGACTCTGAGACTAAATGTGCGGGCCTATCAGGTTCATCTGTTAGATCGACATCACTATCCTCCTCCGTTATCGCAGCGAGACTTTTAACATCGTCGAGATCGACATCCCCAAGTTCTGCAATGTCCACGACTGATTCAGCATAGGAGCTGGTTTCATCCAAGAACCGTTGGAGAGTGAGGCCCGCAGAACCACTTTCCTGCCTCACGGGCAGTTGTGAGATTTGGAGTCGGAGGAATGCTATCTCCTGGACCAGGCTGTCGATCTGCTGCGTGTCTTGCTTGATATCTTCTGTGTCGGCTTTTATTGCGGCTGTCGTCTCCATGATCTCCTCTGCGTCCTCCTTGACTGCAGCGAGAAGTTGGCTGTGGGTGAGTCTGGTCAGCTCGATTCAGGCACACCCGGGAAGGTTGGAATTCAAACGCAGAAGAGCCTTCCCAAGGCTGACTCTAACTACACAACCAAGGGGGGAACATTCGAGGACTCACATGGACGCCATATCCAACGCAACATCGATGCACGACTTATGGCTCTCGAGCGACGACCTAAGCTTATTAACCTCCTCCCGCTCCGTCAACGACCATCGAATCCGCCCACTCTTTCTCTCTTTCAGCCTCTCCAGCAGAGACAGAATCTCGGCCGCAATCTGACCACAGCTTTGCACCACAGCGAGCAAAGTGGTTGGGAAAGACACTTTCTGCGCATCGTCGCGAATAGCGCCTAGACACAGCGTCAAAGATGTCAATTCTCGTAGCACCGCATCCATGTCCTTTCGCGCGTCACGCACGCTGGAGATGAATAGCGGGATTTCGATTGACAGCCTGGAGATTGTGCCAATGACTCCTAGGCAGGCAGTGGTTATCGAGAGCGGGTCCATATTGATCAGTTCAGGTCAGTCCATTCCGCCTTACATACGATCATTTATCTGGTCATCGAGTCAATAAAAGAGAAAATTGAGCGCCTGGAGGAGTTGAGGCTGTTCCAGCCCACTTCTTGGGCTTGGCTGCTTCGAGGCATGGTAGCGAGCGGGATTTGTCCAAGCCACAGGGCTTTGTCCAATTCGGCAACAAGACACCAAGCCTACTTACCTATTTACGGAGTAGAGTGTCAGCCCGAATACGCCAGGTGTATGCCAGTCGACTGAGCGCATTGAGAATATCTGCTGCGCTCGAAGACCACACACGGGTAATTCCTAGGCAGGCCGGTGAGATTGGAGCGGCCAAATAACCATGCCGGCGGTGCGATCGATTTCATTACGCCCCCAAAATCAGTATTATCAAGCAACAGGCTCACCCATTTGACACTAACATAGTTCAACAGCACGGGCATCAAGGCACCTAGTAACCCTTTTCCCGGTGGGGTTTCAAGTAGAAGTGCTCCTCGTAGAATTGGCGCGGATCGCCTAACCGCACGGAATGGACGAGCCGAGGCTCGGGTAGGGGTGTTGCCTAACTTGAACTCGCAAGGTTGACTTGAGTCTTATTTGGACGGCCCAGAACCTTTCCAAAGAGTTGCACGCCTTTATCAACATCAGTCTTCTTTAGTTTTCCCTTACCTCTGACATTATCCTTGGGGCCATTGATTCAATCAAGTAAAGAAGAAGACCTTTAGCGTTCTCGATTTTCCCACCCGTTACCCAATTTGAGCACTTCACACATAGATTTTTTACAACGTATCCGATGGACGAAACCGCAACACTAGTCCCGGAGCATCTGCCAGGATCATCACACAACACCCCAGAAACAGCTGACTACAAACCAAGCTGCCCCTTCTGCGTAATCGCACACAGCTTCCCGTCCACCTCGCCGCTCCGCGCACCAAACTCCCCATCCCTGGACTCGACACTCCTCGACCCACCATCATTCGTCCTGTACTCAAGCCCCCATGTAGTCGCCTTTCTGGACATCATGCCCCTAACGCGAGGCCATGTACTAATCGCACCGCGACACCACCGCGTCAAGCTAGGCGACCTGAGCAGCGACGAGAGCGCCGAGATCGGGCGCGCGCTGCCGCTCATCGCGCGATGTGTGCTCAAGGCCGTGCTCCCAGATATTCCGCACGATCAGGTTGACTACAATGTCGTGCAGAATAATGGGCCCGGTGCGGCGCAGGTCGTGCCCCATGTTCATTTTCATTTGATCCCGAGACCGCCCCTGAATTATGTGTATCCGGAGAGGGCGGGCGAGGTGCCCGCGAAGCATAGTAAGTATCCAGCCAATGAGCAGCCGACCGCGAGGGCGCGCAGTGCGGTCATTTTTGGGCGGGGCGTGCGTGAGGACCTCGATTATGATGAGGCGGAGATGCTTGTTGAGGAGATTCGGAAGGCGATCAGGGATGAATGTGATCCGGGACCTGCGTTGGAGAATCTAGAACTTGGCTCAGCAGAGGAGAAAAGTGTCTCAGGATCGAATGGCCGGACGAAGACGAGGAAAGGCGGCTGGAAGGTCTGAACTCAGTATCAGACTGGCCTTGCTGTCCTCCGTACAGCAGAGCACAGCCGCTCTGCCTGTGAGAAAGTCGGTTCAGAGTTTTAGGTTTCACGAACCACACCGCAAGCGACTCGACTCTTTCACGAGCATGAATTTTCAATCCTGTGATCGGGAAATAGCCAGCAAGCCTTGGAGTACAACAGTCCATGTCGGCCACGGCAGACCCTCCGTAGCTGCCCAAGTCGCTCGCTTCGTATCCTTGAGGGCACGCACGCCTCGCTTGTCATGCCTTCCTCCATGGGCCATGTCGTCACTGCATGTGGGCAACGCGTCCATCAGCACCAATCCCATCGATCTAGGGCCACCCATCTATCTGTCGATATCAAGAATCACGCTGGCCGGATAGACAACAACAGGAGGACAGATATTCCAGGAAAGTGACATCAACGTCCATCCCCATCCCTACCTTATGCATCTATACTCGCCGTGAGAGCAAGCAACCTGACCTTCATAGAACCAAGAATACGCGCAGGTAAATGGTTAGAACGAATCAGCCAGTGAACCATAGAATAGAAAAGCAGTAAACCCAACTCGAGCTCCTTTTACCTAGACCACTCAGCCCTCCACTGCACATTTTATGTACCTTGTCTCTTTGTCTCCTCCCCGCAACGTCATGGTTTACCTTTCTTTCTCATCTGAGACACCTCGTTCCTGAGTGCGCGCAGATACCTAAGGACCTAACGTAGTTAGCCATAGAGAAGGTCGGTGAAGGCTTTTCCTATGGTTACACAGTTGATTGACAGATAGGTAGAAAGGCACGCAGAGGAAAAACCAAGGCTCCGCAGGTAAATAGTTACTATTCAAGCACTAAATAAGTAGTCAATACATGGCAGATTTGCCCAGCAGCCCGTCCGTGCACGATCAGACTAGAGCGATCAAACATGCGAGGGCTCACGTAGGTGGCTCATCAGTGAGGTGTGTCAACTTGGTTCTGCTAATCGTGCATTGGCCACAAGCACTTTATCTGTGGTGTCAAGGGGTGTCAGGTCACGTCGCGAGCGCGTCAGTCGCGCTAGTCGGGTCACGCAACACCTTGAAGCCGAGGAAGGAGCAAGACCCATCTTTAAGAAGCGAAGGAGGCCAGGGTGGTACTAGTAATGTGCAAATCCATTTCATTCAATGCAAAAGGCAGAGGCAATGCCAATGACAATGACAACGGCAAAAAGCTGCTGGCTTGTCTTGGGTCTCGGTGACAGGATCAGGATCAGTCAGGTGTACAACTCAACAACACACTGCAGGGAGCAGTGGGCGACAAGAAGGAGATTCTCTCGCGAGCTCTCGATTCAATCAAACAGATCCCATCCTTGGGCTTGCTTTGCATCACAACGCAGCCTTTCAATTCCAGACCGTTTCCACTTGCCTCGTGTGCCCAGTGTCAATTCACTTTCCGGGCGTGCAAGTCGATATCCGATTCCGATTTCCCCATTGCAATTCATATGACGCCGTGGTTCGCCATTCAGTTCAAGGTAGTACCTGCACCCGCATCCATGAGAAAAACCAGACTCCCTATTTTGCAACGCACTTTCAAAGTGTGAAAACAAAAAATACTCCTCTCGCACCCGCCCCGTCCCCACCACCACCATTTTTGGTTGTCCAACGCTAAAGTGTGCGATGAAGGCAGAAAGAGAAAACAAACCATATCCTCCCATAATAGAGATTGCGCGCAATTGAATTGATTTCGTTGAACCCGCCTTTCCTTTTTGGGGGTCAATGAACATTATCGGGGAAATGCGTAGGTACAGCAAACTCAGATGCACTAGCTCGCTTGTAAGGGGTAGTACTGTAGGTTCTGGTGTGACTGGAGACTTGCGTTGTGTCGATTTGGTGTGGTGCTAATGATGTTGATGCTAATTCTATTTGGATATCGTGCTTCGATCGTGATAATGATTGATACAGACATGAAAGCATGACTTTCGATAAAATTCGGCCGGTTGGAAGTATGTGAGACAAGTTATCCAGAAGCAAAGGACAACTCGGCTACTTCTCCAAGCATGGCAATGTGAATCTATCGACCAGATGGTTGGAGATGCTATTGCACCGCCTTGGTGTCGGCCAGCGACACACCACCGCCTCCTCTCAAACTGGAGCAGTAGTCCTTAGCCCATTTCCGAGAGAGGATGGATGCTGTACATGGTCAGCATGGTGGTAAGTAAACTGGGTGAAGGGAAACGCATACCTTTCAGGAATTTCTTGCTTGCGTATTTCTTGAACAGTGCCTCATGAGCAACTGGGGCCTGTAGATAGTCGATCAAGAGATCAAAGACGGGCAAGATCTCCTCCTCAGAGTAATTGGCGAACTTGGTAAGGGTAGCGTCCTGAAGACCATTAGCAATGAGAGAGAAAGCAGCTGTGGTGACATACCCATGGACCACGATCAAGAATCATTCGAGCGAGATACATAGCGGCGGCAGCGATGTGGCTCTGTTTGTATTCCAAGAAGCGATGGTCAACGAGGCTGATCTCCATCAAGTACTTTCCAAGAGTTCGGGTGTGGATATCATAGTTGTCAGCCTTGGAGATTCTTCTTAAGAAATTCATGGGGTTTGGATAGCTCAAGTCATATTTCAGTGTTGATAGGGTGTAGCGTTCAGCACTCAAGACTTCATCAACGGTGAAACCATCATCGGCGACATGAACGAAATTTCCGACGTGAGGCGAAAGGACTTCCTCGTACTTGGAAGCGATAAACATGGCGGTAATACCAACCAGTTGAAGCTTGTCGAGGGGAACGACTTTTTGGGAGAGGAAGCGGTCGACAATGTTGACAGCGAGGAACAAGGTTTCAGGTAACAACCTAAAACGAGTATGGACTTCGATCAACCAGTCAACGAGAATGCCTCTCATCTTCCATTCCAAATCGTCTTGATGGTCCATGTAGTTGGCATTTGGTTGTGTGACTTCTTCCAGGGCAAAATAGTACTCGAAGATTTCACGAACATATTCGGCACACATAGAGGGATCATCCAGGTCTTCGGCATCGAGATCAGCGATGATATCGACGAGATCTTCAGGCTGAGCAGCTTCGATGTCTTCTTGTGTGCATGATTTCTTTCGTGGAGGCTCCTCGACATCCGGAGTTTCGTCCTTGGAGGATTGGACAGTGGAGCTGGAGGTCTGAGCTCGCTTCTTTTGATGGGCACCAGAACCGCTCCCCGCCTTCTTCACATCAGATGAGGCAGGCTTTGGCTTGACGTTGTTGTCCTTGACACCAAGGGCGGCTCTTGAGGAGTTTGTTCGAGTGAGCTTCTGGACACCACCTGTGGTTGACTGGGCAACCTTGGACTGTAGGCCAATCTTTGTGGCAGTGACCTTCTTTCCTTCTTGAACGACTTCAATGGCTTTTGCAGCGTTGGTTACATCTCGCAATGCACGTTGTCGCTGTGCTCCGTTCAATGTGCCAGTCGCGGACTTCTTTGTTTGGAGTGGCTTCTTTGCATCTTCAGAGTTGGAGAGGCCGGCAGCCTTTGCGCGTGTTACACGAGTAGATTGGGCGGCAATGTTTTCGTCGTTTTCATTGTTACCGACTCGCTGTCGGGTACGAGGCTGGGAGGCAGTCAGAATATAGATCAAGTCACGCGTGTTGTTGCCGGTGAGTGTGTAGGGTGAATGGATACTTACCAGAGGCATGGTGAGTGAATGGCGCCGTCGTGACGAAGAATATTACTACTGTGAATGGTCCAAGTGCAAGTGAAGTCCTTGGGACGTGTTCAGAAAGAAGCCAGGTACCTGTGTTTGTAGGTAGAGTTAGCAAATATATCTCAAGAATTCAATATCATTGGGAATGACGCACGAGCTTTCAGACGTGTCTGGGCCAATCTATGTTGGCGAGCCACAGAGCAACGCTGGTGGTTACTGATTTGTCAAGTCAACTTCAAGACCCAAGAGGCTCGAGGGAGTTTGGAAGAAGTGTGCTGGTTGTAGAGAGGTAAACACAGGATTGAGTTGCTGGGGTGTCGCGTTGAAGGTGGTGGTGCCGTGAAGAAGCGTGGCAGAGCAACGCGGCGGAAGGCTGACTTTTGTTATTGAGCGAGGGAGTCAGGTGATTGGTTGTCAAAGAGATTCAGAGGTAACAGATGCAACTGATAGACCAAATGCACTCGAATTCGAAGAGCAGAGCGCGTAGGAAAACAGAGGACTGAAGCATGCAGATCGAAGGTTGGAGTGAATTGAACTGTAGGTACGAGAGTTGGCAGTGGTAGTAACAGTAGCAGAAGAAGAGGCTTGAGGTTGGTGGACCTGAAAGGGTGGGGAGCTTTCGAGTTGTTTTTCCTTGGCAACGGGACTCGTCGCGCTGCGTTTCTTCGGCTCTTTGCCTCTTCGCCCGTGGTCTTGGACTGCAACTGGACTGGCCCCAACAGCCGCCCTGGAGCTACCCACTCTAGGCTGTCCGCTCTGGTTTCGTAGGCGCCCCGCAACACCTAAAACCACGCCTATATGTAAGTGGTAGGTGGTTCCAGGCTCCTAGGATGAGGTCTCTATGAAGTACAAGTACTGGGGTAGTCTTTGATTTTGAACTGAGGATGATGCGGCAAAGGAAGATATTAGCACTTCCCAATCCAAGAAGAAACAGAAACAAGTCTTCGTAGAACCTGGGAAGCGATGGGTAATGGGTAACGGGTGACCGGCGTAGGCATGGATTCGTGAAAAGGCCTGGGATACGGAGAAACAGCTCTAGCTCTTTAGCAGCTTAGCAGCTCAATCCAAGTCGCGCCTGCCCTTGTTTGTGGAGGGGTTGCCAGGTGCAACCGCCCTTTTTCGTGCCACGTCCAACCCCACCTTCGCACTGAGAAGCTAAGCCTCGTCTAGACAAAGGTCAATATCAGGCTTTGGATGCCGAATCTGCCCTTCTACATGCAGCTACAGTATTATTGATAATATCAGGCACAGCGTGGAAATAACGAGCATAATGACAAGGGGGATCCACCGGAAACACTGGGCTTCACTTCATCGTCATTGCCATCATCATTCACGATTGACTATGAGTACTACAATGAGGAGTAAAGTATCTCTCAGCAAATGAGCAAGGAGTGATGATGCAGCACGCGTTCTGCTATGAAGCAACACTCAGCTCCCCCATACGGAGTACAACCAGCATCTGAGCAAGGGTCTATTCCGTAGTAATGTCGTCCACAACAATCTTCCCCCCCACCCCAATTCTTTCGCTCATGAGGCCTCTAAAAATGCACTTTGATAGACCGATTCCTCCCCCTGCTCATCGCCGTAAAACCGCCTTCACACTACCATCCAGAATTACTCCTCCTGGAACTTCCTTGTCATAGATTCGAGAGCCCGATGAATCACCCTTTTCCCACCTAGCAAGTAGCGCATTGGATTCCACAGGCTTGATATCTGCACGAGCCGTACCAACCGTGATATGTGGAATTGCATTCGCACTTTGCCAGCTAAGGCCAGCTTCGCCAGGATAAATCCGTACCACAATAGCCATCAGCCGCTCGTCCCAAACAACTCTCTCCAGTTTGACCCTCGCAGGTCCCATATATGGTGTGAGTTGGTCCTTATCCTTAGGCTTTTTCTCCTTGCGTTCAAGCGCATCGAGGTAGGCATTGGTATACTGCTGCCACAGATCTGGCTTCGTTGCCGCAGAGGCACGATGCATCAGTGTAACGTGGAACTCAGACTGGATTCGCCTTGACTGCTTGAGCAAACGATACATCCGAGATTCCTCAGGATCTCCTTCGTCGAAGAGTGTTGACAGAATTGAGTTAATATTCGTGACAGACAGCGTGATGCCAAAATACTCCAGCTTCGCAACCAGTTGTTCAGGTGTTAGCTCCTTCGCAGGCTGAGCAGCTTGTTCTTGCTTCTTTTGCACCTTGTTCACATGGGGTTGTTTGCTGAATGACAAGTCATGTTTCAACGTGACTAGATTGCCCATGGAAAAATCAATGGCCTCTTGCATCTCCTCATGACTGGGCATCTCCTCTGGTAACAGGCCTGGGTAAGCATTGTACAAATGCGTAATCACCGTCTCGAGATTTTCTAACGAGCTCGATGCTACGTCCAGATTGATTACCTCGTCGAAATCCGAGTCTGGGTAGGAACTCCGGTCACACCCTTGAAATCGTTCGAGGAACCCTTCCATGATTCCCACAATCTCCTCAGGGGCCTTGCTGCCAGCACGAATCGTTTGATGATTATCTCCTCGATCAAGAACTCTTTGTCGCGTCACTTTGCGGATATCGTTGAGCATTTGACTCTTGGGGTCATGCACATAGTGTAGCGCCACAAATCGTGCATTCGGCACCACCTTCGACACATCGTTGATGATTTGCTCCCTCTCTCGTTTCTGATGGTTATTCCGGTCTGCGATGACAACCCTGTGAGTAGCCATTGCACTTGTGATGGCATATGCGAACTTCTGTGGCCTTCCTCGCTGGCCTTCGATGTTGTCATTCTGTACATGGCCAAAGTCGAACAACTTCACCAGTGCGGTTGCAACAGTTGTCTTGCCACATCCGAGTGTTGCAATAGGCACCAGCACGATATCACGAGGCCCTGAACCATCGCCATTCCCAGTTTCCTCTCCCTGCTCTTGGGCGATAATGTCTGACCCTTTCTTACCAATCTCCGCAAGGAAGCCATCTCTCATCTTGATGATCCCATGATTCTGGTTGTATAGCTTTCCTAGTTGCGGGTCTTTGACTAGCTGTCTGCGGGCATACAGAAGGTATTCCTCAGTGATCTTTTTGTGCTTCTTGAATCTTGGTGGCTTGCCAGCGATCACGGCTTTAGTTGCTTCTCTCCATTGTCGGTACATGAGATAAGGTTCCTCGAACTTGTATTTGAAAAACCAATCTGGAGCCGCATTTTTATTTCCCAATTTGCATCTCACCACGAATCCTTCAGTATCACGGCCGTCCCAAGAACCTGTTTCCGCACACTCCTGCAAAAAGCTTCTGACTTGATCAAGCGTACTCATCACCAGGTACGCTGCCTTTTTGAACCCCCATGTATCTGCGAACTGGTGAACTTCTGGCCCTGACAACGTCGCAAATTCTGGGAGGTTGAAATTGATTCCATGTAAGTAGAGGCCAGCCATCCCAGGAGGATACTCAAGAACATGCTCTTCAAAGTCATCGTCACACAATTCTCCAACTGCAGTTACATTCATATCTCTCAGAGTTTTGGCCAAATCCTGAGTGGTCTTGCCAACGCTTTCCACGTGACGTTTCACCCATTTCTCCCCGGCGATAGCATGGCTCACTTCAACATCGCTGCGGACACCTGTGGAATGTTTGCTGCAGACTAGAAGCGTGCCATCCTCCATCCCCGAGATGAAGATGATGCACCCATTTTCCTTGACACTGAGCTCATATGGGCCAGCAGTGTTCTTTTCGATATGATCCCATTGTGTGGAGGGGACTTCGTTAACATTGAAGAACTTGTCGTAGCCTCGGACAGCAATTTCAGGAGTGCCATCGGCTCGCTTGGTAGTGAAGAGTCCTCGTGCATAGGTTGGAAGATCATCGCGCTTGTAGTCCCAGTCATTGAAACGCCACGAATCGACGGTGATACCATTGCTGCCTGCAACCGCAAAAGTTGTCTTCTTACAAGAAAAGCTTTTCTTACCACCTTTGCCTTTCCCCTTAGCAGCCTCTAGGGTTTTGACGAGTTGAGATATCTGGTGGGGATCTTGCCACATGGCCGTTGTGAGGGCAAAGCCCACTAGAACAGGAATAATTTGACTTTAGAAGCAGTAGCAAGAAAAGACGTTCGTGGAACTAGGCTTTGAAAAATTGTGTGATGAGCACAAGAGCGGATTTGGTGCAGTGGAATGTGGTGGATGATGAGCCTTGAGGCAGCGACAGGGAAGCGGCAATGATGAATATTTATTCCGAGTTGGGCGGGTTGTGGCGTAAATTGAAAGTGGAAGTGAACCTGGGCAGAAAGAGTCACCAACCAGCCTCAGTCGTTTATGGAGCAATACAATATGGCCTATGAATGTGAGTCACAGACTGCAAAGGATCAATTGAGACCTCCTAACTATTGCTCATCAGTTATTGTGCCTGTTCGAGTTATGGGGTGTGCACAGGCAGACTCAGCCTCATTGTAAAGAATAGTGGTACTGAATAGTATTAAGCATAGTGCTAAGTTTGTTAGACTGGGCCGCAGTCAGCCTCGTCGACGGGTTGCAGGATTCCTAATGACTCAATGAGGCTTCAGCCGGCTAACTTTCCAGAGTAAGTCACGCCGAAAGCGCAAACAACCCCCTCACTAACCCCGAACGCGCGCCCAAATTTCACTTGATTTCTGCTCTCCGTGCATGTCAAGCCACTGCCACTGGTAGACATTCAGAACTGTAGGCTCTGATGGGACTGCAAAATTGTCAGCCACAACTTACATCTGATTTCTAGACTACCGCTACTGAAACTCGTCTCGACTGTACAGCCACCACCCATGGCGGACCTCAATCCTTTCCTTTTAGCGGCGACCGTGCCAGACCCGGACCCTCGCCTACTGCCCCTCCTCCGCTCCAAGCCTGCCCTGGCAGCTGCACAGGATGCCCATGGTTATTCTCTCCTCCATGCTGCCGCTTCTTACAATCACATTGACCTGCTCAGATTGCTGGTCAATGAGTTCAACGTGGATGTCAACCTGACAGACGAAGATGGTGATACATGCTTATTTGTTGCTGAAAGCGTGGACATTGCAAAATGCCTGGTGGAGGAGTTACACATTGATGTCAATATCAGAAACGACGACGACTTGATGGCCGCGGATAAGATCGAGTCCGAACAGGACTTTCCAGAGGTTGCTGCGTATCTCAAAGGGCAAGGGGTTTCGTCTGGGGATGCAACAGCTGCTGGCAACGTATCATCAAATAACGGCGCACAACATCTTCCTGCACTACCGCCCAATGTGACCATAAATGTCAACTCATCGATGGAGGGCACGTCTGACGACCTCGCGCAAGAGCCCGACCCCGAGTTTAGGAGGCGGATAGAGGAATTGGCAGCGAGAGAGAATTTCCACACCGAAGAAGGCCAACGAGAACTGCGGGACTTGATCACCGATGCGGTCAGAGGAGTGGGGAATGAAGACCGAGACGTTCGCCGGCGTATAGGATGAGATATGGCGAGATGGTGATCTGGTCTGAAACCTTCGCACTCTAAGAGGATAGAACACCGAACGAATGAAGGGGCAGCTGGCGCCAAGGTGTCACAAATTTGACCGGTCTAACTGCAGCTGCTGGTTTATATCAACCCCACGCCATCTGTAGTGCGAGCCTTGACTGCGACAACCCACGATGAGAGATCAGTCGTTCATCCACGCTGCTACCCGGCCTCCTCCCACCCTGGCCGCAAAGCGCAAACCCTGACTTCCCATTGGGAAATAGCTGACTAGATACCAGAGCAGGGCGACGAGTTGCACAATGGAGGACGCTAGTGTCAACAGAGTCGATTGAAGCTAGCCGAGCTGCAGTCAGCATTTCTTCCTGTACAACGAATAAGGCTGTGTGACGACTTACCCCGACTGCAAAGTAGATTGTCATGACAATAGAACCAAAGTAAGCGGCAGTAAACGGAAGCCGAGGTCCGGACATGAGATGGGTTGCATATTGATAGGGTCCCATGAGGAAGGCCCAGGACGCGATGAAGAGCATGGAGCCTACAGACCACCTATCACGACGCGTCAGCCATACACAACTCTAATCTAAGACACATGCATATTCCAAGTTCTCCATTTTGAAAAGGGAGGGTTGCCAAGGAGTGTGTCCAGCCTTGAGTGAGTGAATATATACATGCTGACATCATCACCATGGGGTAATCGGTGTCACATGCCCTCGTGCCAGTCCGTGATGGTGTGAAGTAAACATAACTTACAGTATGGCGAATTTCCGCGGTTTCAAGGACAAAACGGGAAACAGCGCAAAGCAGATAACGAAACAGGCCAAAGCAGCCAGATTGCAGCCGCCAAATATCAAAAGGCGATCCCATCGGCTTACTGTAGTAGTAGTCTCCATCAGTTTCTTTGCTCTCAATGACGGACTATAGAGATTCGAGAGACTGAGACTCACATGCAAACCAGCCCTCCTCTTCTTCTCTTCGAGTGGGAGCGGGTAAGGGCGCGCCTGGAGCCTCATGTGTGGGTAATTGGACATAGCCATTGCGACCAAATGGGTTGAGTTTAGACAGGAAAGGTGTCGATGAATTGGTGTTGGCCGGCACGTCCGGATCTCTTCTCGACCAACCTAGAGAATTCATCGAGTCTCTGAAAGAAGACGAGGCCATTCTGGGTGATCAGGCGGTGCGTCAAGTCCACCGTCTTTGTGCTGAGTGTGATCAAGAAGCGTTTCGAATGGTCACACTCCGATGCGACGAGTTCTGCTTGACAAAAACCTGGAAATGGCTTTGAGCTGAGAAGCTTTGACCCTTGACCCTGGTCTACCTAGGTAGGTATGCTCTGATTGTGAGCTGAGGGGGGAGCCAGCAACCAGCAAGACAG
>Ga0105239_10002632_pt1 | contig 22682 bp, 22 predicted proteins | sample KBSC44metaG_FD_92761 | JGI IMG/M metagenome (GOLD analysis project Ga0105239, IMG submission 92761) | Corn rhizosphere microbial communities from Kellogg Biological Station, Michigan, USA - KBS C4-4 metaG | ecosystem: Host-associated > Plants > Roots > Rhizosphere > Soil | place: Michigan, USA... | reverse complement strand
CTTGCGGGTATCCTTCAGTCCCGGCAGCCGGGTAAATCAGGCTTAGTGCCGATGCAGGTATAACCGCCTGTGTTACCGGCTTATGAGGTAGTTTTTGCGCTGCAGCAAGATATTTTACCGCATAGTTGCCATACTTAAAAGGCCCTTTGGTCAGCAAGGGCAATTGGCGTGAATGCCCGTCTTCGAAATTGATAGTCATACCCTCGGCTGAAAGGTTAGTTAAGCCTTCAAGCGGGTAAGTGGCAAAACTCGATTTGGTTTGTTCGCCATCAGTTATCACCGGCGAACCGGTTTGCTCAAATTCATTTATTGTTTCTTTAACCGCGCTATCATAAAGCTGTTGCAAACCGGTTCCATTTGAGGTGATAGCTGCAATTAATTCGGGTGTTCTGGGGATGCTTCCAATAGGTTCTGAAGGAATTTTCATATGATTCAAAGGTTAGTTTTATGTGATATAAAGCTAACACTATGTCGCTACGTAACAAAGTCATTATAAATTTATTGTTTAAACCGGGTTTTATTAACTTACGCTTAATTAACCAATACCCTTACCATGGCCCTAAAAAGAATACTTGTTTCCATTATTTTTATTGGTTCTGTCCTGCACAGCTTTGCCCAAAGTTGTAATTGTGAAACAGAATTTACCTACGTTAAGAATTTTATGGAGGCCAATTACGCCGGCTTTAAGGATAAAAAAGCGGCCATGACAGAAAAGGGATACAACCAGTTGGTAAGCGAGTACACCGCGCTCAGCAAAGGCCCGAATGCAAACGAGCATTGCCTGATGACCATTTACCAATTTTTAAGGCAGTTTAAAGACCATCACGTTTCAATCGGCATAAAATTCGACGCGGGTAAGCTCGACTCGGCTTTTATTAGTCAAAAGCAAATTATACCGATCTCGGATGAGCGGATAGCTGAATTGCGCAAATCAACCGGGTTTGAGGGTATTTACGACTTTCATGAGGGCACCAAATATAAAATAGCCGTTATTAAAGATAAAACACCACTGCATGATTATATCGGCATCATAGTAAGCTCGAACCTGCCCGGATGGAAACCAGGCATGATAAAATTTGAAGCCAAACTGGAGACTGACAGTCTGGCGATGGGTGCATTATTTATGCAAAACGGGCGGCCTAAAATTGATGGCTTTTATTTTTGGAAAAATGCCATTAGCGGCGACTGGCATCGCGAGGGGACCACGCCCGAGCCGCCGTCATACAAATATGCGCCTGTAGAATCTAAAAAGCTTTCAGACAAAACGCTTTATATTAAAATTTCAAGCTTTAGCCCGGGTAACGCTAAAAACATCGACTCGATATTGCGGGTTAATGCGGAAGCCTTAAAAACCATGCCCAACCTGGTGCTTGACCTGCGTGGGAACGGCGGTGGCGCTGATTATACGTATGAGCCGCTGGTGCCCTACATTTACAGCAATCCTGCAAAACTCATTGGCGTGAGTGTACTTGCTACCGAAGCTAATATAAAGGGATGGAAGCAATACCTGGATGATCCGGACATGTCGGAAGGAAATAAAAAATCTATCCGTAACACTGTTACAATGCTGGAAGCCGGCAAGGGCAAATGGGTAAGCACAGCAGATGACGAAACGATTTCTAATTATAAAAAGCTCGCAAGTCCTGCAAGGGTCGTTATTCTTATCGATCGGAATTGCGCTAGCACTACAGAGCAATTTTTACTTTTTGCCCGCCAGAGCTCGAAAGTAATTTTAATGGGAGAACACACTGCCGGCACGCTCGATTACTCCAACGTAATACAAGCTCCCTTCTCATGTATGCCATACGTGTTGCGATATTCATCGTCTCGCAGTCGCCGGCTGGATAAAGGCGAGGGCATTGATAATGTTGGTATAAAACCAAAATATGAGTTGGCCAAAAACAGTGACTGGATAGCTAAAGCTGTGGCTGTGCTGGAGCATTGAGGGGGGAGCACTAACACTAATCCCTTACAACCACTTCAACCTTTATAACTAAAAAACTATCTTTACCGCCGATGGCAAATACACCCTTTTTGCAGGCGGTTTCGGAAAGCAAGGTATATCCAGGTGCACAAAACTCGGGAATCAATAAAATAGATTTAACCATAAATCAAGGACTTATAACCGCTATTATTGGTGAAAGTGGCAGCGGGAAAAGCACGCTGCTAAAGTTGCTGTATGGGCTATTGTCGCCTGATAACGGCACGGTAAAGTTTAAAGGCGACCGCATTTGGGGGCCGGAAGAAAAGCTGATCCCTGGCCACGACTCGATGAAAATGGTCACCCAGCAATCCGACGACCTGAACCTATTTGCCAAAGTGCGCGATAATGTAGCCATTATGCTACCCAGCACCGATTTGAAGGCCAAGCAGCAGAAAACCGAACAAATGCTTACACAGCTAAAAATGACCCGTATTGCCGATAAACGGGTAGCGGATCTTAGCGGGGGAGAAAGGCAGCGGGTAGCCATAGCCCGTGCCCTGATAACCAGCCCGGATGTGCTTTTGCTGGATGAACCCTTTAACCAGGTTGATACCTCGTTCCGCGAGGGCTTGCAGCAGGATATCAGGCGCATTGTTAAAGAAACCGGCCTTACGGTAATAATCGTATCGCACGACCCTGCCGAAGTGCTGTCAATGGCTGATGAATTGATTGTGCTGAAAGATGGCAACATCCTTGAATCGGGGAATCCAAAAGAAATGTACCAGGCCCCGAAAAATCTGTACACTGCCCAACTACTAACAAACTGCACGGTATTAACCGCCGCAGAAGCAAAAATTTGCGGGTTGAAAACAAAATCAGACCACGTAGTTATCTACCCCGAATGGATTGAAACTGTTAAAACCTGGACACACAACGACTGGGAAGTAACACAGGTACTATTTAAGGGTTGTTATGAGGATCTGATACTTGAATACAAGGGTGTAACCATCCGCGTACTTAACGACCAGTTTGGTAAATACGCCGAAGGCAACAAGGTTAATTTAAAGCTGAACAAATGGCTGGAGTATTAATTTATCCCTTATCTATCAGCTTATAAAACCCTTCCCTGTAGCTATCCCCAACAGGTATAATAGTATCGCCAATAAATATCCGGCTGCGCTCAACCGAACTGATGTGCCTTAGTGATACGATATAGGATTTATGTACCCTTACAAATTCTGCACCCGGTAGTTGCTCTTCAATTTTCTTTAATGGCTGCAAACTCATCACACGGCCGCCGGTGGTATTAAGTGACACATAATTTTGTAACGCCTCGATGTATATAATATCAGCCAGGTTTATTTTCAGGATGCGATGTTCCGTTTTTACAAATAAGTACTCCGGCGGAGGTTGATGGGGAGCAAACGGGCTTTCGTTGCCAGGCGTTGGTTTGTGTAAGGATAAATTCAATGCCTTTTCGGCCGCCCGGTAAAATCGCTCAAAGGCGATAGGCTTTAGCAGGTAGTCAACCACATCGTGCTCGTAACCGTCCAGCGCGTAATCGGCATAGGCGGTGGTAAGCACTATTTTGCATTGTTTGCCTGCTATTTTAATAAATTGCATGCCGTTAAGTTCCGGCATTTGGATATCCAAAAAAACGAGATCGATATTTTGTTCCCGAACAATATTCAACCCTTCAATTGGGTTGGTTGTGGTGGCAACCAATTCCAAAAATGGCACTTTTACGGTGTAATCGGCCAGCACATCAATAGCTAAAGGCTTATCATCAACTACCAGGCATCTTAACTTCATATTACCTGCAGGGTTAAATTAACGGTATAAAATCCGGCATCTTCAGTAATTACCAGGCTGTGCTTTCCGGGGTACATTAATGCCAGCCGCCGGCGCACATTGTTTAAGCCGATGCCCGGCGTTTTATCTTTTTGGTGGTCATTTTTTTTATTGCGAATGCTAAAGCCGATTTTGTCATTGGTGGCAGAAAGGCTAATATCAACAGGGTTTTCAGGGTCGGTTAATATGCCATGTTTAAAAGCATTTTCAACAAAAGCAATTAAAAGCAGCGTGGCTATTTTTTGAGCGCCAATATACCCTTCAATGTTGAAATTAATACAGGCCGCCCCCTTGGCGCTGATGCGCTGCAGTTCAATTACATTTTCAAGGTATTTAACCTCACTTTGCAGTGGCATGGTATCCTGCCCGCCTTCACGCAACATATAACGCAATATGTCAGACAGCTTCAGCAAAGCAGCCGGTGCCTGGTCCGATTGCTGGTAAGTGAGCGAGTAAATATCATTGATGCTATTGAACAAAAAATGCGGGTTTAACTGTGATCGTAAAAAGGTTAGTTCGGCAGCAGCTTTTTCCTTTTCAAGTTCCTGTTGCCTGTGCCGGTTTTTGTACCAGGCGGTAATAAAAAAATACATCAGCCCGTATATAAAATAACTGGGGAAATAAAAAAGCAGGATATTGGTTATGTACCGGCCGGCCGGCCAAACGTTGCCGTTATAATTATCGAAACCAAGTACCGGCAAAAAGAAATAATATTCAAGCACATACCTATAAACAACAATAAATAATGCCGTTAACAAGGTGAATGCTGCCGCCTTACCATAGCTTTTTTTAACAGTTATTTGCGGGGCCACCAATAAAGAGGCAACGTAAAAACAAGCTAAGGGGATAATAATATACCCTGTTTCTATAACCAGGTATTTAGTAAACAGGGAGAAGCTGATGGGAGTGCTTTTATGCCCGGTAAGTATTGCTCTCGAAATGGAGCTCCAAACGTTATTTGCCAGGTATAAAACCCAGAAAACCACATGCAATAAAACTACATACTTCCGTTTCATTGCCTAAATATATAACAGGTTTGCATGTATCGCCCATTTAAATACACCAAACGCCAATTTTTAATGACGAAATCGCCAGTCCATAAATTGTTTTTAACCTGGTAAACTTGTAACAAACCGTAAGGTCAAGCGTCAAAGCATTTACAAAAACCTTTTGCTATGAAATGGAAGCTGCCTTTTACTAAAAAAGCCACCGGCACTAAGCCCCAAAAAACAAAAACACGCGAGTGGGTTGACGCGATACTATTTGCACTAATTGCATCGACAATTATCCGCGGTCTGTTGTTTTCGGCCTATGCTATTCCATCAGGCTCGATGGAAGGCACACTGCTTACCGGTGACTACCTGTTTGTAAGTAAAATAAGCTACGGCCCCAGGATGCCGTTTACACCGGTTTCAGTTCCCTTTTTAGAATCAACGGTTACCAAATATAATATCAAAACCTATTGGGATGGCATCAAGCTGCCGTACTTCCGCCTGCCCGGTTTAACCGAAATTAAGAAAGGCGACATCGTGGTTTTTAATAAGCCTGAAGAGGCCGACCCAAGTTACAACAGGCCGGTTGACGCACGAACTAACCTGATAAAGCGTTGCCAGGCTACACCAGGCGATAAGCTGACCATTGTAAACGGGCAGGTGTATATTAATGGAAAAGCTGCGCCAAACGCCGAGAAATCACAAACAACGTATGAGGTCGTTACCAACGGTACCGATATTAACCCTCAGGCATTTAAAGATTTGAACATTGAAGTATTGGGACAAAATGCCAGCACTTATGCGATGACGGTTCCCAAATCGAGCCTTGCGACGTTGAAGGCGTTTAGTAATATTAAAAGCGTGACCCCTATTGTACAGGCAGCCGGCGACTACGATGCTACTGTTTTTCCGCACAACGAAAAATTTAAATGGAACCAGGACAACTTTGGTCCCCTGGTAATGCCAAAACGAGGCTGGACGGTGCCGCTAAACGATTCGACCATGGTTTTATACCGCAGGGCAATTGAACTTTATGAAAATAATAAGGTAGAGGTGAAAGGGAAAGATGTTCTAATTAACGGCAAAAAGGCCGACACCTATACCTTTAAAATGAACTACTACTGGATGATGGGCGATAACCGTCATAACTCACTCGATTCTCGCTTTTGGGGTTATGTGCCGGAGGATCACGTGGTAGGCAAAGCCATGATAACATGGATGAGCATTGATTCAACCGGTACATTTTTTGACAAAATAAGGTGGAACCGGATTTTCAGAACTATTAATTAAGCTGCGATTCCCCGATCCACTAGATTCCTGGCTCTTGATTCTTGACTCTTGGTTCTTGAATCTATTCCATACTGTCTTTTATCGCGTTGATTGCGTCAAGGTGCTCCTGTAAAACAGGCAATGTTTTCACTGCAAACGACTTCACATCGGGATCGAGGCATTTTTTAGACGCGGTTTCAAATAGTTTGATGTCGGCTTTATGATCGTAAATCATGTCATTAATATAAGCCTTATCAAAATCCCTGCCCGATTTACCCGATAATTTGCGTATAACCTTTTGTTCCTCGGCGCCCGGGGCTTTTGGTATAGATATATTTTTGGTTACGGCCAGCGCCCGGATAAAATCGTTAATTTTTGAATGGTCGGTTACCATCATGGCACCAAAGTTTTTGACTTGCTTGCTCATGCCCTTCTGTTGGGCTATTTTACCAAGCTCCACTTCGGCCATACCGCCGTTGGCTGCTTTAACAGTAAACTCGGCATCAACCCGGTCAACGGCTATACTTAAACTTTTAGTGGTGTCTTTTACTTTATTAAGGCTATCGGCTTTTGACACGCTGTCGTGCTTGTTGTTTTTGCACGCGTTAACGGATAGGGCAATGATTATGACCGAAACCCACAGACTTAGCTTTTTCATAAATTTTGGTGTTGTCAGGGATATTATAAACAATGCAGGCTTCGTTTAGTTTCTGTTAATAATACCGGGTGATATGTCTGCAATCAATTTAATAAATTGTTCGCTATTGCGTTAGCTTAAAGTTTTATTATTTTTGACCCATTAAATCAAAAAAATCATGGAATTTCCGGCAGGATTAAAGTACACCAAAGACCACGAGTGGATTAGAGTTGAAGGCGATGTTGCATACATAGGCATTACCGAATTTGCACAGCGCGAACTTGGTGACATAGTTTATATCGACATTAATTCGTTAGGTAAGGAAGTTGCCAAAGACGAAGTTTTCGGCACTGTTGAGGCGGTTAAAACCGTATCTGACCTTTTTATGCCGGTTGCCGGTACCATTAATGAGGTTAACCCCGCGCTGGACAAACAGCCTGAACTGGTTAACTCCGATCCGTACGGCGAAGGCTGGATGGTTAAAATTACTGTTTCAGACGCTGCTTCGGTTGATGCTTTATTATCTGCCGATAGCTACCAATCGCTTGTTGGGGCTTAATGAAAGTCACTTTAAAATATTACTGGCCCGCAATTTTGTGGGCCTTGTTTATTTTAATACTTTGCAGTATTAAGCTGGGCGAAGTTTCCGAGTCGCCTTTATTTTTCCCGGGCTTTGATAAACTGGTGCATTGCGGGTTGTTTTTTGTGATGATGGTTTTTATCACAGCTAATTATACCAGGAGGCATAGCCCCGCCGTTTTATCGGTTAAAACAATAACAATACTAACCGTTATTACTATTATTTATGGCGGAACTATTGAGATACTGCAAAAATATATCTTTACCTGGCGCAGCGGCGAGTGGAATGATTTGTTTGCCGATATTATAGGGATTTTAATGGCTGCATTTAGTATCTTTATAATGCTTAAAGCAACAGGCTATGAAAAAAAATAAATTCATCTTTTTAGCACTCTTCGGTTTACTGGCTCTTTCCTCATGCGGTATATTCCATAAGGGTTGCGGTTGCCCCACCTTCGGAAAGGTAAATCACATTGCTCCTGCAAAACCTGTCGGGGCAACAGTCGGCTAAATCATACCTTTTTCCTGAGCATTGCTCGGTCTCATCCTTATTCCGGCCTTACGTTGTCCCCTCTGCTACCCATTAGTGAATGCTTCTTTTTTGTTAAAAATTGTTAAATCGAGCACTTATTCTACGAATATATCGTAGAATTACGAATTATTCGTAAATTAGCCTCGTAGTAATTTATAACATGAAGACAAACCTACTCTTTGCGCTATTTATCTTTGTAATAACGTCATTTACCGCATTTGCCCAGCCCGTAAAAAAACAAATTAGGGGTAAACTGGTCGACGAAACGAACAAGCCTGTTGACTATGCAACAGTGGCAGTTGTAAACGCTTCCGATTCAACCTTAGAAAAAAGTACAGTATCCGATAAAAGCGGTGACTTTACTATTAACGATCTTAAAAATGGCAACTACAGGTTAATCGTGTCGCAACTTGGTTTAAAAAATTATGTACAGTCTTTTGAGATCAGCAATTCTAAACCAACAGTAGATTTTGGAACGCTGCAAATGAAAAAGGAGGTCCATGTTTTAAATGAGGTGGCGGTTAAAGGTGAGAAAAATCCCGTCACTATAAAAAAAGATACCGTTGAATTTAATGCCGGCTCATTCAAAACACAGGCTAATGACAACCTCGAGGCCCTTGTGAAAAAATTGCCCGGCATGGATGTCGACAAGGATGGAAAAATAACAACCGGTGGCAAGGATGTTAAAAAAGTTATGGTTGATGGCCGCGAATTTTTTGGCAATGATCCCAAAGCAGCCACCAAAAATCTGCCGGCTGACGCTATTGATAAGGTACAGGTGATTGACGATAAAACCGACAAAGCGAAAAATACGGGTATTGACGACGGACAGCGCGACAAAGTGATGAACGTTACCTTGAAGGCCGACAAAAAGAAAGGCTGGTTTGGTAATGCAACGGCAGCAGGCGGCACACACGACCGCTACCTGGGCCAGTTTAACATGAACCACTTTGACGATAAAAAACAGCTGTCGTTCCTGTTTCTTAGTAACAATGTGAACGAGTCGGGTTTTAGTTTTGATGACCTGAATAATTTTACCGGCGGTAATGTGTTTGATGCGTTTTCATCGGGAAACGGGGGCAACTCAATCTCAGTGAGCAGCAGCGGCAGGGTTAATGTTAACGGCGCATTCTCGGGCGTTAACGATGGCTTGATAACCAATCACAGCGGTGGCATCAACTACTCCGATATTTATGGCAAGAAAGAACAATTGAAATTCAACGCCAATTTTATAACCACTATATCGTCAAATTCACTCATAAAACTATCTGACATTCAGGATAATCCCAACAACTTGTTTACCCGTCAAAACACCAACGGCAATAACACCAGTAACAGTTATCGTTTAAATTTCAGCTTTGATTATAAGCTGGATAGTTTAACCAATATTAAGTTTAAGCCCAGCATAAGCACTACGCTTAATAAAAACAATTCGTCACTGTTTTCAAATACTTTGAACGGGGCGTTGGACAGTATCAATAACATCAGCCAGCTATTGAACGGTAAAAAAATAAGCCCGGCGTATGGCGGCCAGTTTTCCATAAACCACAAACTGCATAATGGCAAGGGTTCGGTCAATTTCTTTGCCAATGGCAATTATTCAAAATCCGATTACGATTACACCAACACATCGTCCTCCCGTTATTTTGCAGGCAACCAGACCGGTTCTGATATTAACCAGCAGGCCAGTCAAAATAACAATGCAACTTTTTTTAGTGGCACGGCATCATACGTGCGGCAGCTGAGCGCCAAACATAAAATAAACCTTACGCTAAGCCAAAGCTTTGATTATAGGCGTCAGCTGGCCGATCAGTTCACGCTTGATTATAATGGGGTGACAGGTAAATACGAAATCATAGACCCGTTACTAAGCGGAAATTTTAATAACCGTAACTGGCGCTACACCACCACCGCCGGCTTAAATAAATCGACTGACGAAACTACATTGAACTTTAACTTTGCTGTTGCCGATCTGGGCCTGCAGGGCGATTTTACCAGCAACAACAAATTTAGTACGGTAAAACGTGACGCTTTTGCGCCGGTACCAAATGCCAGCTTCTCGTACCGTAAAAAGAACGGGGCAAACTTTTACATAAGCTTGGGGACGGATGTTAGCCTTCCATCGGCTACAGATTTGCAGCCGGTGTTTAACAATACCGACCCATTGTATATTAAGCAGGGAAACCCTGACCTGGTTATGTCGCGGTCGTTAAATACAAACTTAAACTTCAGTCATTTTGATTTTAAAACCAACAATTTCTTTAACGTGTACGCCAGTTTTAGCAATACGTGGAACGGATTTTCGACCAAAAGCACGGTCGATGCGAATGGTATAACCACCTCGCAGCCTATAAATACCGATGGTAACTATAGTTCAAACTTTGGTTTTAACTTTGGCAAACCCACTAAAATCAAAGGGTTGAAAATTAACCTGGGGCTAAACGGAAACATCAGCCGGTTTGTAAACATTATAAACGACCATGAAAACGCGGTGCGCCGAATGTCGCCGGGGTTAAGCCTTGGCAGCAGCTTTGATAACGATACCTGGCAGCTTAGCTTAAGGACATACTCTACCTACAATAATGCCAAAAACTCGTTCCAGTCATTAGCCGACCAAACTTACTATACATTCAGCAACACGTTTAATGCAAGCGTAAAACCCATAAAGGACTGGCGCTTATTTAGCGATGTTACCCAGCGATTATTCAGGGGAAGTCCAGCAAGTGCAAACACCTCATTTTATATCTGGAACGCTGGTTTGGAGCGCACTTTCCTGAAGAAGCAAAACCTTACCTTTTCATTAAACGCCTTTGATATCCTAAACCAAAATTCAGGTATTCAGCGCAATATATCAACTACTGGTATTGTTGAAAATGATCAGACCAATATTGTTGGCCGGTATTTTTATGCGAAGCTTATTTACAAAATAACCAGGGTTGGCGCGCCCACTAAAACAACACCCGGTGTAATTATTATTAAGTAAAAACGGGTACCGAAAACTATTTCAGGCCCATTTTCGTAAAACTAACAGCGGGATGTAAATTTTGCTATTCCTTATTTGGATTTAATTTAAATAAGCTTTACATTTGGCCTAAGTTTTAAATAAAGATATGACGCTTTCAGAACTTGTACCCGGTGAAATTGGAATTGTAAAAGAGTTTACTGACCTTGAAATGTCGGTTAAATTAATGGAAATGGGTTGCTTGCCCGGCGAATCAGTCACTGTATCGCGCGTTGCGCCACTTGGCGACCCAATTGCCATCAACGTATCGGGTTACCAGCTCAGCCTCCGCAAATTTGAAGCGTCGACCATTATACTGCAGTAGCACGTTAACCATTGAAGGCCGATATAAGAGTTGCGCTAGTAGGAAACCCCAACACCGGTAAGTCAACTCTTTTTAATACATTAACCGGTTTAAATCAAAAAATAGGAAATTTTCCGGGGGTTACTGTTGATAAAAAAACCGGCATTTGCACCCTACCTGATAGCCGCACGGCTGAAATAATTGATCTTCCGGGCACTTATAGCCTTTATCCGAAAAGCCAGGACGAATCCATCGTATTTTCTGTATTGGCCGATAAGGCAAATGCCCACACACCCGACCTGGTTGTTGTAATTATTGATGCAACAAACCTCAAACGTAATTTGCTGCTCTATAGCCAGGTTGCCGACCTTAAAATACCGGTTATCGTAGCTTTAAATATGATAGACCTGTCGAAAAAGGCGGGCATAACTATCGACGTTGATTTATTTGCAAAAAAGCTTGGTGTGCCCGTGATCCCGATTTCGGCGCGCAAGGTAGAAGGTATCGACAAACTAAAAGCTGCAATCGGCTTCGCCAACAAAATTGCGCTACAGGAACCGTCGATTGATGTAGAGGCTATTGCGCCGCAGTTAATAGCGCAAATAAGCGAGGAGTTAAAACTTGATAATCCGTATTTCGCCCTGCAACTTGCCCATCAGCACGAAACCGTAAAATTTTTAACGCCACAGCAAAGCGACCGGATAGAGGAGCTTGAAAAAGAATTTTCGTTCCATTCGCAAAAAGCACAAGGCGCGGAAACCATTGCCCGTTACAGCTTTATTAATGATTTGCTGTACGATACGGTTAAAATACCGGAAACCGCAAAGGATGAAACCGTGAGTAATAAAATTGACAAGGTGCTTACCCATCGGGTATTCGGCCTGTTTATTTTCCTTGGGATATTATTGTTTATGTTTCAGTCTATTTTTTCATGGTCGGCCTACCCGATGGAAAAAATTGGCGACGCATTTGCTTGGGTACAAAATTACCTGCACCAGGTTTTGCCTGCCGGGCCATTGACAGGCTTAGTTGTTGATGGTGTACTGGGTGGCCTGAGCGGTGTAATGGTATTTATCCCTCAAATAGCTATCCTCTTTGCTTTTATATCCATACTGGAAGATACCGGGTACATGTCGCGGGTTACGTTTATGATGGATAAGCTGATGCGGAAAGTTGGCCTCAACGGTAAATCGGTTGTGCCGCTTATTGGTGGCTTTGCCTGTGCTGTACCCTCAATTATGAGCACCCGTACAATCGAGAACTGGAAGGACAGGATGATAACCATTATGGTTACCCCGCTGGTTACCTGTTCGGCCCGGTTGCCTATTTATGTATTGCTTATTGGGTTGGTGGTACCCAATCGCAATATTTGGTGGGTATTCAACCTGCAGGGGTTAGCATTAACCGGCATGTATGTCTTCAGCCTGATATCGGCAGTAGTGGTTGCGTTTGCCTTTAAGCTGATATTAAAAGGGCGGGAACGAGGCTACTTTATAATGGAACTGCCGGTGTATCGCATGCCCCGCTGGAACAACGTTGCCTACAGCATGTATGACCGTTCGAAAGCTTTCGTATTGCAAGCCGGTAAAGTAATTATCGCAGTGTCCGTTATCCTTTGGGTGCTGGCATCTTATGGTCCGGGCGACCGCTTTGCAAAAATCGAGCAAAAATATAAACAGCCGCAATACACTCAAAAGCTAAACCCTGATGATCTTACCAGGGCTATTAACTCCGAAAAGCTGGAAAACTCTTACGCCGGGGCATTGGGACACTTTATCGAACCGGTTATCAGGCCATTGGGCTTTGATTGGAAAATTGGTATAGCCCTTATTACCTCATTTGCCGCGCGCGAGGTTTTTGTAGGTACCATGGCCACCATTTACAGCGTTGACGGCAATGCCGAGAAAATAGAATCGGTGCAAAAGAAAATGGGCGCAGCAAAGAACCCAGAAACAGGTAAGCCGGTATTTTCGCTGGCGGTAGCCTTCTCTTTAATGATGTTTTACGCCTTTGCCATGCAGTGTGCCAGCACGGTGGCCGTAGTTTACCGCGAAACCAAAAACTGGCGCTGGCCGGCGATTCAGTTTTCTTATATGACAGTGCTGGCTTATGCAGCGAGTTTGCTGGCTTATAATCTGCTCAAATAAACAGATCATCAGGTGGCCAAGTTTTGACGCCCTTCCATCACGCTGTCAAGTCTATAAGATATAATTTACACCAACCTGTTCAGTATTTTTATTTAACTGAAAATAGCCCCGGTTAGTCGTTTCGGCGTTGGTTAAATAATTAAAAAATACCTCAAAGTGTTTATGCACCTGTATCCCACCTTTTAATAAAACCCGGGTATCAAAATCAACAAAATCGTAAGTGTTGTTTAGCGGGAAATAAGCACCCGGGTCCTGTGGCCCGTAGTATACCTTGCTGTATGATGGCTTTGAGATATTAAGACCCGCCCCCGCATATATTTTAAAGTTTTGAGCGTTATAAAAATTATAGATTATTTGTGGCGTAAACCCTATTGACATCTCATTAAATGATGCCCGGGTGTTAACATATGGATAGGCCTGGTTTTTATATTGAGCGTTATATTTTGAAAAAGAAACGGATAGCTCGCCCCTGAAACACACTTTCCCGCTATTGGGGTCGGTAGGGGCGCTAAAGCCAAATGAAAACGCAGGCATATACGAAGTATAAGCTTTTCCGCCGTTTTGAGCATAGGGTGCCGTTGAACCCGGCGTATTAGTTGTAATATTCAAAGCGGCCGCGCCGTAGAAAAATATTTTATCGGGTGTGTTATCCTGCGCAGCTGCAAAAAAGCGAATAAAAAAGAGAGCTGCTAAAGTGGTATAAAGATATTTTTTCATGCCTGAGTCTGTTAGATGCATTATTTGACTGCTTTGTTTATTTTTTTAACAACCTGCAGTACATAGTATTCACGATAACCGGAATCTTCAATATCGCGCTGCAGTGCGGTTGAAACCGCATTGTATTTGATAGCCAGGTTATATAATTGCGACATGTAGGTGTTTTCGTTAACCGTACGGCCGTGCTCGAATATCTTTACAGCTTCCATGTCGTAATACAATCGGTAAACCAGTTCAGCGGGTTGATAGTCCGGCTGTTCGCCAATAAACAGCCTTGTTTTTATATTATCCGAATAGGAATACAGAGCAACATTTTTACCCTTTTGCAGCACTTTCAAAAACACCGAAGCTATCTTAAAGCTGGTATCCCTATTCTCCTGCACGTTGTCGGGGTTGGCATTGTCCATTGATACAGTGCCTGTATATTTCTTGTAGGAGCCAATCTTATCGAGACTGAAAAAATTAATTTCATTTACGGTCAGCCTCTCAACCGTGCTGGTTTGCGCTTGTTTAAATTTTATTACATCCGGGTTTGAGTCCCAGCCTCTATAATCTATAAGCCCGCGCAGCGTATCGCCGTTCAGCTTAACAACATAGCCTGGTTTGTAATTGCTTTGCGCCACTGTTAGCAACGGCAAAGCGGCTATCAATAAAAAAATCCTTATAAAGTTTTTCATGATAAAAACGGCTTATTTAAATCTGTAATTAACCCCCACCTGCACCGAACTAGTGTTCAATCGAAACACATAATCGTCAGATACCGGCCCCGCGAGCAGGTAATCGGCATAAATGTCTATTTTCTTGCTGATTGATATTCCCGCTTTAACTACTATGGGTAAACTGAAATTATTTTGATTGAACGGGTTAGCGGACGTTGGCACCTGGCTGCCATCTTTATTGTTTTTATACTCCCGGCTAAAATAAGTGTATTTTGATATCTCGATGCCGCCGCCCGCAAATACCTTCAGATTTTCCCCGTTGTAAAAATTATATATGATCTGCGGTGAAAAAGCTATGGCAAGATTAGTATAACCATAGGTAATGTTTACATGCGGCGTATAGGCATTATCGTAAGTAGATGTGTATTTTATCAATGCTGCCGAAAGTTCAAAACGGAACGAAAGCCGCTCGCTGTTGGGGCTGGCAAAAACGTTTATGCCAAATTTAACAGCAGGTAATATCGACGTATAAGGTTTACCTCCGGCTTGCTGATAGGTGCCACCTGGCGATGGGGTGGTAGTGGCAATGGCCAAACCCAGTCCGCCATAAAAATAGTTATTGCCCCCATCGTCATATTTGGCGTTAAACTCCTGCTTCGTAATGTTGTTTATTTTGCTTACGATAACCATTAACTGCGGCTTTTGATAATCGGCTTTTTCAAGGGTATGGGCCAAATCGTCATTTAAAGTATTGTATTTTATGGCAAGTGTATTTAACTGTTTCAGGTAGGTTTCGTCGGTAAACGTTTTTCCATTTCCGTTTGCATCATTGGCTTCATATATCCGGTATACCAGCTCCTTTGGAAAAAAATCAGGCCCGTCGCCAATAAAATAGCGCGATTTCAGGTCGTCGGTGTAGCTGTATAACGCCACATTTTTACCTTTTTGCAATATTCTCAAAAAAACATCAGCGATTTTAATGCTGGTATCCTTGCCGGTGGTTAAGTGGTCGGTATTTACAACATCCATGCTGATTGGCCCGGTATACTTTTGATAGGCTTCTATACTATTGATATTAAAAGAGCTAATATCAGCCGGCGTATATTTGGTGCCGGAGGCATCACTCACCTGGTGCTTAAATGAAATGGCATTCGGGTTGTTGCTCCATTCCCTATAGTCGATAAATCCACGCAATGTATCCCCCTTCAGGTTAACAACGTAACCAGGTTTGTAGTTGCTTTGTGCGAGCGAAAGAAATGGCAAAAGACATGCTGCCGAAAAGAAACGGTAAAATAGCTTCATATAATTGGGTTTGGTTTAATTGTGATGGTGGCCTGAGAACTCAGCAATCAGACCGATAATGATTAATACCCCCGCCGCTACTGCTATAAAAATGCTGATGGGCTTACTTTTGGTAGGGTTATTTTTTTTCATGTCGGCTGCCGACACATTATTTATTTGTCCGGATATGTCGAGCATGTAGTCTTCCCGGTATTCCGATTTTTCAATCGTTACTGCCAGTTTATTTGTAGCGACGTTAAACTTTTGGGCCAAAGCGTAAAGTTGCCTTTGGTAAGTATTTTCATAAACCGTGCGGTTGCTGCCGTTCGAAACTTCGCCGCTAAGGTAAACCCGGAAAATTAACTCTTTAGCGTCGGTTGAAGGTGATTCTTCGATAAAAAAGCGTGTTTTAAAATTGTCGGAGAGTGTTAAAAGGGTTACATTTTTGCCTTTTTGCAGCACCCTTAAAAATACAGTGTCGAGTTTTACGGCAGTATCGCGCATTTGGTACAGGTGACCAATATCGATTGGGTTCATGCTTACCGGGCCTATGTATCGCTGGTATTCTGCGAGGCGGCCGGTGGTTAATCCGAAATATTTTATATCACTGGCGCCCAGTTTCAAAACTTTACCTTCTGCATTTTTAAACCGGATGGTTTTTGGATTGTTGTCCCAATCCTTGTAGTTAATTTCGCCGCGTAAAGTATCGCCGCTCAAATTAACTGCAACGCCCGGTACATAGTCGGTTTGAGCCAATGCGTAAAACGGCATCAGTAATGCAAAGGCAAATAACCTGTAATAAGGTTTCATCTGTATTTAGGGTCTAATCGGCAAACAAGATATAAAATATCTTGCCATAATTAAATTTTTAGTTGTAGACACTAAAATAAAAACATAGTATTGAAATAGACAGACCGATGTTCCAATCCCCAACCACTAAAATAAAATAAATTTATCCATCTGCTCCTCGGTAAACTGCACGGTGTCTTTCTGGAACAGGTTATTATTAGCGTCAAACTCTTTGTTTATACTGCCGATATGAATTTTAAGCTGCATAACCTGCAGGTGCATATAATGGCAAACGCCTGTAAAATGGTCGATGCCACGAATATTCCCATATTTGCCCGATGACAAACCCACCAGGGCCGCCTTTTTATCATAAAAGCTTTCGGGGAAAGTACAGGCATCCATAAATACCTTTAAAACTCCCGGGAAACTGCCATTATACTCAGGTATGATGAATAAAAATTTATCAGTCTGGTTAACGATATCCTGTATCGGCATAAAAGCTTCGCTTCGTTTATTATAAAGGTCGCTCTCGATAATGTTGGCGGGTAGTTGTGTTAACGACAGTATACCAGCGTCCACCCCTTTTTCGCGCAATCGCTTTTGGTAATATTGCGATAACTTATACGTTGAACTATTAGGCCGGTTAGTGGATGATATAATAGTAGTGGTCATTGATTTAATTAGTGAGTTAGTGAATTAGCGATTTGGCAAACTCAGGAAGAACAAAGTAATAAAATAATTAGTGAATTAGCGAGTCGCTAAACCTTATGCATTTTGAACGATCTCGCGGTTTTAAGGGTTAAAACACTGAAAATTAATTCACTAAATCACTAATTCACCCATTAGTAAATTGTTCCAACTGTTTGTAAATAGGCAAAACCTGTGGATTTCGGAATTATATAAATACGTATCTTTAGCCCGCATTAAAACTTATGGGAGGGTATATTATCCGTTCCTGTATTTCGTTGTTACTAAAAACCCATTTATAAATTTTTTTAACGTATAAAATGAGTAAAATTATTGCTTTGGCCAACCAAAAAGGTGGTGTTGGTAAAACCACATCATCTATAAACCTGGCCGCAAGTTTAGCCGTGTTGGAGTTTAGAACGTTATTGGTTGATGCCGATCCGCAAGCTAACTCAACATCGGGTATTGGGTTTGACCCCCGTAACATAAAAAACAGTATTTACGAGTGTATAATCAACCAGGTTGACCCCCGTGAGGCTATACAAAAGACCGAAACGCCCAATCTCGACCTGTTACCAGCTCACATCGACCTGGTAGGCGCCGAGATCGAGATGATAAACCTTACCGACCGCGAGTATAAAATGAAAGCGGTACTTAACAGCGTACGCGACGACTATGATTTCATCATTATCGACTGCTCGCCTTCGCTGGGTTTAATAACCATAAACGCGCTAACTGCCGCCGACTCGGTGATTATTCCTGTACAGTGTGAATATTTCGCATTAGAGGGCTTGGGCAAGCTGTTAAACACCATTAAAATTGTACAATCGAGGTTGAACCCTACACTGGAGATTGAAGGTATATTGCTAACCATGTACGACGTTAGGCTTCGCCTTTCGAACCAGGTGGTTGAAGAAGTGCGGAGCCACTTTGAAGATATGGTGTTTGATACCATTATACAGCGTAATACCCGTTTAAGCGAGGCTCCGAGCTTTGGTATATCAGTAATTATGCACGATGCAACCAGCAAGGGCGCAATAAACTACCTGAACCTGGCCCGCGAAATTTTGCGCAAAAACGGGCTGGTTAAAGAAGAGGCCGATACTAATACAGCAATAGTTTAATTATAAAGATGACCGGAGAAAAAAGAAACGCTTTAGGCAGAGGGTTAAGTGCATTGCTGAAGGATTCGGAAAGCGTTAACCAAAATCAAAACAACAATACTGATAAAAACAATGCTTCATCAAGCCCCGAGGTAAACAGCCTGGGCTCGATAAACGAAATTAAGCTGTCTGAAATTGAGGTAAACCCGTTTCAGCCCCGTACCGATTTCGACCAGGATGCTTTGCAGGAACTGGCCGACTCGATTAAGTTGCAAGGGCTTATACAGCCAATTACCGTGCGTCGCTTAAACGCCCATAGCTACCAGTTGATATCGGGTGAGCGGCGTTTCCGCGCGTCAAAAATTGCCGGATTAACGCAAATACCAGCTTACGTACGCTCCGCTAACGACCAGCAAATGCTGGAGATGGCACTTATAGAAAACATTCAGCGCGAAAACCTGAACGCTATTGAGGTAGCCATAAGTTTACAGCGAATGATTGAAGAATGTAATCTTAAACAGGATGAACTTGGCGAACGGGTGAGTAAAAACCGTTCGACCGTATCTAACTACTTACGGTTGTTAAAACTGCCGCCGGTTGTACAGGCGTCCATCCGCGAAGGCGAAATTTCAATGGGCCACGCAAAAGCGCTGATTACTATCGACGACCCCGCCAAACAAATATTTATTCATCAGCATATTATTAAGGAAGGTTTATCCGTTCGTAAAACTGAAGAACTGGTTCGCGATATGCAAACGGCACCGATAAAAAAAGAAGGCAAACAGCCCGAGCCCATATCGTTCCAGATTCAAAAAATACAGGATGACCTCGCTTCGAAATTCAGTTCAAGGGTTAAGCTGAAAATTGGTGGCCAGGGTCGCGGTACTATCGAGATCCCTTTTTTATCCGAAAGCGACCTTACCCGCATCCTGGAAATTATGGATTGGTAAACAGCATCCCCGAATACCACGGCGATTTTTAACTAACAGATGTATAAATACTTGCTTGTAATTTGCCTGCTTGCCGGGTTTGCGCTTACTTCCAGGGCCCAAAATCCCGACACAACGTCGTCAACTATTTTAAAAAATAAAATGGACACGCTGAAAGCATCGCGGGCCGATACCGACTTTATGCAGTCGCGCAAGCCCAAGGTGCGTAAAGAAAAGGTTTATCATCCTGATACTACACACAGCCCGCACCGGGCGGTTATGCGTTCACTTATTGTTCCGGGCTGGGGGCAGGTTTATAATCATAAGATTTGGAAAGTGCCACTTGTTTATGGCGGATTGATTGGGTTTGGATGGGCTTACATTTATAATGCAAAAAATTACCGGATGTTTTTGGCGCTCTCAAAATATCGAAATCATTTAATAACACCGGGGCCCAAGGATCCATACTATTTCGAGTTTAACCAGTATTCGCAATTCGGTGACCAGGCAATTTATAACGCAAAGGACGGTTTTCGCCGCGACCGTGATTTGTGCATATTGGGTTTTGTTGCTTTTTGGGGTATAAATACTATTGATGCCTACATCGACGCCAAATTTATACACAGTTATACTCTCGATAACAACTTTACCATGCGTATAGCCCCTGACTTTATCAGTCAACCAATGTACGCTCAAAGTTCGCCAATTTCATATATTCCGGGGATAAAAATTACCTTTACGCTTTGAGAAAATGCGAATTGCACCAATTAAGATGAATTTTCACCAATCTGCTGCTCCATTCGATTTTAAATTCGTGAAATTCACCTTAATTCGTGAAATTAGTGCCTTTTAATACAGATATGAAGATTGTACTATTAGGATACGGCAAAATGGGCAAAATAATTGAAAAGATAGCCCACGATCGCAAACACGAAATTATACTAAAAATTGACCAGGACAACCAGCACGAGCTTACTGCCGAAAACCTTCAGCAGGCTGATGTTGCTATTGAGTTTAGCACCCCGCATACTGTATTAGCTAATATCGAGCAGTGTTTAAATGCAGGCGTCCCGGTTGTGGTAGGCACTACAGGCTGGTACAGCAACCTGCCCGTTTTAAAAGAGAAATTTGAAAACAGTAATACTGCTATGGTTTATGCGTCAAACTTTAGTGTTGGCGTAAATATTTTCTTCCACGTAAACAAGGTGCTGGCCAAATTGATGAACAACTACCCATATTACGATATACAGGTTGAAGAAATTCACCATACCCAAAAGCTTGATTCGCCAAGTGGCACCGCCATAACCATAGCGGAAGGGATTATTGAAAACCTTGACGCGAAAAAAGAATGGGTTAACGCTTTAAGTGCCGATGGTGCTGAAAATGGCGATGATAGCGTTAAAAGCGATCAACTGCTGATCGAATCGTTCCGTATCGACAGCGTGCCGGGTACGCATACTGTTATTTACGATTCGGAGGTCGATTCTATCGAATTTAAACATACCGCCCATAACCGTAACGGCTTTGCATTGGGTGCAGTGCTGGCTGCCGAATGGGTACAGGGTAAACAAGGGTTTTATTCGGTACAGGATATGTTTGACTTTAAATAGAGCCAAGAATCAAGAGTTAAGAACCAAGAAATAAAAAAGTAGAAAATTAGGAAATAAGATAAAGATTTAAGAATCAAAGGGAATCGGCACACAGTTTTTGTCTTGATTCCTGGCTCTTGACTCTTGGTTCTAAATTCTTGATTCTGATAATAAATCACCAATATTGTAAGATGAACTGGAAATTCTGGAGTAAAAAAAATAAAACTACCCCTAAAAAAAAGAAAAGCGCCTTGCGCGAGTGGACCGACGCCATTGTATTTGCGGTAATAGCAGCAACTTTAATACGGACATTTTTTATCGAAGCCTACGTGATACCAACTCCATCAATGGAGCGGAGTTTGCTGGTCGGCGACTTTTTATTTGTTAGCAAAGTAAATTATGGTGCGCGTACGCCTATAACGCCAATAGCGTTCCCGTTTGCGCATCATACCATGCCGTTAATAGGCACAAAGGCTTATTGGGACGGAATAAAACTACCTTACTACCGCCTGCCCGGCTTAAGCGATGTGAAGCGCGGCGATGTAGTGGTTTTTAACTACCCCATGGATGCCGACTCGCCATTATATCGCCCGGTTGACAAGCGTGAAAATTTTATAAAGCGTTGCCAGGGCATCCCCGGTGATACCTTAAGTGTGGTTGATGCCCAGGTATATGTTAATGGTAAAGCGGCACCGACTCCCCCCGGCTCGGAAATGGAGTATACCTTCACTACAAACGGAGGTGATCTTAACCCGCAGGTTTTGAGCGATTTGAACGTTACACAATACCCGGGTCGCGATTACCAAACCATGACCAAAGCATCGGCTGATGCGCTAAAAGGGTACTCGAATGTAAAAGATTTTAAACCGGTAATATCAAAAAAAGGAGTTACGGATCCGCAAAGCCCGGTTTACCCAACAAATCCTGGTCACCCGGTTGGCCCACCTAACTTAATGCTTAACGGCAAGCAGCCCGACTACAAATGGAGCGTAGATAACTACGGCCCCATAATTATACCAAAAAAAGGCTGGACGGTAAAACTTGACAGTTTAACTTACCCAGTTTACGAGCGTTGCATTAATACTTATGAAAACAACAAGCTTGAAGTTAAAGGCAGCGATATTTATATCAATGGCAAAAAAACCGACAGCTATACCTTTAAGCTAAATTACTACTGGATGATGGGCGATAATCGCCACGATTCCGACGATTCGCGTTACTGGGGTTTTGTGCCCGAGGACCATATTGTGGGCAAAGCCCTGTTCATATGGATGAGCTGGGACGAAAACGCATCGTTCTTCAGTAAAATACGCTGGAGCAGGTTGTTTAACGGTATACACTAATAGCTACTCTGCAGCGCCATGGCAACTTATGTTATACTGGCCCTGTTCGGTTTTCTTTGCCTGGCTGGTTTTTGGCTGCTTTTTAAAAGGGCAGGCCGTCCTGGCTGGGAAGCACTTATTCCTGTTTATTCGGTATACGTGATGTTAAAAATTAGCGGCAGGCCTGTTTGGTGGCTGCTATGGTTTTTCGTTCCTGTCATTAATGCTATAGCTGCTGTTGTTATTTATACCGATTTTGTTAAATCGTATGGCAAATTTACCATACGACAGCAGGCAGCAGCCATCCTGCTGCCATTTGTATTCCTTCCAAAATGGGGCTTTGAAAAACGGACGCAATATTTAGGTCCAT
>Ga0105239_10002631_pt1 | contig 22682 bp, 30 predicted proteins | sample KBSC44metaG_FD_92761 | JGI IMG/M metagenome (GOLD analysis project Ga0105239, IMG submission 92761) | Corn rhizosphere microbial communities from Kellogg Biological Station, Michigan, USA - KBS C4-4 metaG | ecosystem: Host-associated > Plants > Roots > Rhizosphere > Soil | place: Michigan, USA... | reverse complement strand
TTTTTTATATTAATAAATTTTTCTTTGGAATCCCAAAAACCCCAAATTAAGCCCCTTCCTTCGTCCCCCCCCCCCCCGCATTGGGGGCCCCCCCCCCCCCTCCAGCATGCTTGGCCGCCTTATTCATTGCTTTAATCCTTGAGCTTTCTCGGTAGTACAGTACTCCCCATTCACTCAATCATGACCTTCACACCACCATTCTTCTGCTGAGCCTCGTCCTCAATACTGCGTTTGGGCACGTCAATCCGCAGCAAGCCCCCATCAAGACGAGCTTTTAACTCTTGGATCTCAACATCGTCAGGCAATGTGAAGGTGCGTCTCCAAGGGCCAAGTTTTCTCTCGGAAAGCAGAATAGTTGGCCGGGTGTCGGCCAGCAGTTCAGCTTCAACCGTTTCGCGGGAGGGTGTGCGCTCGATCGGGCCTCCATCAGCCATCGGCTTCTGTAAAGAGTTCTTAGTTTTCTGGACGGAACAAAATGCCCCAGATGAAAAGTTGTGCTCACCTTGTCGTGGCCAGTCTCCCTGGCCCAGCCATCGTCTTTGCCTTCCCATACTTTCTCTCCTTCCTCACTATCTAGGAGGCCAATATTTGCTGGTCGCTTGACATTTCCCTGCACCATGAGCGTATGTGGACTAAGCCACTGGATCAACAGGCTCTCTTTGTCAGTGGTGCCAGGAGTCTCGATCTCAATGTGGTAAAACCGCAGGGTTTCACGGATGTCAGTGTTCGGCGCCCATGTGCCTGAGGTCGACGCCCTGATGCTTTCCGGAGTGTGTGGTCCATGGTAGTGCGCCTTCAGGGTCAAGTTATGAAGCGAAACTTGAGGGAATTGAAAATGGTGTGGGAACGATGGGTGAGGGCCTGGATGAGGTTGAGTTGGCTCGCCGAGGGGGCCTCCAGGCATGCTATCGACGCCTGCATTGGCTATCGCACTCTCCTCCACGAGGCGGATCACGTAGTTTGCAGGAACAGCGTATGGGAGTCCAGCCATTGTGAATAGTAATCTGCCGGTTGAAATTGCTGCGATGCGTTTCAGGGGGAGCAAATAGTTTTCTAATTGAAGTGAAGGGGTAATTTAATATCCGTCTGAATGAGTGTCTTGCTTATACACCTCGAGAGTTTTCATCTCGAAGTGGTGATTGCGACTGTCTTATACTGAATACCACCACAGAGATGCATTCCGTCGATCATCCACACGAGACCCGACCAAATCAATCCTCACTCGTGATTCCGATCATCCTGTGCAGGAACGATGGATAATAGCTCACGGTTGGAAGTCAAAGCTACGTCAACAATGGGATGACACCAGGAACGACAAGGTCGCGCAAACTTATTTCGGGTTTGACAAGCCGAGTCCACTCTGCTGCACAAGGCTTCGCTGCGAGTATCATGAGACGATGAGTAAGGAGAAAAATTCCGGGGCAGAATAGCGAAACGAATCCTTGTCCAAATCAAGTGAACGTGGCGCAATGGGCACGATCCAAGCTACTCCTCTGGATCTCTTTGCCTAGAGGCGAGCATCTGGACGCTGGAGGACGAAAAGATGTTCACATGCTATCCACATCGAGGATGATTGCTCATGACTGTGCATCATGGCGGCATTATTAGTGAGCTTCCTTTTGTGGTATTGCATGTAAATGGCCCGAAGGGGATAGAGAAGAGAATAATAACAGCGGTATCGGGGGCAGAAACAGCTCAATTCCCAACAGGATATCACTTGCTCATGCTCGTGAGGGCGTGCACCAAGCGGGAGAGCGCTATTGAAGCAGATAAAAGCTCGGTTACCATCAGCGGATAAGAAGATTCATCTAAAGCCCAATCGGCGATACCTAAACCCAGGCAATATTAGTAGTAGCGACTGTAACTAGCTGAAGCCTAATTGAACCCTCTTCTAAATAGTATTATTACTCGTACTCGTAAGTTATTAGTGGCCTGACCCAAGCATGTGCACTGGAACTTGTTCAAGGGCCCTTGGCCATTGAGCGAAAAGTGAGGGAGATTCTAGGCGGGCTTCGGTGTGAACAGGGCTGTTACCCACCTTCAGAGACTAAGTAAGTAGAGGGCCTTTAGGCTCAGGAGGCCCAGAGGGTTCTGGCCCCCTAACCGCACCCATGCTCCGCCTAGAACCGCTTGACGAAAGACCGAGTATCAAGTTTCAACAAATCCATGGTGAAGGATGGGAAAGGCGACCAGGGAAATTGTAATTGCGTACCTGGAGCACATCCGTACATCCTAATTAATTATGTTCCGTTGAACGCCACACACATCAGGTTCCTGTGAAACAATTCGAGCTTCGACGTATTGAATGTACTGGAGTCTCGATCTCACAGCCTACATCCAAACATAGTAAATGAATTTTCCTTCATGATAATTAGGATTTATCTTCTATCCGCACTCAGCAGAATGCGAGGAGAAAGCTAGGTTGAGTGGCTGAGCAGGGCGCAATGACCAATAAACGAAGCACAAACGATTGCATCGTTCACAAGTGCTCGGATATATCAGAAACAATCTTTTCATACTGCAAGAGCTGCAGCTGGACATAAGTCATCGTGACAAAGGTGAAATGCTATCCCGGCTAACTAATTTTGTAGCCACGAGACAGCAGCGGCTATCCAATAGTGTAAGGAACTTCCCCAAGGTTAACATCACACAGTCCAGTCCTGTAACACCTGCCCGGCTATTTTGCATGAAGTCTCATATACATATCGTAGCTCATAATCTCGCCTGCCGAGCTTCCATGTCGGCAATCAGTTCTTGATGCATGATCTCAGAAACCTGCTCCATGGCTTGCTTCTCGATGCTCCTCCTCCGTTCAATCTCCATATCGACTGGCTCGTCGACAAGTCCATATCTCTCGGTCAGGTTCTCGACGGGAGTGATTGACTCGCAATGGCATTGATGATGATAACCATTACTGTTATGCCGACATGGTTGTTGTTTGGCAAGAATCTGAGCTGGCGAGGACTTGCCCTCACTTCGGTCGAGGTGGGTTATGGTCTCAGGGCATAGACCTGAATGTCTGCGTGTGTGATGGAATGACGGACGAGGTACGTCCTGTGTCGGCATCGCGATATCAGGGCAGAATCCGTCCCATGATTCTGCTTCTGGGCTATGGTCCTTGTGTTTGGAACCATGATCCATGGAAGAACGACGCATGTGGCATTTCGAGCAGTACTGATGGAAGGACCCTTGACTGGAGGACAATCTTCTTAGCTGGGGATGCATCACTGGACTCTCGGCTATGACACGATACTGTTAGCTCGGAGATGATCCATGGGAAGGGATTTTAAATGTGGCTTACCATGAGGGCGAGGAGAGCCTCGCTTGGTGACATCAAGGCTGCTGCTGTTCATGCTGGTTGGGCTGTCAAGCAGACTGGGTGTAGAATTTCCACTTGTGTTGTCCATATGTTTCTCCCGCACTGGGAGATCAGTGTTGACGAAAAGGGGCGCAAACGGGTCGTACTGCACCATCGGGGTGGATATAGTAGTTGGGTATAATGTGATTGGTTTGAGTTGTAGGTCACTTTCGATCTGGGTTGGCACTTGGGAGAATGATTGACCATTGACATTTCTCTTCAGCTGCATTTATGGATTTTCTGAATGGTAGGACTCATTTCTGACCATCTGCCCAGGTCTGATATCATGACGAATGTGGCACAGTTGGTGTTTCCGCTGGTGCCCTGTCCTCGCCGAGAAGAGGGATCCCTTTGTCAAGGGAAATCGTGGCGGCATCTGGTGACGGTGGAAACCACGCCTATGGGATAAAATCGTTGGGGGCAGCTGACAGGATTGACCTAACGATCGAGGGTAATTAGCCAAAGGGGGTGCGTCTTTTGTCGAGCACTCTCTGACTCGTACTCCAGTTTGGGATCGGGGCTGACGGGCACCACCGAGCGGGAATAAATGACTTACAGTTATGGTTTTTGGGTCTGGGCGGCGCAGGGCCTGGGCAAGTCAGGCAACAGTGCCACCCACAAACCCCTAAACTTTAGGCTCTGTCACTCCACTCGCTATCTAACCCCAGAGTCGATATCCACTCCTGGCAGGGCGTTTCGCCATGGTCTTGAGGAATCCTCGCCGGCAGATTGGTCAACCCAGTTGTACTGACTTTTACCATCATTGAAACGATTCTCGTCTTGTCACTGTCATGGATGCCGTAAGCTGACCTCGATGGTAAGAATGCACGGTCAACAGCCAAGCAATCATCGCTGCTCGATGACGAGGTTGAGCAGCATATCTCAGACACCATCGGTGCAGGAATCCGGAATCGACAATCAAACCCAGTCGACATATTGATTGCAATGTAGATTCCCTGTCCTGAAGAACGGGGAACTGCAACGGGATGATGGTGGACCTATCAGCATGGGAAAGCACCACGTTGCACCATCATTGTGGCAGCTATCGTGCTAGTAACGGCACGTTTTATGTCTCCCGGAAACTTGTCCCGATCACTCAAGGAGATGAACATCGCGAAGCAGTAGCATCCTGATGCACTCGATTCCCCTTTACCCCGAGCTCGATAACAGATCTCCAGGAACTGCGTTCAACCAACTCATGTCGGCAAAGTCGAAATCCGTAAAAGAATCAAACCACTCATACGCTTGTCCCGTATCCGACACTGCAGCTCGTGATGTGTCAAATATGGTGTCGGCCTCCGTACTGTCCAGAGCATGCGATGGTGGGATCCCTGGCGGTAGAGTTGCAGTGTCCCCACCTACAGGCTCCGGAGGTTCATTCCCTTTGGTGGCGGAGAGTTTATCATAGAGGAGCCCGAGGACGGTCACGCAATGCCTTGCAGATGTATTGTCGTGTTGGAAATCTCGCAGGATATGTATCGCTCGGGTCCAGGATGCTTGCAACTCTGATTCCGCGACCTCGCCTGGCAGGACAATTGGGTTCAATCGAGCAGCAAGGAGCACAGTAGCCGAAAGATAGACATCTTTTGAAATCCCTCGATTAGCTCTGCCCTCTTCTGTTTCATGGACAACTTCAGGCTAGCCATTCTGCTTGCGCTGGCAACATGGGACGTCACAGTTAGGGAGACAGGGCTTACGTAAGACTCCATATAGCCACGAAGGCTTTCGACCCCAGGCCTGTGTTGATGTCAAGTTGTCATACATCACATTAATCAACCTAATGGCTGCCATGACGCAAAGCACAGAACACTGTAAGGCGGTACGAAATGCAAGCCCTCCGGTAAGATCGTTGTCATCATCTTGCCTACAACCGCCGTTGCCTTGCTTCCTTGAACTTGTACACACGACGACGAAAACTGGCCGGAAGAGATAAATGCGGAGCTGTAGATACCTATAGTGTTGTAATGAGCTGTGTTAGCAAGCGCCCATGCTGGACCACATTTATTGAAAACTAAACGAGAAACTAAGTGAATCCACGAGAACAAACCTCAAGTAAAGCACCACTGACTGCCTGCGAAACAGTGCCTCGCCGAGCATCTGGGCTTGCCCTGCAACTGTTGTCGCATCGTCGAATCGCAAATATGATGGTATCCCTGCGAACCACACTCTTAGGCGGCTTTCTAGCCTAAAGACAGACTGTTCTCGGAGGAAGTATGGATCTAGTCCATCACTCTTAGTATGTGTGCCACCGGAATAAAATGCAAGTAAGATTTCTTGTGCAATTTCGTAGAGTTTAACTGAGTGATTGAAGAACGAAAGAAGAGAGCCGTTTGGCTGTGACGTTTGTAATAATTGGGAGTCATCATCATCTACTTCCGATGGAAGGGGGACCGTGTCAATCGCGGACACTGACACCATTGCTGGGCGTCCTAGATTCATACAAACCAACCTGTCGCGGTAGAATTAACTCCATTCAAGGCTGAATGGCATAACTTACCTATCAAGTAGCAGGGCGCCATGGTAAACCCTCCTCATAACTTCTCGCTGCACCGGCTCTGGAAAGTTGTCAGGGCCAGAATCCGCAGCGCGGTGAAGTCCAAGCTGATAACAGGTCCTGACAGCCATACCAACAATGCCCCAAGCCTTGTGAGTATGGCCGGTGCCCAATAGAAATTGGGTCATAAGCAACATTGCTTGTACCAGTTGAAGGGTGTTGTCGCTTGGTTCGGTCGGGTTTAATCGAATATATGATCGAGCTCGCTTGTAAAATACTTCTGCGGTGTCACTGGATGTTCCCACGTCCTGCCCATGATGGTACTGACACCCAAGAGCAAGAACAAGATTCAAAATGCATGCCGACGTTACCTCGTCAATTTTCATGATTGTACAACCGGTATCTGGAAGATTCTGACCGGTCCACAGAGCATCATATATCTCACGAAAGCTCGGTTTGTGCAAGAATGGGTACAGTGGATGGACGAAATTCCAGTAGTGACCGACTAAAGAGTCTGCAAGCTGGCGAGGAGGTAGCACATAATTGGGAGGATCTGCGCAGACGTCTGTGTTGATTCGATTCGATTGTGACTTTGACGCTCTATCATCTGGGGGTTGGCCCTCGATGGCCTGGCGTATATGCTTCATGAATGCAGTGTTGGAGGCTGGTCCAAGAAATTCATTGTCGGCTTCACAAGCATCTCCCCCTGCCAGGAGGTTTCCGGATTGTACTGCACTCAAGCCTTCATGATGATCAATGCTCCCAGAGGAGTCGTGATGGCTCCTGCGTGATGGTACGGTCCCAAAGCTTCCTGGCGAAATTATTGGTGATGAAGATTGGCCTTCGGTATTGTGCTGGCTTAAGATCTGAATCCTGTGCTGCCCTTCTGCAAATCTAAACTTGCCGTCACTTAGCAATAACACTGGGCAAAGACGACAGGGTTTCCATTGCTGGGAGGTGTTCCCAAGTCATCGATGACTTACCGTCTCAAGGTCGTATCGACATCTTTGGATGCTTCGCGGTAGATACAGGTTCTGGAGTCCCATCCCCGTTTTGAGCAGCGATTGCAAACTATGCAAACCACGGGATTGTATTAGTCACACGCAAACAGGTCCTTTTCTTGTTGAATCTGAATGGCAGACAAACGATACCGCGCATATCCATGTCCATGGCTTCATCTTGGGCTATTAGAGGTGTGATCCTACCTGGCCGTACCCCATCACACTTGATCTTTTTCAGGCGACAAGGATGACAAGCAACGGGCGTCTTTCGAAGTGGAGGGACTACAACAGATTTGAATTGATGGGAGCTCGTCATGTCCATTGCCTCAAGTGAAAGCGATGATGCAGCAGCCATATAAGAAAAGATAAGTGGGCAGCTCTTGGAAGCTGGCAGGAGTAGCTGTGGTCTGTCCAGGCAAAGTTCCCTAATATCAATCTTGGAAGGCAAAGCCATCGCCGAATCTCGGCAGGGATAGATGTTATTAATGACCGCTAATCACAAACTAAAAGCCACTAGCTTGGATTTGTCAAAGACTAATCCATATTTGGTTAAGGATACTGCTAATACATCTGGCCAACCATGTCTCCGAAGAAATCCTCCTCAGTTGTCAGGATGAATTTACCTTCGCCTTCAACCGTCCCTGACATCCATCTTGCTCCAGGGTGGCTCCTTCGTCTCAGGTGTTGCCCGAAGATTGTATAAAAGGATCAAGCGTCGAAAGCATGAAGCCACCAGTCTGCCTGGAAATGGCACTGGCTGGAAGGTAGAAGGCTTATCCGCTGACTCTTCTCGAGGCAATTCACCTAGATGGCTTTGTCAACCTCGAATGGCCCTGGTAGGGCCCCAGGGTTTAGCAGCGCTCCATACTTGTTCAAACAGTTCTGTACACCAATAGTGCTCCAAGTCTCTCCACTCTGGACCGTGGCTAGCATTACAGCAGTCACTCCTGCAGCTTGTCCTGTTGCCAAAGCAGTACCCATCACTCGGATCGCGCTTCCTGCGAGTTGATCACCATCGACACATCTTCCTGCTGCAAGTAAGTTCTCGGTGTCGATACTTTGCAATGATCTCAAGGGAATCTGGAATGGTAGGCTAGGGGGGATCTTGAATGTGCTCTCCCAGTTTGGATTGTTTTCGTCATGGAATTCAAAACCCCAGGCTCCAAGTGCAATGTTATCCTCGAATTCCCTTCCAGAGAGTATGTCATCGCCGGTCAATTGGTAAACCGCATTAATGTGTCGGGATTCACGTGTTCCGAAGTTTGGACCAGTTGACACCAGATATATGTTATCGTGGCCAGGCAGTGTCTTGAGGATTCTTAGGTATTCTTGAGCTTGCCTTCTTCCTGAAATCTCTGCTGCAGTTATGCTGCTTGATATACTGGCATCATAGGCCGCCGAAGCCAGGAAAGCAACAATATCTCCTGATAATGGAAGACGAATTAGGACCGATTGGTTCTTCCTAAGGAGTTTTTGAAGTTCCGGACTTTCCAATTTTGCACCAACGATAGCGTCGTGCCACATCTTTGCGGTCGGATTCGCCGTCGGAGCAATTCCTCCAAATCGTGTTGCTAACGAGCCGAGATTTAGTGCCCCATGATTCCCATAACGAGTCGAAGCTCCAGCATGGAATGCTAGGGCACAGTCCCCAGAACAGTCCACAAAAGCTTTCCCATGCAGACGGCGTCTTCCTCTCCCTTCCTGTATCACGACATCAGACAAACGGCCGTCTCTATCCTTGTTTGCGTCCACCACTAATGTATGGGGTAACGTCTCGACTTCATATTCAAGCATGAGATCATCGAGTACCACTTTCAAGGCCTCGGGTTCAATAACCTGTTTATGGTTAATTAGTGGTCCTGAATGCTCCCGGATGTTGTTATGCTATTCACCTGGAAAACTCCCCGATGTCGAACTGGTCGTTCGGATGTCCCTTTAATTCGCAACAGCCTGTTCTTTAGTATGTCCCAGATTCCTCCAACAGCTTGGCGAGGATTTTCATCGACGGTGAACAAGCCACAATATGAAACGACCCCCCGATGGGTAGCAGCACCTCCCAAGTATCCCTGAGACTCAATCAGAACCAGACGAGCCTCTGGTGCTGCTTGTCTCGCTCCTATTGCTGCTGCAATTCCTGCCGCACCACCCCCAACAATAATGACATCGTAATTGCCCTGGTTATCGATATCTTCTGTTGAAATGGGCATTGTGAAAGGGCTGGTGGGAAGTCCTTCGAATAAAGATTGGCCCAGAGGGGTAGACTATTCTTCGACCGTTCTAGGCGAGTACAAGAAGCGATTCCTTGGTATTTAGTCCCCGACGACAGCGCTTCATGAGTACTCGCACTAACAGTTATTCTTTGGCAACGATTCTTCAAGGCCGCTTCGGAGTCGGAGTTGTTATTCCCAGCGAAGGATCCTTATTGAGAAGGGATACTTTGACCTGACACTGGGCGGGATTCACGTTGCTGATTGGTCAATGTTTTACTTTTGTTGCTAAAAGTCGGGACCGGGATGGAGGATTCCCATTCGCCACGACCTGCTAATCCCACCGAGTCGGCTCATGGGTATCAGTAGTCTGTCCTCCCCTTCTCGCTCTTTGCAGACGGCAAATAGATGAACACAACACTGCGACAGTGAGTTTTGGCGCTGAAATCATTCCGAGGCCGTGGTCTCCCGCTAACGCTTGCGGTCTGTCGGGGTGCCGAGTCTTCCAGACATATAACGAGTTCAACCTGCTACTGTCACCTCCAGTTTCACGACATCCGCTCAAGTCTTCGCCAACTAAAGCTACGGAACATGGCCAGCTCAGAATATCCTGCGATTAAGCCAGAACATGAAGTTAGAATGGAGGACATATCACACCAGTACAGCGATGGTCATAAGCCACCAAGATCAGAGCACCTGCCAATTGATGCGGAGACTGAAACACGCCTGCGTAGGGCTTTTGACTATCGAGTCCTTCCTTTTGGGGTTCTGATTTATCTTCTTGCATTTTATTGATCGCACAAATATGGGAAATGCAAGGGTGTTGGGGATGGAGGAAGATGCAGATCTGCATGGCATTCGGTTCAATTTAACCTTAACCGGGTTTTACATCAGTTACATCGTGTTCGAAATGTATGTCAGTCTGAGAGTTCATGATATCCAAGCACTGACATCCATACAAGTCCGGCGAACATGGCGTGCCACAAATTCGGCCCAAGAATCTGGCTGAGATTCTTGACTGCAGGCTTTGGTATAACAACTTTTGCGCTATCCTTTGTCGCATCCTATCCGGCGACCATGGCCCTACGAGTTCTCCTGGGTTGCTTTGAAAGTGGTATCCAGCCAGGGATCATGTACTCGTATGCGCAGTTTTACCGACGATACGCGGCAGAGCGAATAAGTTCAGAAACTCTGACAAAGGAAGATCCGCAAGACCTTTTAACCTTCAAGCGTGCTCTTCTCAACTGGAACACACAACTTCTTGCATTTGCCACCACCTGTTCACTGATGACGATGTCTGCTCTCTCGTTCTTTATGGTACGGAGTACTTTCAGTTCTGTTCTTCCTAGAAAATTAAGCTGATGCATGACAGCCTACCCTGCTTCGATCGATGGGCTACTCCGGTGCCAACTCGCAACTCTTGACTGTGCCACCATATACAGTGTCAGCACTTTGTTGTCTGGGAGTTTCGTTCTTGTCGGATCGTGTCAAGTCCCGTGGTTTGATGTTCAGCTTTCTGGCTCCCTTTATCATCACCGGATTTGCAATGCTGGGTTCTGTGAAGGGCACAGGTGTCCGCTATCTTGCAGTCTTCCTAGCAACATCCGGCGCTTTCACGGCAAGCCCCATTCTGTTAGCATGGTCCGTCGACAATGCTTCAGGTCCAGCTGTTCGAGCAACTGTTGCCGCCTATGTGGTTGGGACAGGCAATATCGGTGCCCTGATTGCAACTTGGACATCCTTGAAACCGGATGCACCCTTATACGTCCGTGGGCATTTCATAAATCTGGGTGGAGGTATTCTCATGGGTCTTCTCGTTGCATTTGCTACGACCCGATTATCGCGAGAAAATGTCAAGCGAGCCAGGGGGAACGAGACTACCGATTGGAACTAGCCCCTGAGCAAATCGATCGGCTGGGGCACCTGCATCCGGCCTACAAGTACACGACCTAAAACCAAAAACTTGGTGCAGAATATTCCACCTGAGGGTGCTGAAGATGTCACCCTGCCGTCAAGGCAGGAGATCTCCATAGATACTTTCAGAATATAAACAACAATTGGATCGAGTCACCCTCGTGCCTCGACTTGCACTCATCCATTATACGAGTCAAGTGCCACGGTCCTTAGTGTTATGAACATCATGTGTCATTGCGTTTTGAGTTTCTGCCGGTTCCCATCATTTGATTCCAAGGTCACTTCGCTGGCCGCGGCCAACTGCCTAAACCGGGCCAACCAAATGATTCCGATTCGGCTGCATTGTCGATAGCTTCGAATGTTGCAGCTTCAACCCTAGGCTCTAGTTCAGATTTATGCACCCTGGTCCCATTCCGGGTCTTGAACGAGTATCCCGTTGGCTCTGGAAAAGTTCCCAAGCCTGGCCATCCCCAGGTTGTGGGTTTCTGGTGTGACTCTGGACCCATGTTGTTTTCATTGGCTTTAAATAATCTGCAAGCTTCGAGAGCAGGGCTTATTGACCCTTTGGAATCTTCGGACATGTCACTTAGCCGCCTCTCCTTCGGGGTTACTTGCTTCATTGAGTCATGGCCATAATCGTCGTCCATTTTGAAGTGCTCGTGCTCATCGGCCGTTGATTCCGAAGCGTCTGGAATCCGCTCTTGCTCCGAGGCAAGACCTTTTCGTATCGATCCCACCACATGTCGCATTTTCGAGTTCCTGTGCGTCGTATGATTTGCCCACCAGGAGAACAAGGAGTGGTCGGCAGACTTGCTAAGCTCCGGGTAGTCGGTCAACGTATTGGATGGTTCTCCGCCCATACTGTGACTTGTCTTGTGTTGCTGTAATGTTATAGTATTCTTTGAATGTTTTGTGTTTGTTTGAATAGACTTGAGCCATATGTGAAAGGTATTGTGGCATGGGGTCTATCTGATCCTTTAATAAATCTCACGGCACCGGGGTGGAGTGAGGCCATGTGCCATAACGAGAAATCAATGCGTCTCTCTCAACTCCACTCAGTATACGGGTGCTCGAAGCTGTCAGAACGTTCCCTTCCCCAAGGGCAACATTGGTTTGTGAGAAGGAAGTCATGTGATGGGTCAGCGACTCAGGCCACTTCGTGGGAAGCGTTCGGCGGCCGCAGCCGAAATCGCGCATTGTCTGGCCCAACCTGTTCTGAAACCCCAAATTCGATGGTGGGACTTCAGCAGACCACCAACTTGTGCCACGACCTGTACTTACCGAGAGCTCTGGTCTGGAGAGATCGGGCGCTAACTAAGACTTCCCTTGGGTGGATATCATTTCCCAAGGCTGTCAAGTCTGTAGCTTTCCCTCAGTGTCTGTCTTGGAGGTTTCGACACATCACGCAGTAGCCAGTTAACCGGATCAAAGCTTAGGTATACTACGAGTCTGGTTATGACAGGGCCGATCGAAGGTTGCAGCACACGTCGCGAAGCTGCTCCATTATCCTGCAGCCCCCCTCAGTGTAATGTTAACGGGGTATCTAGGGATCTGTCTTGAGGCCACTCTTCGTGCAGAATTCTGGAAAGTTACCCCGGTCGTACTCTCCTAAACAAGACATCTAGATCGTAGATCCTAACCTTTGGTCCATTCATGATAGAGCTGAGCATGGTCGGATCAGTAGTCGCCACAGATGATGGTTGTGTTATTCTCTCGCTTCTCATGACAGATCCACCACAAGCTTTTGTCCGCTGACCCCAGACTTACTTAACTCCAAGCCCCTCTGAATATACTCCAAGCCCTTGCCAACAATTGACGGTTTAGGTAAGCATTTTAGGAGTCCGCTTTCAAGCGCTGGGGTGACGAACTCGACCCATATCGATTCTGCAGTGTCGTGGACACCAAATACCATCTCTGCCTTGACATTCTCCGGTATCTCGCCTGGTGGTGGATGTGTACATATGAGATGGTCGTCACCCAATCTTGACAGAATCCCAAGGTCGTGGGGGTACGTATCTGGAATTGAGATGGTGTCAAAAATTCCAACAAAAGTGTCCTGCTTTCCAATAGCTTTTCATCACATTGTCGACAACGTTTCGATCCTTAGTCGAATACTTCTACCCTACTACTTCCTGTTGCAGGCTTTTCGTTCCGCTTACTCGTAATAACAATCACCCTCAAACCGATTGCGATGGCAATCTGGGTAGCAGTAACGCCAACGGATGCTGGCCCACCATATATGATAATACTTTTCCCCCAGGCTCTTTGAGTTCAAGCTTGGCAGAGGAAGGCCAGGAGCTGGGGTCTGAAGGCTAGGGATAACGCCCGGCATTGTGTCCTCAGGCTTTTCCTATGACAGACCGACTACTGTCGTTTCTAGGGCGAGCGGCAGGACTGCCCCTTCAGTGAAAGGAATCGAAGCAGGCAGATGAGCCGCCTTCGCGGCTCGCACTGTTGAGTACAATGCAAATGCAGCATCATGCAGCTCGCCTGTGGCGAGATTTATTGTATGACTGAAAGAGTTCAGAAGGTTTTTCATTGTCCACAACTCTTGCTCACTTACCCCATAACGCGGCCACCTTTCTTGAAACGAGTCACATCCCTTCCAACTTCATAGACCTCACCCGCTACGTCGCAGCCTATGATAGCGGGTCATTGTTTCACAAAGAGTCCCGCATCTTGCATATGCCAGTCGAGAGGATTGATGGCCACAGCATGATTTTTGACTATAATCTCTGCAGGACCTGGAGTTTGCATTGGGGCATCGCCAACCCGAAGTGGAGCTCCTTTATCATCTAACCACGCAGCCTTGTTTTGTGCCATTATTGTGTTCTTCAGCAGATACGATGGAAAATGAGGAGATGTAAATGTATTTGGCCTGTTGGACGAGGGTTTCATACAGGCAGTCCATCATTTATATCTCCCTGAGAAAGGCTGATTGAGAAGACTGGACTGCCCGCTGGTTAACAAATTGACTCTGAATATTCAGCGGTGGCTGGCTGAGCATGAGTTATTGCGGAATCTTGAGCGCGAATTCTTTTGTCAGCTTTGTCAATCGACGGTGAGCCGGATCTCTCAGTGGACGTTGGCCTGGGTGGTAAGAGAGGATCAAGGGTAGGATGTCCTCTGGCGGACAACGGGGGTAAGGCATCCCGCACCACTACCAGGTTAACTGGGACATGAAGTATTGGACTGCCCAATTTTAAGGCATCAAGAGTGCATGAACAACTTATTTCTAGTCGTAGAGGAGTTGAACTATCATACTGAGCCTCGTACGATGCCTTCTCATCACCTTGAAGAGGTATAAAATCCACAATCAAGCCCACTCTTACTGCGAACACGGCATCGTCATAGACGTACTTGTCTTGTCTATCAAAAAGCTCCGTAACCACAGATCTATAACCTGGAGCGCTTACAATAAAGTGAATATGCGCGGGTCTCATTAGATGACGGTTGAGAAGCTCCAGGAGATCACCAGCGGGCCCGTCATCTAGAATTGCGTACGTAGTTGGCCGTAGGCAGTAAAATTTGTATTTCCCATCCATGCTTGTCGTAAATCGGCCACGTAGATTCATATCCACTTGGTTAGGATCCTGTTGTTCATATTTTCCTTTTGCGCGCTGCCTCCCACACGTCAAGTTCCGCGTTGGAGATGGGTTCACCTGTTCTGGAGTCGGTCACAACTCCATAGAAAAATACGTGCTCGCCGTTTTCTATGCCATCGACAATTGTCTCGCCCATTTGGCGTTGAGGCGCGTTTGAACGCCAGAAAGGGCCTAAAGCCGTGGGTGCCGTAGAGCTGTCGTTCGCGAGAACTTGGCCAATGCTATCAATCAATGATTCTGAACCAAGTACGTCCGTGAGAAGCAGCATTTCGTCACGTCGGTCATTTGTCGTCTGGCCAGCTCGAGACATCTGCGTGTGGTTACTCTAGGGCTCGGTGGATTTGCTGGATTGACTCAACTTACCATTTGAAGCGCCTGGTGGAACTCATCCCTCATAATTTTGCTTTCACGACTGAATTCATGCAGATGCTGAACGAGATTCCTAAAAACTTCTTTCAGTATAGGGCTAGCTCTAGGGCCAGTTGCGTTGATCACAGAGGTAGTAATGGTTAAATCAAAGCTGGGATCAATGGATGCGGTCATGTTTGAGTGGGATAAGAGAGAAATACTGTGATAAAGGGTTCTATGGACCGGTAATGCATGCTGATGGCAGAACAACTCAGACGTCGACTGTCGAGGAGGGATCAGTAACTTGGATCTTTGAACGCCCTTTCAAGGCCTGGATGAGGCTTATCTTGGTCCCCACCAGTTGAGCATATGTTCGGCAAACTATGAATTGAATGGATACCTGGTTTTCTATGACGAGGTACATCGATAAAATTCCTCACCTGTTCCTGTTCCGTTGTTCGTTGTGCGAGCCATCCATAAAGTAGTTTCCCTGCAGCTTCAATGTTTCTCTTACGGCCGATGGATCCAGTTTGAAATAATCCGAGATCAAGGCTGACAATGTTGGGACATAAGCCGAAGCGCCCAGGGGTCAACCCGTGTCGTCAGGCCCCTTGACAGGACTCCAACTCTATGCAAAAACGAGTTTACCTTGCCCTACGTGATAGAGTCTGTCCGACGGCCAGGGTTGGATCTGTAGGGTCAGCCGCAGGTCCGAAGCCAGAGGATGCCAGGATCGTCTCACCACATGGTTTGTTCGACCGTCCGGAGTATCAATCCATCCAGAACATTGCCTGTCCACGTGAAAGTCTTCATTCTGGCACCTCATTGAAGAGCAAGATATGCCCAGCTGGATGATAATACCATGGCACAGCTGTGGTGGTGGTGTTTCATCGTCCCAACCTCGAGTTGAGGCTAGGCTACAATTAAGATCAGCGCCCACAAACTTGCAGGCTGCAATGAGCCGTATTTTGTGACCACGGCTTTCTCGCATTAGAACGTCACTTGTAGTTATGGAAGACAGCTATGCCTTGGAATCGATCAAGAGGATAAGGTAGATATTGATTTCAAAGATGAAAGCATATGACTAGTATAAGCAAGGAAGTCTAGAACGAATATGGCCTCCTTTTACAACACGAAGGGAGTTACCTAACAGCGAGGGGAACCCGACGAACAAGAGTGGGAGGTCAAGGCATGGTCCTAAAGCCGGGGAATGCCTCCTTGGTCTTGCGAACGATCTTGCGAACGACTTCGTGAGACGGGAGACACCTTCAGGGAGGACCAATTTCGATACGTGAGACGTCTCTCCAAAGGGTGCAGGGACCACGTGTGCTACATTGGGACTCTGGAATCCGGAGAATGTTCCAGATATCGCATGTCGATAGTAAGTTCACAGATGAAGAACCGCGCACAGCCAACCACGAGGGCATACTCAATATGTTCTGAAGTTTCTAGTGCAACCGTCCTTGCTGGAACTATGGGAAGAACACCCATCAAGTGTCAGACTGCGATAATCGCATGTCCAGATACCCTCCACGAGAGTTCGTTGCAGAGAATGGACTAGAAGAATTCGGTCTCTACGTCTTCACGTATGAAGAAGGACAGTGGGTGAAAGTTGGGATGGACAAGATGGCTCTGTTCAGAAAACAGCAAGCGTCAGGCGGACCAGTCAACCAACGCACGGTCTTGACACCACAACCTCGTCAGCAAGGTGTAGTCAGGTTCACCGGTCATCAATCGACGAATCTAGCTATGGAGACTCTAGAGGGCGAACCATTATCGAAACGGCAACGGGTCGACACCGAAAGAACAGCTGAAGTACTCAGAGAGTACTTCTTCAAAGGGGCAGCCGAGAGGAAATGTCTTGATGCTTGGGACGATGAGTATTGACCTGAGGGTGGCTGAGTTCTCCTTGTCGGTTATCGGTTGTCGGTTCTCCTTTTTCGAGGTTTCAACCTTTTGGCAACCTCAGTTATTGCTTTCAGGTAGTTTATTTACTTGAGATGTTGTACATTTTCTAATCACACACAGTGGGCCCGTGCAACAGCCAACACACAGCAAATTCATAGTACCTGCGAACACAAATGGACCGGGACCAAAATAAACCTGAAGAACCACACTCCTCTGCTCCCTCGTGAAACATACAGAAGATGAAAAACCCCAACGATGAGAAGATTGACAAGCCTGAAAAGGCTCAAGAGAAGGCACAAAGGATAAGCTATGATTCTACCCGGATCGAGAAACTTCAGAATCTTCTTGGGTTTCGACTGGGCATGCCCCACGTACTATACTTTGACGTCATCCATCTGCGGCCATCAAGGTGGGCGCAAGGCACCCACAAGGTTACATTGATATGCATTCAACTTCCTACAGGCAGCAGGGTTCCACAGTATTTATTTGCACACTAGCACCAGCTACATTCAGTGACCGTACAACATCGAGGAGTGAGGCAATGCCATCAACCATGGCAGCATCCTTCACAATTCGCCCTGCCACCATAGCGGCCTTAGACCATGAACTCTTCATCGATTTACGGGACTCGCAAATCCCCTGGCTCTCAAGTGTGGGCAGCGGCGATCAATGGGGCACCAAGCCAACACGGGAAGTGAATCCAGCAGCCTCTGAGAGAACTCGACCTTGGGTTGAGAGAAGTGAGCAAAATGCACCCTGGAGTCCTGACTGGTGCCGAGCCTTCGTGGCAGAATCAAATGAAGGCGTCCCCTTGGCGGGATTGGTGCTAGACTCAAAGGCCCCCAAATACGTCAACTCTGTCCTGCCTGAGCAGGACGACAATGATCCATTTGTCTATCTGGCATATCTGATATCAAATCGTCACGCTGGAGATGAGAAGAAAGGCGCTGTGGCTGCACTCATGGCTCTCGCCAAGGATCAGGTTTCTGGGCTCGGTTTGAGCAGAATCTGTCTTGATTGTTGGAGGGGAAATGATCGAAAGCTGGTCCAGTAAGACTGGTCCTTCCCGAGTGAAGACTTGTTTTGACTAACGATTTGCTTGCTTTAGGTACTACGAGAACCAAGGGTTCAAACTTCTCAAGGAATTTTCTGCAGGAGAGCAAGACTGGCCAGGTTGTGTTTTGCAGATGCGCCTTTGACGGAGGGCGGCGTCCCCCAGAAGGCCGTTATGATTCAGAAGAACGCCAACGCATTCGGTGGGCTTGCGACACCACCCTCTATGTCCATAAGGCTACTTGTTAAAAAGGACCTCCACCGCTTCAGCCTTGCACATAACTCGCTCAGCGCTTCCAAATTCCAGAGTTCCCCAACAGGCATCCCCCAGCCCGCCAATAACCACTGATGCAGCTGCAATTCCTTCTCAGGCCCATCGCAAGGCCATGATTCAAAGCTGCGGCTGTCTCCCACTACAGCCGCGATCCTTTTCTCCCAAAGCGATTCCAACAGTTCACGACCAGCCTGACATCCGATATTTGTAGGTTTCGTTGTTTCATAGAGCGCATCTAGCTCCACCCTCCACCCTTCCTCCATAATCTGATACTCCTTGAATACTCCTTCGCTGAAGTTTCATTTAATAGCCACTCGGCCTCTGTAACTACAAGGAACTTACACCGACATGCGGTGTCCTTCGACTGGGCTAATTACACAGCTGTCCAAATTACCTAGTCTCTAAAGCTTGCTGCGCGCCGCTTCAACCCGTCGTTCATCGCATTGAAGGCGACTTCCATATCCGAATACACGGATGGTTTCACATATTTTAGAACGTACGAAAGCACTCCCGACAAGATCTCATAATGCTCAAAATCAGTGCTCAACCCGTCTGCGCTGGGTTGTAGAATAAATTGGTGATATCCAGTAAAGAGACCTGGGAGGTTGAAAAGGCGTGCTCGCCATTGCATATTGCATATTGGCGACCATTTCATTATAACGGGGTCCCATTTTCTTACTGGAGAAATAGATTAGTTCTTAATATTTTAGTAAGGACGGCTAGATTGACTACCTTTAGAAGTTCGTGGGTTTTTCACCTCCGTATGAATACGGCCTCCCGCTTCTCTATTGTTAGCCTCTGTGACCAATCTGTTGGATCTATAGGTTTTGTTTAAATACTCACTGCATTGATCGCCAGAGATCTTCTGATAGACAGGATTCCAGTCTGAGTAATGCTCAAAGTCTGTTAAAATGTCCCAAATCAATTGCGGCGGACTAGGGAGCCGCAAACTGGTGTATACTGCGGGCATAATATAGGTGCACAGAAGGTAGTGGATGTACTTTGTTGGGGTTCAAGAGTTGGCAGGTTGATATGCAGCCAATCTTAACTTTGTTGGTCTGGAAGGTTGGTGATAAGACTAGGCAAGCAATGAAGGATTATTTGGCACCTATATAACGGTGTGTAAAATATTGATCTCTTGGCATATTGCGAGGTGTTGCATTGGAGGGTGTCTAAATAAATGTATTGGCCAGACCAAGTAGACCGATACTGCTCACCTGGTCAGAAGATTTGAAGTTTGAACTAAAATACGTGTGAATTACGAACTTCGGGCGCGAACCAGGGTTCAACATACCACTAGTGCTGTTTCAACGAGAAGGAAGCTTGCCACAAGGATGTAGCAGACGTAGAAAGGTGATACTAGCGATCAATATGTCGTATCATTGTCTAGAACACTTTAGACTTCTACTTGATAAGTATGTATTAAATCCAGGATAGCAAGACTACCCCGGGGAACAATAAGGCCAAGCGCAAAACTAGTTAGAGGGCACGTACCTCTCGGTCATTGCTCGCTTGAGCGGCTTGATCCTATTGGATGAACACATCCTTTCTTGGGTGTAGAACGGTTATCGGCGTCGTTAGTGTAAAAGCACACATGGCCCGACCTCATACTAACCTACCGCAGCTTCTTTTAGGTGGGAAACATGTGGCTTAAAATCTTAGAATTAAGCAGATTTGCTTAAGGATTTACCCTAGCTACGCACTACTATTTTCCTGTGCACCTCTGGATACGAGACCCCTCCTTTAGAAGTGTGCAACAGGAATTGATTTCGTATATAAAACTTTCGTATTCGTCTTGGGCTTCAGCTCTTCGGTGTTTGTGCTTTTTCGTGTCCGGCTCAGCTGGACTAGCAAATCCGCACAAAACCTTACACCATGAACTCATGTTATCTTGTTCCACTTCTTCCGACTGGGTTTATTTTTTACCGAGAAGCTCATGAAGGTGTGGCATTTACGACGTGCTGAACCTTATTTAGAACGATGCGATTCGCTATCGACGGCCATGCGAAAAGCTAATGCTCGAGAATAAGCTTCGCTAATAGGTTGTTAGGTTTTAAAGTGTTTCGCCTGAAGAACCATGCCAGCACTCCAGTATAATGGGCCACGGCGTCACTCAAGTTTGTATAATAACGAAACGCAGATACAACAATATGAACTCAAGTCCTCCTCGTGCCTAGCATGTCAATTCCATAGGAAGTAACTATCAGCATGCGGCCTACTTCTCCGACACGAGTCGTTTGGCTTATTGTGATTGTTTTATGTCAAGGTAAACACTTACAGTATGGTTCCCTGGTAATGAATGATAGTTAATATTTATTACCTCTAGATATCTTGACCTTCATTTATGCTCCTAGCGAAAGAAATTTCATTCAAAGGGCCCTACCCAATGCGCCAAATGGGTACACACCAGAAGCAGATGATTGCCCCTCTGATCGGCCAGTCATTAGAAGTGCGAATGAGCTCTCGCGAAGCGAAATCTCATGGCTTACAATACGACGCAACCAGACTATTCAACAAATGGGTCCTCTCCTTAGCAATCTTAATATCAGTGGTTTTGATGCTTCGGCATACATAAATGGGAACGCCGACAACGTCACGGCTTTGCCAAACATAGCCATTGCCGCATCCGGAGGTGGCTATAGAGCTATGCTCAATGGTGCTGGTGTTTTGGCTGCCTTTGACTCGCGAACAGAAAATGCAACGGGAGTCGGGAAACTTGGAGGCCTCCTGCAGTCCTCTACGTACTTCTCGGGGCTCAGTGGTGGCTCGTGGCTTGTGGGCTCGATTTACGTGAATAATTTCACCAGCGTGCAGGCGATACAGAATGACGATACGAGCAACTTATGGAATCTAGAGGACTCCATCATTCAAGGGCCTTCAACGGTTTCCAACTACTATGCACAGCTCCTTGGCGCCGTAGAGGGAAAAACTGACGCTGGGTTTAATGACTCAATCACTGACTACTGGTTGGTTTAGCATCTATAGGTATACTATACTGAATGTGGCACTAACATTCATAGGGGTCGGGCTTTGTCATATCAGTTGGTCAATGCCACCGAAGGAGGCCCAGGCTATACTTGGTCTTCAATAGCATTGCAATCAGAATTTGCAGATGGACTGATGCCTATGCCAATCATTATTGCAGATGAGCGTGCTCCCGGACAGCTAGCAATAGGCAAGTTGATGAATTGCCCACTCAAGTCATATCACTAATGTATAAAAAGCTTCCAATACTACCATCTTCGAATTCAACCCCTGGGAGCTAGGAACATTCGACCCGACGACCTATGGATTTGCCCCATTGGAATTCCTTGGATCAAACTTCTCGGCAGGCGAACTCCCACAGACTGAAAAATGCGTGCGAGGATTCGATAATGTCGGCTTCATCATGGGGACATCTTCGTCGTTGTTCAACCAAGGCTTCCTCATAATTAATGGGTCGAGCAACCAGAATATCTTAACAGGAGCTATAACTGCGATTCTAGCAGAGATTGGAGAAAGCAACAACGACATTTCGCTCTATGGACCTAATCCATTTTACCACTATCACAATGAAACTAACGAGAATGCACAATCATCGACGCTTTTCTTAGTAGATGGCGGCGAAGATCTTCAGAACATACCATTCCATCCACTCATTCAGCCTGCAAGATCGGTTGACGTTATTTTTGCCATCGACAGCTCAGCTGATACTGAAACCCTCTGGCCTAATGGAACGAGTTTAGTGGCGACTTATCGACGCAGCCTCGATTCCAGCGGCATTGCAAATGGGACGGCCTTTCCATCCATTCCAGACCAGAACACCTTTGTCAACCTCGGGTTAAATGCGAGACCAACGTTTTTCGGCTGTGATGCGAGCAATATATCTGGTCCCGCGCCTCTCATTGTTTACATTCCAAATTTTCCATACTCATATCTCTCTAATGTCTCGACATTTGATCTGCAGTACAACACAACCGAGCGTGATGCCATCATCGAGAACGGCTATAACGTTGCGACCATGTCCAACGGCACAATTGAAACTGACTGGTCAGCGTGTGTGGGGTGTGCGATACTTAGCAGGAGTTTCGAGCGAACAGGGACAAATATTCCGTCCGCTTGCCAAGAGTGCTTCAACAAGTACTGCTGGAATGGTACTACTAACAGCACAATGCCGACGCTGTACAGCCCCGAGCTTGCCCAGGTTTCTGAACAAGCAAACGAAAACAAAGCAACACAGCCAGCTACAATGCTAACTACCTTTGTCTCGGCATGGGCATTTGGAGTAGCACTGAGTATTATCCTCTAGTCAGATTTGAAACCTCGTGTGGAAGCCAAAGAACCCTCCTCCTTAAAATAAGATAAGAAGCCTCTCAAGAATTAGGACTAGGTTGACACACCACTAGGCTTGGAAGATGTGTTGGAGGCAAGACTAGCGTGGAAAAGTCATTCAATCAAATCGAGCATTGAGGTTCTGTCTTCTGTCAAATCTATGTACGCTGTTCTGTTTTATATACACATTTACTAGTGTATTCATCAGG
>Ga0105239_10002629_pt1 | contig 22688 bp, 28 predicted proteins | sample KBSC44metaG_FD_92761 | JGI IMG/M metagenome (GOLD analysis project Ga0105239, IMG submission 92761) | Corn rhizosphere microbial communities from Kellogg Biological Station, Michigan, USA - KBS C4-4 metaG | ecosystem: Host-associated > Plants > Roots > Rhizosphere > Soil | place: Michigan, USA... | reverse complement strand
CGCCATTCTGGCCAATGGCGGCTCCATTGTTCAACCGGTAGGACTGGATGCTCCTGAGATCACTGCCCGGTTTACCGATCCTGCCGGTAATGTCATCGGATTGTATCAGGAGCCCAAACACTAAACAAGTGGCACTATTTTTTTAGTGGTGGATATGAAGTGGCGACGAGACGTGACCGCCCCACTCGCCATGCATCATTTTCAACCCACTAAAAAGATAGCTATGAAAACCGTGGTATATATCTGTGTATTGATCATTATAGCTTCCTGCAAAACGCCGGGCCATATAACAGCCCATCCATCTAATGAAACATTCACCAGTGGTACAGCAGGTTCGGCTAAAATGACTACCGAAATGCCATCTACTAAGTCAAATAATGTGGTGGTAAAACCCGATACGTCAAAGATCAACATGGATTCGGTGGAAGCAAAACGGCCGAAACATTAGGAAGCTGGATCGATGTGGTTGGTTTATAAATTATTAGCCAGATGAAACACGCAGCATTTCTCAATACTGAATGGCGGAAGCTGATCATGGCGAATTATATAGTGGATGGTAAAATACTGGAGCCTTTTTTACCTGCCGAAACAGAAATTGACGCCTGGCACCATGATGTGTATGTGAGTCTGGTAGGGATGATGTTTTGCAATACCCGCGTACTGAATGTTCCTCTTCCTTTTCATACCACTTTTCCGGAAGTAAGTCTGCGTTTTTATGTTCGCCGTCTGCACAATGGTTATTACCGCAAAGGCGTTGCATTTATCAAGGAGATTGTTCCCAAACCTGCCATTGCCGCAATGGCCAATTTGTTATACAAGGAACATTATGTTTCACTTCCCATGAATAATGTGAACCGGCAAATTGATCACCATTTGCATATCGGTTATGAATGGAAATATCGCAATCACTGGAACAAAATGGAAGTGCGGGCCGGTACTGAAAGCAGTCCCTGGCGCGATGGGACTGAAGAAGAATTTATCAATGACCGCATGTGGGGATATACCGCCGAAAGCGCCCTGCTTACCCGGGAATATTATGTAGAACATCCGCGATGGAATATGTATCCGGTAATGGAGCATACCATCGACTGCGATTTTCAGCAATTATACGGACCTGCCTTTGCTTCACTAAATACCCAGCAACCTGTGTCGATCTATCTGTGCGAAGGATCGGCGACTACTGTGTTTACAAATCATCAGCTGTGGTCAAATCACTAATATGCTTTGCGAAGTAGCTGGCTACAGTTTTCTTTTTTTCAGGTACTACAACAAAATCGGGCGCGGGCCAGAATGTATTAGCCAGGGCGTCTGCCTTATCAGGAGAGCGCTTTATCCGGCCAGTTCTTTTTGAACGCGTTCCTGGGTAATCTCCAATTTCTTTGCCGCTCTTTCCCGAAGTTGATTAAGGTATTCTTTAACCTTGACATTTCTTAACAAACGAGAAGCCTGCTGTTCAGCAGTTTTTGCATTGTATCCGGCCCTTATTCCAGCATGCTTACCGTTAAAGTCAATCATGTATTCTTCACAAAAACGCTTTTGCTTATCATTTAACGGCAGTTTGCTCATAAGGCTCGGTTAATTTTAATGTAAGTGCGGTCACCTTAACACGGAATTCCTCGTACACCTTTTCGATTGTGATAACCTCACGGATCAACTTACCGACGTTTTGCGGCTCTTTTGCTGAAGCTCATCTGAAACCTGCTTCAGGAAACCATAGTGCAATCTAATACAGTTGGCTGGTTCATTATGAACATGTGGAATATATATGCGTATCATCGACGCTATAAAAAAGCCGGCGTAGTTCAACTTTTTTTGATTTGAATAATGAACCGCGGTATTCATCCGGATTGATATTTTGTAATAGGCAGAAGGTCAAAAAAAAAGTTGAGATGAGCGAATGATCCTGTGCAATGGGTTTTTTATCATAGATAGAAAGCAACTCCCGCGCGAGTTCTGGCTTTTGGCTGGCATAAAGCCTGCCCAGCAACAGAAATTGTTTCTTATTAAGATTCAGGGAGTCCGTTATATGCATACAAACCTCGCGCTTTTAAATTATAAAAGCCGAGAGGCAAAGGCGAGAAGGCAAATTTATATTTGTTGACTGGGTAGTTACCGTGAGAGTTTTCCACGACATGTGGATTCCATTTTCATAAATATTTTTCAATACGAACATTTGGAGTTTATATTTTACTGTATATTTGATTATCGCTTCACAAACATCAAGATACTGTTCAAACCACCTTGCAGCTTATCCTATTTGGTAAAACTTCACTGGTATAATCAACCCTTAGCTATTATGATTCTATGCTATTAATATAGCATAAAGGTAGCTATGCATTATAATGTAACAATAATGCATGGTTAAGTTGATATTTCATCATACGTTTAATGAAATGTGGTAAGTGTAGAGGTGCTATAAAATGTATGAATTTTATCAATCTTTTGTTTTTTTCAGTTAAAATAATTTATTATTGCTGTAATTCAATCCGAGAGAAGATATTGGCGCTTTAAAGCCAATTTCCGATGTGCAGTAAAAAGAAAAAATCCGAATGGTTTCTTAGGTCCATTCGGATTCTCAGGCTAATCCTGAGTTTGTTAAAACCGCTGGCTGAGCTTTTCGTGCTTATATGGCCTTTCTTGCATATCCATATAAAGTAGAATCCAGCCAAAAGCCGGTCATTCTTGGCCGGCTTTGTTTATTCAAATATATAAACAATAATATAAACTATGGCACAAAATAGCACATATTCCCACGGAATACCACGGAAATCACACAAAATGATACATAATTATGTTTATTACCGTATATGTTTAACTATGTAATTGTGGTTATTGCGTTATAAATCTTCCTGTGGTATTAACTTCCAATAGTTTACGTCATTGAACTCAACGGGCTTTTCCATAACCTGAAAACTTAACCCTTCCTTTTCATTTAAACCAAAGGCTTTCAAGATCATCAATGCCAATTCGGTGTTATAAAGCATCAGCGAAGGTGTTTGCTTAATTGGTACAACAATAAATCCCACCTTCTCTTTTGTTACATATCAGATGCGCGTATTATCACTGTCCTGGTGAATCTTCACTTTATCGTTTGGCTTCAAATCGATGAGCTTTACGCAAATGAACTGAAGTTGAGTTTGTTTCCAGTTACTCGTACAGTAGGGTCGGCTTTGCGTCGGCCTTTGCAGAATTGATTTTTTTCGAAGGTTGTAATATTGAGCATATGTAAAAGTTTATAGCTTTGCAAAAATTATTGAATGTACCAGACTACCTGTATTATTGATGATAAGGAAATTCCCATGGATTTTTCGAAAGCATCCACAAAAGATGGAGAACTCTATTCGGGTGTATTGTTTAAACAACCACTAATTGAATTTAGTTTTACTATTGATTTTACCGATACCGTATTACCTCCGTTTTTCCCTGCTGATACCGCCCTATCTACTCAAGCAGCAATCCTTCAATCAATTCGGGAATATAATATAGAACCTGGTGATTCAGGAAGTAGCTTTTTTGATTAACGAATCAGCCTCCGAATGCCAACAATATACCGGCCCTGGAAGCCTCACCGCGACCGGTTCTCGCGTCTTTTTGCGTTATGACCTTATTTCATTCCAATGTGCGGTACTTTCGGCAAATGATATAGGTTGAAACCTTTCACAAAGGGCCTGAAGCGGATCTTGTTATGGGTATTACTTTTAGGCTTCGTAAACTGAATGACTTAATAATTTGGCTGTGTGACCAGTATAATATCCACTGGCACATTTGAGTACAGTATTGTTGATCAGATCCCGTTTTCCAATACTCCCAAAGTTGGCATTACCCCATATTTGGTTTATCACTTCGTCGCTTATAATTTCCTCAGGTTTTTTCACGGCTACAATTTTGTTGTGAATAATAGATTTATGCCCATACCGGTTTTATTTGAATAAAACGGCTCCAATCCCAGCAGGTCATCACGGCCAAGGGAAAAGTAACACCGGTTGCTGGCGCCAACCGTTCCTCTTACAGTACCAAACAGAGTAAAAATTTGCGGTGAGTTATCGCCCAACTCTGTTACCTTATATATCAGGCGCCCTGTAAAATCAAGCTGCGCTACTTTTGCATTTTCACCCTTATCGATCATTTCCTCATTATAAATAATAGGACCACCAAGGATGCCAAGCTTCCCTGCAACAGGCCAAAGGCCGGCCTCCATATTGAATACAACACCGCTTTTCGAATATCCAGGAGCAATTGAAACAACAATTGCGTTAGTTTCACATTGTGCAAAAACATTGCTGTCCCAGCAGATGTGAGCGAGCAGGAGCATAACTATTTTTTTCATTTCTTAATGATCTTCATTATAGGCCTTCCTTTTTTATTAAGAATAGGTTTGATAACAATTTCACATAGGTAAAGACGTTAACCTTTATTTATATCAGTAATGGTAGGTGGGTAATCGGTGTCAATGCCGCCTGATAAATGTTGTGGCATTGCCCATCCCAAAGTATTCCTTTCATCTTCCCAGGATCCAACCCAGGCTTTGCCTATATTACCTGTTGGAAGTTTGAGTTTTTTGGGTATTTGTTTATGAATTAAGAGTTTAAAAGCCGTTCATTTACATCATCTGCTGTGTGCCTGATAGCACTGGGCATTTTGAATATTTTTTTATTTTTTCACCGAGTTACTTGACATGGCTTATGAAGTTTGGTATATTCGTATCAGTCACCCCAATCAGGTCTAACGGTCTGTTTGACGTGGCCGAGCGGCTTAAAGCGTTGGTCTGAAAAACCAATAGTGGCCTAAAAACCACCGAGGGTTCGAATCCCTCCGTCGCCGCTAAAAACTACAAAGGCTTCTCACATATCGTACAATGGTAAGTGGGGGCCTTTTGGGGTTATAGCTCTTCCGGTTTACCGGTAGTTGAAAGCACGTTAAAGGAAATTACCCACACCCATTCATTATCATTCCATGATTCGACGCCGTTGATCTTTTTCCATAACTCCTGAAACGCCATCATCTGCATATTTTCCCAGCGAACTCCCATTTTCGGGTTGCTTTTACCATTATCAACACCTTCTTAAAGTACATCATGTCCGGATATATCGTGAAGCCGTTCCACGCGAATATCTATTACCTACAGCCAGATGCGGGCGGCCTCTTTGGGCATATGGACAGATGGGCGCCAACGCTCAATATCCTTTCTGCCATCTGTTTTGAAAACATAACAGCCTGAACCTGCAAATCCTTCTATCCATTGCCAGCTTTCTCGCACCCAAAGAATATCCCCGGTCTTGCCGTAAGGGCAGGAACTCTAATTTGCTAAGCCAATAACAGCAGATGAATATCATGCACCAAATGGCTTTGCCCCATGGAATTCAAATATTAAATCCCTTGATTAGCTCATTCATTTGGATTCAAAAACGATATAGTACTCAACTGTGATTTCATGATGGAATATTGGAGCAATGTTCTGTACTACCAGATGTAGCAGCTCATTAATGAACTGCTCACGTATCAGTGCATTCGTTTCCCAGGTAAGGAATTCAATCTCCGGAAGATCATCGGGTACCTTAATACGTTTTCTGAGTCGGCCGTTGGTATGGATTTCAATAAACATGGGTTAATAACCGAAAATGAGCATTGCTGCATCGCGGGCATGATTGTTTGTGCTTTCAGCCCAGCCTGTGATTTTCTGAAATTTATTTGCTGGCAGTTTCGTTATACCAATCCGCGGAGCAATAGAAGCAAAATGTATTTTATGCTCTGAAAGGAAATCCTCCCAAATGGAACAATCCCGCTTGATACTTCCTGCACCCTGAAGGGCTTCTGTACTCTTATTGGCAAACCAGGTTCGCAATCTGGCATCCTCGAATCGTACAAACAACTCATCGCCATACTGCCGATGGTATTTCAGTCCCTTATCTATGGCGCCATGGATCTTCAGGCATATGATCTCAATGAACTTCTTTTCCCGGTTTGTTCCATACAGCAAAGCCGGCTTTGGTACCGGCATCGATACCGATAATGATTTTATGGCCGGTTAGCATGATTCGGGTTTAGGCATGTTAAAAACACATGTTTCATGTCGAGCTTTCAACTGGGTAAAGAATTCTATAAGAGCGAGGCGTTTCGCCATTTTAAGAAAGCCGATATCGTTTATTCCCTCACCGATGAGGTCGCCGGATTGATACAGCCCTAACAGTTTAACATCGGCCGGCGCCATACTGCCTTTCAATTCGTTTATCCTGTCAGTACGGGCCTTTTCCCTGATCTGGTCTGTTGTTTGCTGCGACATTTTCATCAGGCCTTTCACCTTCAGATAGTCGTAATGAGCAGTAGGAACAAATTCAATTCGAAGTGAGCCGGTAAGGAACTCAGCATACAGATCCTTAATGAATTCCTGGTCGCGTAATTCCTTCTCCTGCTCAGTGAGAGGCTTTTCCACCGGTTTAGCTGGCGGCGGCGTTGGTGTAACTTTTGGAACAGGCGCAGGAACGTGCGCTTTCGGCGGCGGCGAGTTTGAAAAATCGCCACGCATCTCGCGCCTTATCCAGCTTCCGGGGACAAATCACGGGCAGCAATCAGATTCAATGTCTTTATTGCTGATTCAGTCCTCAGGAAGCCGATTGAAGGGCCTGGCTTGCCGATGGTGCCCTGCACCGGCTTAATGCCAGTGCTTTATTCGTTGATGCAGGTGTGCAACAACCAGGTCCGCTACATTATTTTGTTGATGTTCCTGCTTGTTTGGCTGGCACAACATCCTGTCAGCCCGGAAAGGGTCTTCGCCGGCGGAACAACCATGATATTTTGTGATACAATACGCATTGTTTATAAATACAGCTATGCGGCAAGCTGAACTATGTAGACTGTCTGTTGAAACGGCTTGGCAACCTTGTGCTTCCCTATGTTATTTTGCTGACGCTCCTGCTTGCCGGGCGAACACAGTAGGTGATTTTGCTGACGGAGTATTGCGCCGGCGTGCGATGGCCTTTGTCGACAGGACAAGTATGATGTATTTGCAGACACTAGTCCTCGTTTATGGAAACATCTATATATCAGCTTGCGCCATTAGCGTTGCTTATGTGCACACCTGTGTTACAAGCGGAATCATGCTGTTCTTTTGTTAATACAGTATCGTCGCCGCCTGATTCTCTTTATAGATCCTCTCACACGGCTTTTCGTTTTGTTGATTCGACACCTGAGTTTCCTGATACACCATTTGATTTTCTAATTACAATACCCTTTTGCAAAACAAAGGCATCAGTTTTATAGACAAAGGATTGTCTTGATCAGGCTTTACCTGTTTCTAAAAGAACAATGGGGATGGATTTTGTAACAAAGGCCGGCTCGCATCAAAATAAGGATTGTCACCTTACAATTGTCCCTTCAAAATCTTCTTCGCCCTGCTACGAAAAGCGGCCGTTTCATGGGGCCATCTTTCTTCAATGATCAGTTTGAGTTCCGCTTTAATGTCGGGATATTTTTTCGACAGGTTTTCCAGAATGGTTAAAGAGAAAGCTTTGATAGCGACCGGAATATCATTGGAAGCAATGAAGTTGAAACAGACATTCATTAACTGACCGTGGTAGCGTTTGGGTATCGCCACGAACTGCAGCACCCGTACAATATTGCGAACCACCGCATCGTGTACACCTGGTTTTTGCAGCAGCGGCAGAATCTGCTTAAAATAAGGCTTGATCAGTTCAGGATGATTGCCCACGCAATAGCTCATGGGCCAGGCCGCTCTTTGGGCAATCCGGTATTCGCCTTTCAGAAAAAGGTCCATCAATTTGGCAAATCGCTCCGGGTCATTACCTATATACTTTACAATTTTATCGCATTGCTCTTTCGAGTGTTCTTTTTCGAGGGTTTTTAGTAAGTCCATGGTATTGCTATTACGTACCGGAAGTAGGGAAACTTATAATTGCTTTAGTTCATTTAATACAAAATTTTCAAGTTGTTCCTTGCTTGGCAGTTCTACCAGGTATTTACTAACAAATAGCTGACTATCCATTCCGGCGGTGGCATACTCAACAAGCGTTTGGTTTTTATTGGTAACCATTAAGATACCTACAGGGGGATTATCATCACGCAACAACACCTCTTTTTTATAATAATTCAAATAGGTATTTAACTGACCGGCATTATTGTGATTAAATTCTTCAATTTTAAGGTCTACAAGAACATGACACTTGAGAATGCGATGATAAAACACCAGATCAATATAGTAGTACTCATCACCAATTAGTATTCGTTTTTGCCTGGCTTCCAAACAAAAGCCATGGCCTAATTCAAGCATGAATTGTTGCAGCTGGTCAAGTAATGCTGTTTCGAGATCGCTTTCTTCCACTACATCTTTGGCGTTAAGCCCTAAAAATTCAAACGTATATACAGATTTGATAAAATCGACAGGCTGTAATTGCTCTGCTTTTTCATTAGTAAGAGCAGATAACTTTTCAGGACTTTTACTTAAACCGCTGCGTTCATAATAAAGACTGTTGATCTGGCGGCGAAGTTCTCTCACACTCCAGTTGCCTTTAATGCACTCTATCTCATAATAAGCCCGTTTTAGGGGATCGCTTATTGACAGCAATTCTACCAAGTGTGAAAAAGAAAGCTTGGTGGTAAGTTTAATTACATCAATAACCTGATATTGATGTGATTCATTTTTTGTCAGCTTTTCGGTATTAATTATATGATTATCATGTGTTTGTAATTTGGCAGACTGTGTCTGCCAAATTGGTATCCCTTTTATGTTAATAGTTTTTAATTGCTGATATGCAACCTGAGCGATTTGGGGATATACCAAATAAAAAGATCTGAACTGGCGCAGGCTTCTTGGAGCAAGCCCCGGAATATTGATCTTTTTTGACAGTTCTTCCAACAGATTAGAGCCGTAGACAGCTCTGTCTTCTCCCTTTTGTTCAAACTCCACAATATAAAACCCGATTAACCAATTACGAACTGTCAAACTTTGGTTAACGGCTTTAATTGCCTGTTGTCGAAAAGATGTATGCGTTAGCTGAATGGCTTGTACAAGCGATATAAAATTCATAAGCAAGTAAAGAACGGGGGGAGGAAAGATACACCAAATATCAAATAATCAAGGATGTAATAAAATTCTTACACCCAGTCCAACATTTGAAAATGAAAACCAGAGCAATTTATCAGACACTGTCTGATAAATTGGTAACTCCCTTTATAGCCAAAGCCAATTTCGCAGACGTCTGCGAAATTCAAAAAACCGGTCAATTGTTCTTTTGGTCGACATTGACAGATACTCTATTTTCAAATTCCATAAATTTTCAAATCTACGAAAATGAAAACCTGTTCTACCATCATCTGTATTATCCTTATCACTGTCGTTACAGCCTGCCAGCATAAAAAAGGCATTGTGGTTTTTCAAAGCGATTTTGGGGTGAAAGATGGGGCGGTCAGCGCCATGAAGGGAGTGTCGATGGAAGTTGACCCGAACCTGAAACTGTACGACCTCACCCATGAAATTCCGGCTTACAACATTTGGGAAGCCGCTTACCGGTTACAGCAAACAGCCCCTTTCTGGCCGGCGGGGACGGTCTTTGTTTCGGTAGTTGACCCAGGCGTAGGTACTACCCGTAAATCAGTGGTATTGAAAACCAAAACCGGGCATTATTTTGTAACGCCTGATAATGGCACGCTTACTTTAATTTCTCAATCACTTGGTATTGAATCTGTACGTGAGATTAATGAAGAATTAAATAGAAGAAAAAACTCAGGCGCTTCCTATACATTTCATGGGCGGGACGTGTACGCTTATACCGGAGCCCGGCTGGCAGCCGGAGTTATCAGTTTTGAACAGGTAGGTCGTGAATTACCACCCGCTGTGGTAACAATCCCATACCAAAAAGCTGTGTATCAGGGAGATTCGATACTAGGTAACATACCTATTTTGGATATACAATATGGGAATGTATGGACTAATATTAATGATTCGATTTTCAAGATGTTACACGTGGAACCTAAAGGAAAAGTGGAAGTTAAAATCAATAAGAATGGCAGCCCGGTGTTCCACCAGGATATTGAATTTGTACATACGTTTGGCGAGGTGCCCGAAGGAAAACCATTGGCCTATATGAATAGCCTTTTGAACTTTTCCCTCGCAATCAACATGGGCAATTTTGCAGACTCGTTTCGTATAAACAGCGGAGCGGAGTGGAATATTGTCGTAAAAAAACGAATTTGACTTATATCAAGATGTGAAGGATAAAAATAGCCCCGCCGAAGCGGGACTTAAATTGAAGGCAGAATAAATAATTCAACTAATTAATAAATAGTTATTTAGGGTTGATATTTGTTATTTAACTTGATTGTTTGGCGGCAGTGATTTTCTCATTAATGAATGCTTTTCAGCACCCTTTGGATCACTCCATCCATGGCATTGCCTTCAATCCACCGGGCAACGATAATGAGGTCGTTCTCGGGATCAACATATACAATGTTGGAACCGGCGCCTATATGGGCAAAGGCACTGGTCGGAGCACTGGCATATAGTTTCTTATCGGTATTCAGAAAGAAATTCATAAAGCCATAGGTAGGCTGAACCGGCGTAGGCGTTCTGGCCATTTTCAGCCAGGCTTCAGATAGGATCTGTTTATCTTTCCATTTTCCATTGCGCAGTGTCAGGTAACCAAACCGGGCCTGGTCATAGGCATTGATAAATAATCCGCCTCCCCAGTGGGAGCCGCCGCTGACCGATTGCATCAATTGTCCGTCGATGATCACCCACGAATTTTCGTAACCCGTCCACCGCCAGGTACGTGAAGCGCCGATTGGTTCCATGATCTTTTCTTTTAATACTACAGGCAAAGGCTGCCGCCAGATATTCAGTAAAGCCAGTGCCAGTACATTCACGCGGGTATCATTGTATTTATATACGGTGCCGGGTTCATTTCTTTTGCGTGTAAGCCAATCGGCAGAATTTTCAGAAGGCCGGTCGGCCCAGTCGGGTTTGCCCCATAACGTTCCTTCCCAATCGCTGGTTTGGCGCAGCAGATGGTCCCAGGCAATTTTGCGGTTGTGTTCGGTATCAAACAGTTCAATAACATCTTTGCGTTCCGGATCGTCGGCTTTGTTTTCACCCAGTCGCGATGGCTCATAGGGAATAACCGGCGCCATGTAGGTATATACTTTATCATCCAGCCGGGAAATCATACCGGCGTCATAGGCCAGTCCGGCCACCGACGACAAAAAGCTTTTCGCCATGCTAAAGGTTTGATCAACCCTTCCCGGCTCGCCCCATTCGGCTACAATGTATCCGTTCTTAATGATCAGTCCGGTTTGCGGCCCGCGTTCTTTCAATGGTCCGACTGGATAGCCAAAAGGCTCCCTTCCAAAAGCGCTCAGATAATGTGCTTTTTTCAGATCGCGCGGCTCCTTTGATTCATGTGTTTGGGCCCATGCAATAGCTTCCTGTAATAAAGAAGAATCAAGGCCCATGCTTGCGGCGCTCCGGTGTTCCCAGGTGCCGGGCTGCGGATAATAAATGGTAGGCTTTTTTTGCTGTGCAGTAAGAACAGATGCGGTACATACACAGATTACTGTGATAGCCAAACGGAAGTAATAAGAATATTTCATAAATAATCTGTTTGCTGTTTATAACCCGGAAGGGATAAAACATGAATAGCCCCGGGTGAATCCCGCCATTCAGGCTTTTCCCTCTATGATATGTGTAACTTCATTAGTTTTACAACATATTAAATTAGCACGGAATTAAAAACAAGAATTAATAAACTAAGAAGAATGATCAATCAAGCTATAAAAAACCTGCATATTCCGCGGCGTGCAGATCTTGAACAAAAAGGCGTAAGAGTGCTGGCAGGCGATATCGGAGGTACAAAAACAAATGTGGCATTGTACGAGGCAACAGAAGATGGAATGACACTGATACAGTCAGGCCGGTATCATTCTGCTTCGTATACTTCCTGTATCGACATTTTGAAACAGTTTTTGTCAGAAAACAAACTCGCTGCCCCTGATAAAATTTGTTTGGGCGTAGCCGGACCGGTACTGAACGGAAGAGTGGACCTTACCAATCTCAACTGGATCCTCGATATAGCACAAGTGCGTCAGGCAACCGGCGTTTCGGCGGTAGCGTTAATAAATGATCTGGAAGCTACTGCTTACGGACTGGCAGGTTTAACCGCAGATGATTTTATATGCCTCCATGCCGGCGATGATACCATTACCGGGAACATTGCCATTATTGCACCCGGCACCGGTTTGGGTGAAGCTGGTTTGTACTGGAGCGGCCAATATCATTATCCATTCCCGACCGAAGGAGGGCATGCCGATTTTGCACCGCGTACAGAGCTCGATATAGAATTATTGAAATTTCTTCAGAACGAATATGGTGTAGTGAGCTGGGAAAAAGTAGTGGCCGGACCAGCCATTGCTGATATTTACCGTTTTTTACGCGATGTAAAAAAGATGGAAGAGCCTGCATGGTTAACAGAAGAGTTGAAAGCGGAGCAGGATGATTCTGCTGTTGTCAGTAGGTCGGCTTTAGAACAGAAGGCGCCCATTTGTGTTAAGACCATGGAGCTTTTTGTGCGTTATCTGGCAAGGGAATCGTCGAATCTGGTATTGAAACTGAAAGCGACAGGCGGATTGTTTTTGGGTGGGGGTATTCCTCCCAAGATCGCTCCCTTATTACTGCAGAAAGAATTTTTTGACTACTATATGGAGTGTGATCGCATGCAGCATTTGCAGGAAAAGGTGTCTGTGAGAATTATTAAAAACGACAAAACCGGCTTAATAGGCGCAGCATATTTTGGCGCTTATGGAAACTGGTAAATAACTAATTTGAAAATTTGCGGATTTGAAAATGTACGAATGTAAGCCAGGAAATACAGCGGGTTCGTTCCCTCACCGGAGAACTTGTTCCGATACGGTCGGAAGCCTCAGCGGGCTAAACATAATGCATGATCGCCAGAGAGTGATCTAAATAAAAAAGCGAAAACCGGTTACGCATAGCCGGTTTTCGCATAAATTTTACTACTGTTGAGAAGAAGGCTTTTGGTTCAGATTGAACGTATCCCTCTTTTTTCCTGTTGTGTCTTTCTTTTTTCCTTTACCAGTAGTATCCTGATAAAAACTATTGCTCTTATACTCTTCTGCTCTTACTGGATGGTTAGAAATTACCATAGTGCCTGCAAAAATGCAAAGACCAACGCCTGCCGCTAATAAGCTTCTTTTCATAACTTTTAGGTTTTTAATATGTAAAAAATGTTAATCCTAAAACACATTCCCCTACGAGTGGGCGGGTAGTTAGGTCTACTAAATCAGGTTAAGCGTGATGCTTAAATTTGTAAGGATACCAGTTAAATAATAAGAATCATGCCAAAATTGGGAATGAAATCCCGAAATAAAAAAATTCAGTATCTGTTATTACTTCATACACTATTATATCTGCTTTAGACAATCTTTACTAATTATTGAAAATCTAAAAGATATATTCTTTCAAAATATTCGCGAAACATGTTCGTCTATCAATATAAAATCTCTGTAAATAAACATATCGTACCTTGTAAAGATTAAAAAGATGTTAAAGAAAAACCGCTGAAACCTTCTTCTGAAGCGGGTTTCAGAAGAAAATAAATATTAAATGCTCAATGCTGAATATCCAATGATCAAGGAAAATGCTCTGAACAAAATTGAACTCTCAATATTCATGGAACTTCAAAATTGAACATTGAAAATTAGACATTGAATATTATAAACGTGATTTACTAAATATTAAAAATGTAATATGGCTCGTGGCGACAGAAATGGAAACGGAATGCGTAAACCGGATATGCCCAAAGCAAAGCTTACGAAAGAAAATCTGAAGGAAGCACTGCTGATCTTTAGATATTTAAAACCATATCGCTGGACATTTATTACGGGATTACTCTTTATAGCATTATCCAGCGCTACCACTATGGCCTTCCCTTATTTTCTGAAAAGACTTATCGACAGCGCACATACGCTCAGCCTGGGAAAAGCGACTATTGCTCCGGGTACCATCGCCCTATGGATGCTGGGCATTTTAACACTGCAGATGATCTTTTCCTTTTTGCGTGTATACATCTTTACTTATGTAGGCGAGCATGCACTGGCCGATATGCGCAAAGATGTTTACCGTAAAATGATCATGATGCCGATGAACTTTTTTGCTCACAGAAGAGTAGGCGAATTATCGAGCCGCATCAGTGCCGACCTTACCCAAATACAGGATGCCGTTACAGGTATGCTGGCAGAAATATTGCGCGGTGTGCTGGTTTTGATCATTGGCATTGGATTGATCCTGTATCTGTCTGCCAAACTGACCATTGTAATGTTATCGGTGTTGCCGGTGATTGTCGTTGCAGGCGTATTATTTGGAAAGAGCATTCGCAAGCTATCGCGCAAAACACAGGATGAGTTGGCCGACTCCAACACTATTGTTCAGGAAACGTTGCAGGGCATCAGTAATGTAAAATCATTTACCAACGAATGGTACGAGATCAGCCGGTATACAAACAGTTTACAGCAGGTAGTAAAGCTGGCCATCAGCAACGGACGTTTTCGCGGACTGTTTGTTTCATTTATGCTAATGAGCATTTTTGGAACCATTGTATTGGTTGTATGGTATGGAACAACGCTGATGCAGGCGGGTACGCTTTCATTCGGTGATCTTACCGCATTTGTTGTATATACCGCTTTTGTCGGCGGAAGCATGGCGGGTTTTGCCGATCTGTACAGTCAGCTGCAAAAAACACTGGGCGCCACACAACGCGTTCGTGAAATATTGCGTGAGCCAGCAGAACCCGTAACTGTTATTGATGAACCCATTGAAGCAAAGAACCGGTTACAGGGAGCTGTTACGTTTGATCATGTAGCATTTAGTTATCCTTCGCGAAAAGAAATACATGTACTGAAAGATATTTCCATTGAAGCGGCGCCTGGCGAACAAATTGCCATAGTGGGGCCCAGTGGCGCCGGTAAAACAACCATTGCCGCGTTGTTATTGCGCTTTTATCATCCCGATGGCGGACAGTTATTGTTTGATGGAAAACCAGCCGATGATATTCCCCTTACACAGCTTCGCAAACAAATGGCGCTGGTGCCGCAGGATGTATTATTGTTCGGTGGCACCATCCGCGAAAATATTGCCTACGGAAGACCAGGCGCCACACAATCTGACATTGAAGAAGCAGCCCGTAAAGCCAACGCACATGATTTTATTACTGCTTTCCCTGAAGGTTATGATACGGTCGTAGGGGAGCGAGGCATTAAATTATCTGGCGGACAACGTCAGCGTATCGCCATTGCACGTGCTATACTAAAAGATCCGGTGATACTGGTGCTTGACGAAGCTACCAGTTCACTGGATTCTGCTTCTGAATCACTGGTGCAGGAAGCACTGGATAACCTGATGAAAAATCGCACTTCGTTTGTCATTGCACACCGCTTATCTACGATCCGCAATGCCGATAAAATTATCGTGCTCGATAAAGGACATGTAGTAGAAAGCGGCACCCATCAGCAGTTGCTGTCATTGGAAGATGGATTGTATAAAAGTTTGAATAAACTACAGTTGGAATATACTTCCGAATAATTTGAAAATTAGGCAATTTGAAAATTTGGAAATGAAAAGCATTTTCAAATTAGCACACTTTCAAATTTTCAAATTAACAGATATTTCTGCTCAACAACCGGCTTGCCAAAAAACGACGATGGTTTTTCTTCAACCAGTTTAAAACCATGTCTAAGATACAGGCTGGCGGCAGTGGGCAGTTCGCTGGTTGTCCATAAATAAGAAGAAGTATAGTCATGTTCTTTCAGGAACTGCATATACAGGTCCATCAGTTTTTTGCCCAGGCCAATACCCCGGTAAGCCGGATCGATAATGAAGTAGCGCAACTGTGCAGTTGTGTCGCGATGCATTAATAAAAGAAATCCAACGATGCGGTTATTGTGTTCTGCAATCCATACACAATCTTTCTGTACATCGTAATTATGATAAAACTCGCATAGCCCTTCGGCTACATACGCTTCAAATGGTATTCCGTAATCGTATTCTTTTTTGTACAGAGCGCCGTGCATATAAGTAATATAGCCGATATCACCCGGTTGCAGCGTTGTACGGATAGTGATATCATCCAGAGAAAGTTTCATATAAAAGGTTATTATTTTGAAAGAATGCGCCGGATACCATCCAGCATAGTGACTACCTGCTGAATTTCCTGGTCAGACAATTGATCAACGATCGTTTCTATCGATCGGTCAGATGCTTCATTTAACCGGCTGAATAATTTTTTGCCTTTATCAGTCAGTGAAAGGGTATGTACCCTGCCATCTTCGGGCGACTGCACTTTTTTTACCAGCTTCTGCTTTACAAATTTGTCGATGATGCGGCTGAGGTAACCTTCATCTATCTGCAGCGTGTTTTTAATATTTTTCGCAGTGCAGTTCTTTGTATGATTGATCTCATACATTACGCGTACTTCCGATAAAGAATAATCGCTTTCGAGTATATTCCTGTTTACCACACCAATCACGTTGGTATAAAAACGGTTGAACTCCCGGATGGCGGCAACAGCCTGCGATTTTTTCATCATAGCATAAAACTACAAAATACTTGACAAAGTCAAGTATTATTTTTGTCAATATCCGTCGAAACTTTTTGCACCACAATAGGCACATAGAAAACATAGAGTTTCACATAGATATCGTCGAAAACTATGTGAAATCCTATGTGCCTCTATTGTGCCTATGTGGTGAGTGGGTTTATTACTAAACACGTTTAGCAAAAACATATGCTGAATTGGCGTATTCAATTAATTCGGAATTAATTTTTTATCAACGTCACACCTTCAGGGTATTTTTGTCGTCTAATGGGCCAATTCCGGGAAGGAAATTTCCATCACCAGGTAAAAAACAACATATAACTGCGTAATGAAACATGTTTTAGTACTGTTATTTAGTACATTTTGCACTTTAGCTGTATGCGCCCAGCAAAACACCGCACCACGAAATAAATCTGCTGCCGGAGGGGCTGCAGGGAAATTTTTTGGAAGAATTGTAGATGCCAAAAGCAACAAGGGCATCGATGCCGCTTCTGTTGAGTTATTTCACAAAAACAATGACATACTGGCCGGCGGGATGCTCACCAAACCCAACGGCGATTTCGATATCAGCAACGTGTCTGTAACCGACAGTTTCAGGCTGGTTGTTACAGCCATTGGTTATGCCAAACAGGAACTGACCGTTGCCTTTGATAAAGCCGCCAGGGCCGAAGCAGAAAAAGATCTGGGTAACATCAAAATGCAGGCAGATGCCAAATATCTCAATTCAGTAACCGTAACGGCGCAAAAACCGGCCCTGCAGATGGGCATCGATCGCAAGGTATTTGATGTGGAGAAAAACGTAACCTCTACCGGCGGAACAGCTATAGATGTTATGCGCAATATTCCTTCTGTTACAGTAGACGTAGATGGTACTGTATCGCTGCGAAACAATACACCACAGATCTTTGTTGATGGTCGCCCTACCATTCTTACGCTCGATCAGATCCCTGCAGATAATATCGAAAAAATAGAACTGGTTACCAATCCTTCTGCCAGATTCGATGCTTCCAGCACCGGTGGTATTATAAACGTGGTGCTGAAGAAAAATAAAAAACTGGGATTAAATGGTATTGCTTCCATCGGTGGTGGTTCGCCCAGCATCTACAATGGCAACCTGGCGCTTAATTTACGGCAGGGCAAGTTTAACTTTTTTGCCAATGGTAGTTTTAACCATGGTGGCGGTCGCCCGAAGTCAGAAACTTACCGCGCGAATAAAGACAGTGGTGTGGTAACAGATTATTTTAATCAGTTCGCATTCACTAATCGTATTCGCCGTTTTCAATCGGTCCGTTTTGGTATGGATTATTTTTTAGACAACCGTAACACGCTTACCTTGTCGCAAAGTTTTGGCGGTGGCAATTTCACGAATAATGAAGATCAGAATCAGGACTATTACGATGTGAACATGCAGCCCACTCATTTCGGGTATCGTACTTCCGATGATAAATCCAGCAATAACCGCAGCAGCAGTCAGCTTATTTTCAAACATAACTTTGTTGAAAGCGGAAAATCGTTAAGCGCCGATATCAACTACAATCATGGTAACGATAAGGATAACACCAGTATTGTTAATACATATTCCTATCCTGATGGTTCTGTATATGCACCTGCCAGTAATGTATTGAACGATGGATCAGGAAGAAATAATCAGGTAACCGCACAGGTAGATTTTGTTGATCCTCACGGCGACGACGATAAACTCGAAGCCGGCGCCCGTATGTATATAAATGATTACGCCAGTGTTTTCAATTCGTATGCGCTTAACAACGGAGCGCAAACCAAATTGCCGGTGAGCAATAATTACAAGTATCGTGAAATGGTGAATGCCGCCTATATCACCTACACCGGAAAGTGGCTGGGCATCGGATATCAGGCTGGTTTGCGTGCCGAACAGTCAAAATTTGATGGCGAACTGGTAGACAGCTCCCGCAAATTCGGATATCAGTTCCCCAATAAGATCAATAATATTTTTGATGCCTTATTCCCCAGTTTATTCCTGAGCAAATCAATTGGCGATGGACAGGAATTACAATTGAATTACAGCCGTCGTGTTCGCCGCCCCGATTTCTGGCAACTGAATCCCTTTGTAAATATTCAGGACCCGTTCAATATTCGTATGGGTAATCCTGCATTAAAACCAGAGTTTACCAACTCATTCGAGTTTAATTATAACAAAACCTATACAAGCGGCAACTTTTTGGGTGTACTGTATTTCCGCAATACAACGGGCGATATTACCCGCCTCAGTGACACCATCACTGCTGATCAGTTTCAGCAACTGCATAATGCGGCTGTTGATCCCAGCGCTATCGTAGGTACATTTATCAACTCAGCCCATCAAAACCGCTGGGGCGCAGAATTTACGCTGCAACAGAAAATAGGCCAGCAACTGGATGTTACGCCTACTTTCAATGTGGAATATAAAAAGATCGTGACCGGTATTCCAAACAACGGACTGGATAATGAAGGTTTGAACTGGGATTCGAAGCTTATAATCAATTACAGGCTGGCTTCTACATCGGCCCTTTGGAATAAATGGAGCTTTCAGGCAACCGGCGAATATCAATCGCCCGAAGTAGTTCCGCAGGGTAAACGCAAAGAAATGTATGGCGTTGATTTTGGTCTGCGCAAAGAGTTTCTTAAAAACAAAGCCACTTTTGTTTTCAACATAAACGACATATTCAACTCGCGCAAGCGCGGTACTATCTACGACACAGAAAATTATTACCAGGATTCTTATCGTCGCTGGGATGTGCGCAGTTTCCGCGTATCATTCACTTACAGATTCGGTAAGGCCGACTTCCAGTTGTTCAAGAAGAATAACAGAGGAGATAGCGATACTAATGGTGGTATGGAAAGAGATTAGGTTAAAAGCAGTATAAGATAAAAGTAATCAGAAATGGGCAGTAGGCGGTGACGCCTGGTGCCCATTGTCTTTTCACTACTCACTTTACGAAGTCCACATACATGTATCTGAAATTAATGATCATTTCCTGAAATTGGTTCATAATATCCTGCCCCAGATTGCCGTAGTATAGTTTGTCTTTTGGCGAAGCGCTGCCGGTTTTTACCGATACGTCTTTCAGAATGGCCGGTTGTCCTGCTATGTTGATAGTTATTTGCGGCAGCCGGTATGCTTTTGATTTGCTGATGCCGCCTGCGCCGCCAATCTGCATGTCGAAAGGGTAACCACTGGTATCAATCAGTGTTTTATAATGTTTGTAAAAAGGCTCGTTCAAAAGTGTGAACTGGGCGCCGGTATCAAAAGTAAAAGCAAGGGTATCGGTCTGATAAGCGATCGTGATCACAGGCAGTAATTCATCAACCCCAAAGTTGCGGATGTTGCGGTCGGCAGTAGTGCGGGGCACAGTCATGGATGTTTTGTTGATGTGAATTTCCTGTAACTGCTCAATGATGGGAAAACCGATAATGCCTTTTATGGTATACAATCCATTGGCAAAAGAAAGTGCGCTGTCGGGAAAGATCATAAACACCGCATTGCGAACAATAATATCTCCCAGTTGCAAAGAATCGGCTACGCCCAGATTGGCATTTACTTCTATACCGGTAATAGCCCTTACCTTAAACCGTACATTAAGTATCTGCAGCTTTGTTTTACGGGCATACGATTCACTGATGACCGACAAGTTAGCGCCGGTATCAAAAACAAAATAAAAGGTGCTGTCGGCAAAACCTACGGGAATATTGATCAGTCCGGCCATGTCGCGCCGGTAAGGTATATGGGTATTACTGTCGATGGTAGTTGTTTGCGGGGGAACATGTTCTAATCCTTTCCAAATAATATCAGAGTTCCGGGCATCTTCCCGTTCCTGAGATGATAAAATATTCTTATACTTACTCAATAACAGTTGCGTTGTAGCATGTGCTTCTTCGTATTGATATAATTTAACATGGTTATCGATCTTCTTCATCAGCAGGTTGGTGATCTCTCCTTTATTGAGGTCTTTTTTATACTTATCAAGCAGGGTGGCGATCTCATTATTTGAAGTAGCCAGGTCGTGGAAGAAATTATGCAGGAAGGCCTGATAATACAGCCTACGGAATTCAGGCATACCGGCATTTGCATCGCTTTGCAGTTCGCGCTGAAGCGCAAAAAAATGGCGATGTATCAATAAGCTGTCCAGTCTGTTTTTATCTGTAGCCTTTGCTATTGTTCCCGTAAAAAATAAAATAATAATAAAAAACAAGCGCATGTGATCACAGTTTCTGAGGTGCAATTTAGTGGTTGTAGCTTTATCTTTGCCCCCATGCAAAAAAGCGAATTAATAACCGAACTGATCCGTTCACGCAGGAGTGTATTTACCCAGCAGTTTGAGCCTGGTAAAAAGGTCCCTGATGAAATCATCTGGCAGGCGCTTGAAAATGCCAACTGGGCGCCTAATCATAAATTCACCGAGCCATGGCGTTTTACTGTTTTCACCGGAAATGGATTGCAAAAGCTGGCTGAGCAGCAGGCTGCCATTTATAAACAATATGCCGGTGCAAAATTCAAACAAAATAAATATGAGGGAATGCTGGTAACGCCACAGCAATGTTCACATGTTATTGCTATTGGCTGCAAACGAAGCACCGATCAGCTGCCCGAAATGGAAGAAGTGGCAGCTGTAGCCTGTGCCGTGCAGAATATTTATTTAACACTGTCGGCATACGACAATATCGGCGGCTACTGGAGCACCGGCGGTATTACGTTTATTGAGGAAGCAAAACCTTTATTCGGACTGGGGGGCGACGACCTGTTTATGGGCTTTTTTTATGTGGGATATGTAAAAACGCCTTCTGTTGATAGCAAAAGAAAACCTATACAGGAAAAAGTAACGTGGGTGGGTTAATTTAATTATTGAACCGGTTATCGCTGCGATAGCCGAGCCAGAAAAATACGGCAGGAATAAATACAATAAGTACCAGGCTTAACCAACCAAGCATACAAATCAGGTTTTAAGGAGCGTGAACCTGCTAAAAACGAAAAAGCCTGTAGTTTAGTATAAGTGATCTCCCTTAAAATATCGAATATTGAATTTTTAATTATGAATGTTGAAGTATTGCACTTCAACATTCATAATTTATTATTGGACATTCAATATTAGAACTGTTCCAGTCCGCTAAAGAAAAAGTCGCCTTCAATTTTAGCGTTCTCGTCGCTGTCGCTGCCATGGACGGCATTTTCGCCAACAGAGGTAGCAAATAATTTACGGATAGTACCGGCTTCAGCCTGGGCGGGGTTGGTAGCTCCAATCAGGGTACGGAAAGCAGATACGGCATTGGGTTTTTCCAGAATGGCGGCAATGATAACTCCGCTGCTCATGAAATCAACCAGTTCGCCATAAAAAGGACGTTCTTTATGTACTGCATAGAATTCTCCGGCTTTTTCTTTGCTCAGTTTTGTCATTTTCAGCGATACAACGCGAAAACCTTCTTTTATAATCCGGTCTAAAATCGCTCCGGCATGCCCGTTCTTCATGGCGTCGGGCTTGATCATAGTAAACGTGCGGTTACTCATACATTCTTCAATTTGGCCGCAAAAGTAAGGGTTTTGAGAGTTATAAGTTGTAAGTAGCACGTTGTAAGTATTTCGATATGGTTAGGCTATTGACCATCCCGCTTTCGGTAAAAACTGTCATTGCCGGGCCTCATATAACATAAAATCTAAAACTTATAACTTTTATTGGCTATTGATCTTTAATTCCGCAACTTTGCTCCCTTTCAATGAAACCTATACAGGAAATATATCCACTATTAGCAACCCCACGTAATGTGGTGATAACCACGCATCAAAAACCCGATGCCGATGCCATGGGCAGCTCCCTGGCAATGTATCATTTATTAACATCCCTGGGGCATACCGTCACGGTGATTTCGCCTACGAACTGGGCAAAATGGCTCGACTGGATGCCTGGCTGCTCAACCGTAATTGATTACGAACTGCAGCGCGACAGGGCAGAGTCGGCCCTGCAACAGGCCCAATGGGTGTTTTGTTTGGATTTTAATGTGCTGATACGCATCAAACATATGGCCCCGTCGGTACGCCAGGGGGCGTTTGACCGTATTCTGATCGAT